>Ga0255776_10000245_pt1 | contig 61085 bp, 70 predicted proteins | sample 071ome_19_FD_179974 | JGI IMG/M metagenome (GOLD analysis project Ga0255776, IMG submission 179974) | Coastal salt marsh microbial communities from the Groves Creek Marsh, Skidaway Island, Georgia - 071413AT metaG (version 2) | ecosystem: Environmental > Aquatic > Marine > Intertidal zone >...
TCCAACCCAACAAAGGGGGTGCAGCTCCGGCAGCCCCACCAATCACGATGTTTTGTGGTGTCGCACGCTTGAGATACATGGTGTAAATCACTGCATAACCGATCAGTGAGAAAAAGGTTAGCGCAGCAGTGAGTACATTCACCCACATAATGAGAATCGCCATTGAGATGGCGCCAATCGCTAAGGCAAAGATCAGTGCATCACGCGACTTCATAGCACCCTGCGGTATCGGGCGATTGTGCGTACGACCCATGATGGCATCAATCTTTTGGTCCACCACATGATTAATCGCTGCAGCCGAACCTGAAGCTAAGCCAATACCCAAAGTGCCGAAGATGACTGCATCTAAGGGTGGCAAACCTGGCACCGCCAACAACATACCAACAATGGCAGTAAAGACGATGAGCGCAACAACCTTAGGTTTACATAGCTCAAGATAATCGCGCCAGCAGACGCGCTTTGATTCGTTTAGTACTGACGTCGCCATAACACGTAGTTCACATAAATAACGGAAAGAAGAAGCAACGCCGCAACCAAGTTATGCAACACCGCAACAGTGAGCGGCAAATGGAACACAACATTGCTGATACCCAATGCAACTTGGGTGAACAACAACACCAACATCACCTTGGATGCTGAAGCCAACATGCCACCTTGTTTAATCATTGCTACTGCTAAGCCTAGTAGATAGCCGAAGGTAACCAATGCGCCAATGCGATGGGTTAAATGAATCGCTGTACGCGCCGGGTGCTCTAACACACCAAACTCATAATTCACGCCAATACCACGCCACATCACAAAGGCTTCTGAGAAATCGGTTTCTGGCATCCAGACACCATGACAGGTTGGGAAGTCAGTACATGCCAGTGCTGCATAGTTTGTACTCGTCCAACCACCCAGAGCTATCTGCATAATCAAAATAATTAGACCGAGCATCGCCCAAGGTTTAAATGACGGCTTAACAATTGTTGATCGCCGATCAGTCGCGATAAGCTGTAGCAAGAACAATAAAGAGAGCGTTGTAAAACCGCCCAGCAAGTGCCCCATCACCACTAGCGGTTTAAGCAACAGCGTTACTGTCCACATGCCCAAAGCTGCTTGGAAAATCACCACACCCAACAACAAGGTCGGGAGTAACACAGGTTGATCTGGATCGCTTGCGCGACGACGCCACGACCAAACAGTGATGGTCAAAATCAACAATCCCAACGTACCTGCAATGTAACGATGGATCATCTCAAGCCAGCCTTTATGAGGCTCGAGTGGTCGCTGCTCTAAATAATGTTTCTCATCAACTGCTTCTTCAGCATGCGGAACGATCCACTCACCGTAACAACCCGGCCAATCTGGACAACCTAAACCAGCATCGGCAAGACGCGTCCAAGCACCCATGATGATCACACACAGGGTGAATACGATACTGAACTTGATGAAGGTTGCGTAACGCATGACTTAACCTACCTGAGAGATCTTCAACAGCTTCTGAAGATCTTTGAGCATGCCTCTAAAGTTGACGGATAAGTCGTAGTACATCATCAAATTACCCAAAGGATCGATCAGAAAAATTTGTTCGCCTGCATGATTAAATTTATCGCCTTGAAACGCTGCCTGGTAAGCCTCTGGTAATGCTCCCAATGTGAGTAAATCTTGATGCTCTGCTTTCAGGTCATCGCTTAATGTCCCGCTTGGCTCAAACACCACACGACGCACGCGCTCGAAGTCTTTATTGATCGCAATGCGTAGCTGACGCGTTAGATACAGTTGATCCTGACACTGCTTCTCACAACCCTGAGGAGCTAGCACAACATAGGTCCAACGCCCTTTGAGTGGCTCCGCTTTTTCCCCCAACACATCGTATTGCAAAGGACGTGCTGGAGAGATGAACTGGCCATTATTGGTCGTCGCAGCAACGCCATGTTCACCTACATATTTCCATGCCACATAAGCTGCACTTGGAGGCAGCAAAAAGATTGCTAGCAAGGCCAATAACTGACGCTGTGATTTCGATAGCTTTGTCACGAATCTAACCTCTCTTCGTGATGACGTGACACACGTTTGGTATTCACGCCCAAATAAATGATTAACAAGGCCGTCGCTAAACCAAACCATTGCACGGCATAGCCAACATGTTTCTCTGGCGTGATCTCTTCAACCGGCATCCAGTCAAAAGCTAGTGAGCCTGGCTGGCCTTCACTTAGCACCAAAGAATAAGGCAGCAGGTCGACACCCAAGCGCTGAGCGATCTCTGCAACATCCACATACTGCATAACAGTGAGTTGGTCGTTTTGCAGTCCTTCTGCCTGATCCATACGCAAGCCAACCGATTCAGGTCGGTCGAGATGACCGATCAGTTCTACTTTTTTGGTAGGCACCGGCAGCAAAGGCAAGGCCAAACGATCACGACCCGCTGAAACCCAGCCGCGATTCACTAAAACACTCTTACCATCAATCGCATTAAAAACCGTGAAAACATGGTAACCAGACTGGCCATTACGCACGCGGTTATCCAATAGCCACTGGCGTCCTTGGTCAAAGTAGCCTTCAACGCGTGCCGAACGGAAACGTTGTTTCTCAACATCCACCAATTTACCGCTCAGCACCAGCTCGCTTGCCTCACTTTGAGCAACGCGATCATGGATTAAATTTTGCTTTTCAACTGAACGACCAAGCTGCCAATTACCCAGGCTTAGTAACAAAATCATCAACAACACGAACACCACGCTTGGGATCAAGCGCGGTGTAAATATCCAGTTGTTGAATCGAATCGCCATAAATACCTGTTTCTATTGCTATACTCGCGCGCACTTTCAATTAGTAACCGCATTAATCATCGGTTAATGCACAACCTTGGAGACCCCTCATGCTTACGAAAATGGCAGTCCTCGTAATTTTTGTCGCCATCGTCATCGCACTTGGCTCAAGCCTGGTTTATCTAGTTAAAGATAAGGGCGGCGACTCTAACCGTATGGTTAAAGCCCTAACCTTCCGTGTTGGCTTATCGCTCAGCCTATTCATCTTATTGATGATCTTGGGCGCAACTGACGTTATTCAGTTACATGGCTTGTACCCGCAGCCACCAGCTCAATAAGAAAAAAAGCGAGGCCGACAAACGGCCTCGCTCTTGTTTTTGATTAGCGCGGTACCGCTACGCTAATCGTTTCTTTTTCTTCCTTACAATACGTAAACGAAGATAAACAATCCCAACCACACCACGTCAACAAAGTGCCAATACCAAGCGACGGCCTCGAACGCGAAATGATTTTCGTGAGTAAAGTGAGCTTTGTTTGCACGTAACATGATCACGAACAGCATCACCGTACCAATGGTTACGTGGAAACCGTGGAAGCCAGTCAACATAAAGAAGGTTGAACCGTAGATACCAGAACCTAGAGTCAGGTTAAGGTCACCGTATGCGTGAATGTACTCGTATGCCTGGAAGCCTAAGAAGATCGCACCAAGTGCAACCGTAGCTGCCAACCAAAGTACCGTCTTACTTTTATCGCCCGCTTTCAACGCCCAGTGAGAGATCGTCAGCGTCACACCTGAGGTCAACAACAACAAGGTGTTGATGGCTGGGATACCCCATGCACCCATTGTCTGGAATTCACCGCCGACATTATTAGGACCATTGGTAGGCCAGGTTTCAGTAAAGCCAGACCACAAAGTTAAGTGAGTTGATACGTCTTCACCCAACAACCATGGCACTGATAAAACTCGCGCATAGAACAAGGCGCCAAAGAAGGCCGCGAAGAACATAACCTCTGAGAAGATGAACCACATCATGCCTTGACGGAATGAACGATCGACTTGCTCGTTGTACATACCCTTCAAGCTTTCACGCACAGTGGTACCAAACCAGCCATACATCATGAAGAAGGTCATGGCTAAGCCAAGCAGCATAACCATTGGGCCACTGCCCGTACCGTTGAACCACATTGCTGCACCAACCACACTGGTCGTTAGCGCAACGCTTGCCACGATTGGCCAATGACTGCCATGTGGGACGTAATAACTATCCGCTGAATGTGACATTTTTCCCCCTTATAGTTTTCTTGTTAGATGAGCGCTAAAACGATCATCAAAATTAGTTAGCTGCTGTTTTATTTGAGACATCAAACAAGGTGTAAGCCAAGGTCAATGTTTTCACGTCATCAGGCAAACGTGGATCAACCACGAAGCGCAATGGCATCTCTTTGGACTCACCTGCTGCCAAAGATTGTTTCTCAAAACAAAAGCATTCTGTTTTATTGAAATAACGGCTCGCTTTAGTAGGCGATACGCTTGGCACTGCCTGCCCCGTCATTTCGGTATGTGTTGTATTACTTGCAACAAACTGAGCAGCGGTTAACTGCCCAGGCGTTACCTGCATAGTCGATACCAAGGGCTTAAAGTCCCAAGGCATGTCGCTCGCGTTGTTCGCAACGAACTGCACTGTGACTAAACGGTTTTTGTCCGGCTGATACTGAGCCGCGATTTCTGACTCGGTAGTCACACCGGTCTTACCGTTTAAGCCCGTTAACTCACAAAAGATGTCATACAAAGGCACCAGCAAATAACCAAAGCCAAACATCATCACAGCCACACTAGCCATTTTGAAGAATGAACGTTGATTCTTTTTTTCTTGCACGCTTACGCGCCTGCCTTTGAAATCATCATGTAAATACCAAACACAAAGAAGCCAATCGCTACAGCGCCGAGCGTTAGCGCCATTCTTACGTTTGATTTACCAACATCTTTTGACATGAGATCTTCCAAGTAAAACGCGCCCTACGAGAGGGCGCATACATCATTACTTAATCACTGGAGCTTCATTGAAGCTGTGGTAAGGCGGTGGAGACGAAAGTTGCTCAAACTCCAAGCCAGTTGCGCCTTCCCAAACTTGATCAGTCGCTTTCTTGCCGCCTTTGATCGCTTTGTAGATAACAACAACGAACATCAGCTGCGAAAGACCGAACACAAAGCCACCGATAGACGAAATCATATTCCAGTCTGCAAATTGAACTGCATAGTCTGGGATACGACGAGGCATACCTGCCAAGCCTAAGAAGTGTTGTGGGAAGAACAAAACGTTTACTGAGATTGTTGAAATCCAGAAGTGCCACTTACCCAAGGTTTCGTCGTACATGTTTCCGGTCCACTTCGGAAGCCAGTAATACGCTGCTGCCATGATTGAGTAGATCGCACCGGTTACCAATACGTAATGGAAGTGAGCTACCACGAAGTAGGTGTCGTGATACTGGAAGTCAGCTGGTGCAATTGCCAACATCAAGCCAGAGAAACCACCAAGGGTAAACATCATGATGAAACCAATCGCAAACAACATTGGGGTTTCAAACGTCATCGAGCCTTTCCACATGGTTGATACCCAGTTAAAGACTTTCACACCCGTTGGTACCGCAATCATCATGGTCGCGTACATGAAGAACAATTCACCGACTACCGGCATACCCACAGTAAACATGTGGTGCGCCCATACGATGAATGACAAGAACGCGATTGATGCTGTTGCATAAACCATTGAGCTGTAGCCAAACAGAGGCTTACGCGCAAAGGTAGGTACGATCGCTGAAACGATACCGAATGCAGGCAGAATCAAGATATACACCTCTGGGTGACCGAAGAACCAGAAGATGTGTTGATACATCACTGGGTCACCGCCGCCAGCTGCGCTAAAGAAGCTAGTCGCTGCGAACTTATCGGTCAGCAACATAGTAACCGCACCCGCCAATACAGGCATGGTTGCAATCAATAAGTAAGCTGTGATCAACCACGTCCAGACGAACAATGGCATCTTCATCAATGTCATGCCTGGTGCACGCATATTGAGGATAGTTACCACAACGTTAATAGAACCCATGATCGAACTGATACCCGCTAAGTGAATAGCGAAGATCATGAATGGGAAACCATCACCCATTTGCAATGACAATGGCGGATAAATAGTCCAACCGCCTGCAGGGCCGCCGCCTTCCATGAAGAAGGTAGAAAGCAGCAAGCTGAACGCAAATGGCAATATCCAGAATGAGAAGTTATTCATTCGTGGTAGCGCCATATCAGGTGCGCCAATCTGCATTGGGATCAGCCAGTTCGCTAAACCTGTAAAGGCTGGCATGACCGCACCAAAGATCATGACCAAGGCGTGAACCGTAGTCATCGAGTTAAAGAATTGTGGATCAACCACCTGAAGACCCGGCTGGAACAATTCCGCACGGATCACCATCGCCATCGCACCACCAATGAAGAACATCACCAGTGCAAACAACAAGTACAGAGTACCGATGTCTTTATGGTTAGTCGTTGTCACCCAACGCATCAGGCCTTTAGCAGGACCGTGATCGTCATGACCGTCGTGAGTTGCTTCGTGACTCATAGCTATACCCTCTTAAGTCTTAACGTACTGCTTTGATGTCAGCAGGCTGAATCACCGAACCACTGTTACCCCAGCTGTTACGCTGGAATGTCAGTACGGCCGCCATGTCGACATCGTTCAAAATACTTTTGTAAGCGGCCATTGCAGTACCTGCACGACCGTTCATAACTGTGTCTACGTGAGCTGCTGCTGCACCATTTGCAATCGCACTACCTGCAATCGCTGGGAATGCACCAGGAAGGCCTGCGCCATTCGCTTGGTGACATGCTGCACAGTTGGTGTTGTAAACCTTCTCGCCCTTAGCGATGAGTTCGTCTTTCATCCAAACTCGATCAGCTGCTGCTGCCGCATCCGCTGCCGCACCTTTCTGAGACTCAACCCACTTGGCGTAATCTGCAGGGTCTTTAGCAACCACTACGATAGGCATGAAGCCGTGGTCCTTACCGCAAAGCTCTGCACACTGACCGCGATAAACGCCAGGCTTGTCTACTTTGGTCCATGCTTCGTTTACGAAACCAGGAATAGCGTCTTTCTTCCAGCCCAAATCAGGCACCCACCACGCGTGGATAACATCTGCAGCCGTTAGCAAGAAACGAATCTTTTGTCCTGTTGGAATAACCAAAGGGTTATCAACATCCAACAAGTACTGATCACCAAACTGAGCTCGCAGGCTTTCAGTGGTCTGACCGGTCTTGAGAAGACGTGCTTCGTTGTGATCAGGATGGAGAGAACTGATGATTGATACACCTTCAGCAGCACCGTCGACGTAATCGTATTTCCACTTCCATTGAACGCCAGTTACTTTGATGGTCATGTCTGCGTTAGACGTATCTTCCATCGCAAGTAGCGTTTTAGTTGCTGGGATCGCCATACTGATAAGGATCACGATTGGAATCACTGTCCAAACAATTTCCATCAACGTGCTCTCGTGGAATTGAGCTGCCACTGCACCTTTGGATTTACGGTGAGCGATCATTGAATAAATCATGGCACCGAAGACCACGATACCAATCGCCACACACACCCAAAAGATGATCATGTGGATTTCATAGTTTGCCTGACTGGTGGCTGTGACACCCTCACGCATGTTCAGTGCGTAGTCTGCGAAAGCTGAACCAGCGCTAAGACCGGTAGCTCCTACGACTGCAACGAGCCAATTCTTAAATGCTCTCACTGTCTCCCCCTAGGTTTTTAGTGTTCGTTATGCCAACAGACCTTTTATCTGTTTAGCTAAATCTTGTTTCTCTTCTTCAGCAAGAAACTCACCAACTTCAACACGCTTACCCGAAGCGGTGATATTGACTGCCAACGGATACCATCCGATGCGTTTCTCTAGTTCAATGCGCGCCCAACAACGTGGGATAGCAAAGCGTGACTCAGGACCTCCGCCTGTGCCACATCGACGCTGTCCCTTTTCAACAATCACTTCATCTTGGGTGAACGTGATTAATTGACAACGTCGCGAAGCTTTAATCACTCGCAAAGAACAATACGCCAATGCCGCAAGTTCAATGCCAGCAAATGGAAGAATCATCCAAAAGCCTTGATAAGCAAAAGCCGCAGCGATTCCTCCGAGAATCACGGCTGTAGCAAGTAAAAACCATTTTGTTTCTCGCCAGTTCATCGACTGATTGGGTTGCACAAGGATGCTTCCCTCGAGATGGTTTGGCGCTATTTCAGTAATTACCATAACAACGCAGCTGCTTAGCTAGACTCTCTTTATTATTGTTTTTGTTGGTCTTAGCTCGTACAGCTCAGCTAAAGAACAGGAACAAACTTCAGTCCCAACAAATTATTGAGTGTGGAGATTATCTAGGCGTTACGGGCAGAGCAATTAAATAACTTTGTGCTCATCTACAAAGTTTTTTTATAAAAAAATATTCGAATATTCTAATTAACTAATTAAATGTAGTCACTTTCCTACTTTTGTTTAGCTTCTGCTATGAACACCACATAGTGATGTCCACACCCTGTCTAAAGCGAATCCCGGACGCACCGTTGGACAAGACCCCAAGGCAAGCACCTTCCAGTTTTTCCTCTAGAGTTGCGATGTTCTGATCTAAGGCCAACATATTTGGATCAACCACCGAACCAATCCACCCCAGATAAGGCGCACCGCTACTCAAAATCGCTTTTTCAGTTAACCGTGCATGATTCAAACAACCCAAACGCAGGCCCACTACAAGCAATACCGGCAGTTCTAATTGCAGAGCTAAATCCGCAACATCCATTTGCTCATCCAGTGGAACAAGCCAGCCCCCTGCACCTTCCACCAAAACCAAATCATGCTCAGCTTGTAACGCGTTCGATTGCGCCAACAAACGCTGCACATCAATCGCCTGCCCTTCTCGAGAGAGATGCGGTGATATCGCTTGCTGAAAACAATAGGGATTCACAGCCTCATATGGCAGCGAACAATCTGCCGCCCGCATCAATCGCAAAGCATCATCGTTTTGCCATTGACCATTAATCTGCTCAGCACCCGCCGCAACAGGTTTGAATGGTGCGACTGATTTACCTTGCTCGAACAAAGCATTGAGTAGCGCAACGGAGACAGTGGTTTTTCCACAGTCAGTGTCAGTACCTGTAACAAAGATGCCGCTCATGACTTTCGCAAACTCTCAGGCGACACCATCACTGCGCCTTCTTGCCTTTGTTGCACTGCGCCCCACGCATGCCCGTATATCACTTCATAACTCAACGGCAATCGCTCATCACGTCGATGCATTTCATACGCTACTTTTAATTGCTGCAGTCGCTCCTTACCTAATAAACCTTTTCTACGTTGCTTATCTGCATTGGTAACACCTGCTTGCTTCAAATCTTTTAACAAACGCTCAACCGATTCATAGGTCAGCGTCATATCCTCACGATCCATCACAGGGTCCATAAACTGCGCGCCCACCAAGGCATCACCGTAGTCATGCATATCGAGAAAGTGATGCACGTGCGGCAACCCATCGACTTGCAACCAAGCTTCACGTAACTCTTTCAAGGTATCTGGACCAAAAGATGAAAACATCAATAAACCATGCGGCTTGATCACCCGTTGTATTTCTTTAAATGCCGCAGAGACATCTGAAGTCCATTGAAACGCAGAACTGGAAAAAACCAAATCCACACTATTTGCCGCAAGAGGCAAATGATCCATATCTGCGCATAAACACGCTGGACGTTTCAACCAACGACCGCGCTTTGCACTCTTCTTCAACATCGGTAATGAAAAATCTAACGCGATTACTTTGGCTTTTGGATAACGCTTCATCAACGCATCAATCGCGCGACCGGTGCCACAACCGACATCCAAAATCACTTTAGGCTCACACACAATGTAATCAAGGCGCTGAATCAAGCGCTCGGCAATCTCATGCTGCAGTACAGCCACATCATCATAGGCAGCCGCCGCACGACTAAACTGTGTACGCGCTGTGCGTTTATCAATAGTGACTGGATTAGCCATAGGTCTGTAACACCCACGCAAGAAACTCATCCGCATGCGACAACATCGGCGCATGACCGGACTTAGCGATCGTGGTTATCTGAACTAAAGGAGACAGCTGTGCAATCGCATCCGCCGCACCACTGGGAACCAGGGTATCGCGCCCACCAAACAGCCAATGTGAACCTTGTAAGCCATTCAGCTGTTCACGAAAATCAGTATTTAATAAAATCGCCAAGCCTTGCTGAAGACCTGCATCGCTTGCTGCAGGACGTGTTGCCAAGGCCTGCTCAATATCACGCAAGATGACACGCGCATCTGCAAGCCCCTTCACTTGAAGACCTAAAAAACGCTTTAAGGTAGATGCCGCATCATCCGCCAAGGCATTAGAGAATTGATCAAACGTTGATTGCGGCATCGCATCGTGCCATCCATCTCGCTGTACAAAACTCGGCGTAGAACCCACCAAGCCCACAACATCGACACGCTCTGGTGCTTTAAGCGCTATTGCTTGAGACAAGAGCCCACCCAATGACCAACCCAGATAGTGACTTTTAACAGGAGCAACCTCTAACACCGCGTCGATCCATTGATCTAAATCCGCCTCTGGTAAAGCATCACTTTCACCATGACCTGGCAGCTCGATAAGATTGAGATGAAAGTTCGCAGCTAAAGCTGGCGTGATCGAGGTCCATACCGCTGCATTCATTCCCCAACCATGTAGCAGGGTTAACTCAGGGCCAGATCCCAGCTGCTGCACACTTACGCTCATGCCAACTCTCGCTGGCAAATTGCCAATGACTCTAGAGCACGATCAACATGTGCTGCGCTATGTGCTGCAGAAAACGTAAAGCGTAAACGCGCTGTCTCTCGAGGTACGGTTGGCGGACGTATTGCAGGCACCCATAAACCCAATTCACGTAAGCGCTGAGACCACGCCAACGCCCGATGCGCATCACCTAACAGTACCGGCTGTATCGGCGTGTTTGATGGCATCAATGACAAACCCAAAGACTGCACGCCTTCACGAAACTGTTTAACTACGGCTTGTAGGTGATCACGACGCCATTGTTCTTCGCGCACAATCTCTAGACTTGCTTGCACTGTGGATGCCATAGCCGCAGGCATAGCGGTGGTATAGATGTAGCTACGTGCTGATTGAATCAACATCTCGACCACGTCATGGCTTGCCGCCACAAAAGCGCCAGCAACTCCAAACGCTTTACCCAAGGTACCCATCAAGATAGGTACATCATTCGCGTTCACACCAGCTGCATTAGCAGCGCCACGACCTTGTTCACCTAAGACACCAATACCATGCGCCTCATCTACCATGATTGGCGCAGCATATTGCTGAGACAAGGCAACCATCTGAGTTAATGGCGCAACATCACCATCCATACTGAAGACCGAGTCGGTCGCAATCAGCTTACGCTCCGCCTCGGTAGTTAACTGACGCTCCAGCGATGCCATGTCCGCGTGTTGATAACGTTTTAACTGTGCGCCGCTTAACTTTGCCGCATCAATTAATGAGGCATGATTCCATTTATCTTGGATGACACAGTCATTAGCCGATAACAACGAAGCAATCACACCAAGGTTTGCCATATAGCCTGTTGAAAACAACAAAACACGTTCATACCCCAACCAATCGGCAAGTGCCATTTCCGCATCATGATGTGCGCGCATATGGCCGCTGATCAGATGCGCCGCACCTGCACCAACGCCTGCATTCTTAATCGCCTGAGTCGCTGCTTCAGCTAAGCGCGGGTCAGCGGCTAAACCCAAATAATCATTCGAGCAAAAGGCGAGCATCTTCTCGCCATCAACCACCAACTCGACCGATTGTTTGCCATCGACAACACGACATTGCCGATATAGGCCTTGATCACGACGGCTTTGCAGCTCCGTCGATAAATCGTTCAACCAAGACATTAGCCACCACAGCAGGCTTTCTGATCACTCTCTAACGGCGCACTTTCCATTTGCATACCCAAACGAACAAAGAGCTTGTGATCGTGATCGGCTTCTGGGTTATCTGTAGTCAACAAACGCTCGCCGTAGAACATAGAGTTAGCGCCGGCCAAGAAACATAAGGCCTGCATCTCATCACTCATCTCAGTACGACCCGCAGATAAACGTACATAACTTTGCGGCATCATGATGCGTGCTACTGCAATTGAGCGAACAAACTCAATCGCATCGATGCCATCTGCACCATATAGCGGCGTGCCTTCCACCTGAACCAACATATTGATTGGCACAGACTGAGGGTGCATTGGCATGTTGGCTAACTCTTGCAACATGCGTGCACGATCTTTGGGTGTTTCACCCATGCCCAAGATGCCGCCCGAACACACATTGATACCAGCATCACGTACATACTTCAGCGTATCTAAACGATCCTGAAAGGTGCGAGTGGTAATCACGTTGCCGTAGAACTCTGGCGAGGTATCTAGGTTATGGTTGTAGTAATCCAAACCGGCATCGCGCAAACGTTCAGCTTGTGGCTCAGTCAACATACCCAAGGTAACGCAGGTCTGCATACCTAAGCCTCGTACCGCAGCAATCATGTCGATGACCTTGTCGAGGTTCTTATCGGTTGGGTTACGCCATGCAGCGCCCATACAAAAACGACTTGCGCCTTTGCTTTTCGCCTCTGATGCCGCCGCAATCACTTCATCAAGGGGTAATAACTTTTCGCGCTCTAGCTCAGTGTCATGCTTGGCACTTTGAGAGCAGTAACCGCAATCTTCGGGGCACGCGCCGGTTTTTATCGAGAGCAACGTGCTGACTTGGATCTCATTCGGATCGAAATGTTCGCGATGAATCTGTTGAGCTGTATAAATAAGATCGTTAAACGGCATTGCAAACAATGCTTGGATCTCATCCAAACTCCAATCGTGACGAATCTCAGTCTTCGACATCGTCGAACTCCTCGTCCTCTGCAGGGACTTCAATATCTTTCCAATCGGTATTCTTTACCCGGATCAATGACCAAATAGACCAAGGCACAATGATTACCACACCAATCGCCCACGCGATTAACCATGGCATCCAACCATCACCTGGGAAGAAGGTACCCACCGGCACGATCACCCCCATCACGGCGTAAAAGCGATAAGCCGCCCACTGGGTGAATTGACCCACGCGCGGATCAGGATGATGACGATGCAAGGCATAGATCAGGATGGAACCACCAAACCAAAACACGGCCAGCGGCATCGGTATCAACATGCTGACGATGTTTCCGATATCCAGCTGCATGGCAGCAAAGCGCACAGACTTGGCTTTAATAATGGTGGGTTCTTTTCGTGATTCCATACCGCTTACCTTGGAAAAAAAATGCAGTGTAGAGATGCCAAAAACACTGTCAACCGAGTCTAAATTCATGGGTAAACAAGTGGTCAAATTTTAAACAATGTCAACTTGTTCGCTATGTCTCACTCAAATCTCAAATCATGCTGCCTTTTGTCATCGCTGCAGCGACAGCCTGCGGAACACCACGCCCCGATGTCACAGCTGTGGCATAGAGCTCGCCACAAGCAATACACACTGCGGTGAATGCCTCAGCCACCCACCTGAGTTTGACCGCACTCTTGTCGCGGCCCGATATGCTCCACCGATTGATCAGCTGATTCATCAGTTCAAATACAATGGCGACCTGAGCAAAGGACGCATTCTCGCAGAGTGGTTGAACAGCACCCTTCCTCAAAGTAAACCTGATCTACTTATTCCCATGCCATTAAGCCCAGCGCGACTTCAAGAGCGCGGGTTCAATCAAAGCGCTGAGCTCGCCCGTTTGCTGAGCCAACGGTGTCAGATTCCTGTGTCATACGACCTTTTAAAACGACACAACAGCGAGACACAACAAATCCATCTCAAGCGCAAAGAAAGACTCAGTGCGATGCGCAAGGTGTTTTATACCGATCAACAGATCAAAGTGAGAAGCGTTAGCTTAATTGATGATGTAGTAACAACAACCGCAACCGCACGTGCAGCCGCAAGGGTATTAAAAAAGGCGGGAGTTAAAGAGGTGATCATTTGGGCCGTGGCAAGAACACCACGACCCAATGATAAAGATTAGCGATCCGCGAGGACCTTTTCTTTCATTTCACGACGCTCTTGCGCATCGATCGTTAATGTCGCAACTGGGCGAGCTTCTAAACGCTTGATACCGATCTCTTCACCCGTATCTTCGCAATAGCCGTATGAGCCATCATCGATACGTTCAAGCGCTTGCTCGATCTTACGAATCAATTTGCGGTAACGGTCACGCGTGCGTAACTCTAAGCCATGCTCGCTTTCTCGATTTGCACGGTCAGCTTCATCACCCACTTCTTGGTGTGACTTGTCGCGCAAATTTTCTAGAGTCTCTTGTGCTTCTTGCATCAACTCTTCACGCCAAGCGGTCAGCTTTTGACGGAAGTATTCGAGCTGTAGAGGATTCATGTATTCCTCTTTAAGCTTCGGTTTATAACCATCTGGCAATTCAACAGCCATTGGCATCTCCATTATTCTTGATTAAGCCGCGGTTTTTTACAGGGCATGCTCGAATAAATCAAGCAAACAAATGTGTAAAAGCCGCATTTCGTAAGTGCTCGCTAATTAACACCTTAAAAAGCAACAACTTAAGCAATAGGCGTTTGCAAATAATCAATAAACAAGGCGGCAAACAGGAGTAAACCGACCAAATTGTTATTTAAAAACCCGCGAAAACATAACTTACGATCACGATCTTTAATTAAATACTGCTGAAACAGGAACAAACCAGCAGCAACGGCTACTCCAATATCCCAAGCAACACCACGACCGGCGAGCTCACCAACCCAAATCAGTAAGGCGATCATACTGCACTGCAGTAAGCCGATAATCAGACGATCGTAACGCCCAAACAAAATCGCCGTCGATTTGACACCGATTTTAAGGTCATCATCACGATCAACCATTGCATACATGGTGTCGTAGATCACCGCCCAGATCACGGTTGCGCTAAATAACACCCAAGCGACCAGCGGAATCTGCGATTGCAGCGCTGTAAATGCCATCGGCACAGCCCAACCAAACGCCATACCCAATACCACCTGCGGCAGATGCGTGTATCGCTTCATAAAAGGGTAGATAGCCGCGAGTGCAACCGCGACAAACGAGTTCGCAATCGTCAGACCGTTGAGAAACAACACCAACACAAAGGCCAACAAGCACAACGCAACAAACACACCGAGCGCCTCTTTAGGCGTCACCATACCAGTCGCCAAAGGTCGTCCTGCCGTGCGCTCAACATCACCATCAATATGCCGGTCAGCATAATCATTGATCGCGCAACCAGCAGAGCGCATCAACGCCGTACCTAAAACAAAGATCAGCACGATCCACCAAGTCGGCTGGCCATCTCCAGCAATCCATAGTGCCCATAACGCAGGCCATAACAATAGATAGATACCGATTGGACGATCCGCACGAATCAACTGCATGTATAAACGAAAGCGCATTGCCCAAGGCAGTGCTTGTGGCGGTAGACCTTTATAACGAGGCATTTGATCAGACACTTATCGCTCCGGAATCGCGGATAAAAAGATTTCGTTCACCAAGATTGGCTGACCAGCATAACGATAGATCGCACGACGCCCCCAAATCTCTGACGGCTTATCAAAAAGATTCGACGTTGCAGCATGATACAAGGCATGTCTTGGTGTTATCCGTGCCACCTCTGATAACACACGCTGTGTTGATTTATCTGCAAACAACACCGCACCTAATGGTTTGTTACGTAAACGTGCCAAACGTTTAGCTCGTCCGCGAAAACTCGATGCTGGAATCAAGGTGCGCGCAAAGACCCATGCGCTTTCGTTACAACATAGCTCAACCTCACGAATCAAACCATGAGCACCTTGACGCATGCCTAACAGCTCACGTTCCGAGACATAACCCCTTCCCCAGCGCTGTCCACGCAACTGAAGATTGAAGCGACCGTCACAAGCATGCACAACCGCTTTTGTTAGCGAACCTGATTCTTTCAACCAAGCTGCCACGTCTTGCGGTAACACAAGACGATTCTGCGCAGTTAAACGCATCCACCGAGGTTCGTTATGATCAAAAGAAAGGCGTCGAGACATTGAAGGCTCAATGTAGAAAATCAACAGCCATTATCGCACAGCCGATAGCACTACACCGCTGAGTAGTTTTGCTTCTCACCAATCCAACGCTGAATAAGCGGCTGAATATGCTCTGACTTTTTAGCAATCAATTGATCCGCCGCTTTTTGAACTGGCTCAACCCAATGCTGATCACGTATCAGATCAGCTAATCGAAATTGCACTTCACCCGTCTGGCGCGTTCCCAACACTTCACCCGGACCACGAATCTCTAAATCCTTTTGTGCAATCACAAAACCGTCATTGGTTTGCCGCATGATCTCAAGGCGCTCCCGCGCCACCGCACCTAACGGCGGGTGATAAAGCAGCACACAATAACTATCTTGCGCACCTCGACCGACACGACCGCGTAACTGATGTAACTGCGACAAACCTAAGCGCTCAGCATTCGCCATCACCATGAGTGAGGCATTTGGGACATCCACCCCCACCTCAATCACCGTGGTAGCAACGAGCAAATGCAACTCACCTGATTTGAACTGCTGCATCACCTCAGCTTTTTCAGGCGCCTTCATTCGACCATGCACCAACCCCACCTTCAGAGGCGCTAGTGCTTCGGTCAGCATTTCTGAGGTTTGTTCTGCCGCTTGCGCCTGAAGTAATTCTGACTCTTCAATCAAGGTGCATACCCAGTAAGCCTGTCGACCTGATTCACACGCCAGGCGCACACGCTCAATCACCTCACCTTGCCGCTGCTCTGAAACCAAAACCGTTTTAATGGGCTTACGTCCGGGTGGTAATTCATCAATCACAGATAAATCGAGATCGGCATAAGCGGTCATCGCCAAGGTTCTTGGAATCGGCGTTGCGGTCATAATCAATTGATGTGGCGTGACCGATTTACCTTTGGAGCGCAGCGCCAAGCGTTGATGCACACCAAAGCGATGTTGCTCATCCACAATGACCAAACCTAAGTTAGCGAACTCAACGCTCTCTTGGAATAACGCATGCGTTCCAACGATCATAGGTAAGTCTCCTTGACTGACCTGCTGCATCATCGCTTCGCGCTTCTTCCCTTTTAAGCGCCCACTTAACCAACCTACTTGAATACCCAGTGAACTAAACCAGTTTTCAAAGTTAACTCGATGCTGCTCTGCAAGGATCTCTGTTGGCGCCATCAAGGCAACCTGATACCCCGCTTCTATTGCTTGTAACGCGGCAATTGCGGCGACAATGGTTTTTCCACTACCCACATCACCCTGCACTAAGCGCAACATGGGATACGGCTGCTGCGTATCTTTTGCAATCTCATCGATCACGCGGCGTTGTGCACCAGTTAAATCAAACGCGAGAGCACCAAGCAGTTGTTGCACATTAGGCAATTCGAAAATCGTTGGATCAAATACCGGTGCTGTTTGCTGTCGATGCGCATCACGCATCAGTCGCATACTTAATTGATGTGCGAGCAGCTCTTCAAAGGCCAATCGATGTTGTGCTGGATGCCCTTCTTCTGACATCAACGCCTTCGCAAGTTCAGGTGGTGGTCGGTGCAATAAACGAATCGCATCTGACAAAGTGGGTAAATCAAACGATGACAATAAACCTGATGGAAGTAGTTCGTCTAAGGCACCTTCTTTACCTAAACGCTGTAGCGCTTGCGCAATTAAATCACGCCAACTGAGCTGATGAAAACCTTCAGTAGTTGGATAGATCGGCGTTAACGCTTGTTCAACATGAATCGACTCGTCATCCGCAACGTGCTGATATTCAGGATGTACCAACTCATAGTGCTGTGGCCCATTTCGCACTTCTCCAAAACAACGCAACCTTAAACCGCGCGCGAGCGCAGACTTTTGCGCTGCGGTGAAATGAAAGAAACGCAAAATCATAGCGCCTGTGCCATCTGACACCTGCACAAGTAAAGAACGTCGTTTACCAAATCGAATGTCTGCATGATCGACTGTGACATCAATCACTGCTTGATCACCTGGGCGCAATGAACCAACCGGCACAATCTTGGTACGATCTTGATACCTAAACGGTAGATGGAACAACACATCTTGCACGGAGTGCACACCCAGCTTAGCCAAACGCTCAGCACCCTTTGGTCCAACACCACGCAAGGCAGTGACAGGGATTCGCGCTAAGCTATCAGTTTGATCAGACATACAGCGAGCATACGCAAGCACTAAACCAGCAACAAGACACAATCATGTATCAAGAAGCGTTTCACATTAAGACATCCGGTCGCGGCACACAGAATATCTCTCAACAGATTCAAAACGTTGTTCGAAATAGCGGTATTCAAACCGGTCTATGCCATGTGTTCGTAAAACACACCTCGGCTTCATTGATCATTTGTGAGAATGCCGACCCTGATGTACGTTCTGATCTGGAGGATTGGCTAGCCCGCGAAGTCCAAGATGGTGATCCACGTTATCGCCATAGCATGGAAGGCGCCGATGACATGGCAGCCCACATTCGCTCGATACTGACCAAAATGGATCAAACCCTACCGGTTACCCAAGGACGATTAGCTTTAGGCACCTGGCAGGGTTTGTTTTTATATGAGCATCGCTATCACGGCCATCAACGCTCAATCGTTGTGACCGTTAGCGGCAGTTAAGGCGCGATTGAGTTATAGGCGCGAGTAAAACCTTTAAGCGATATAGGCAAAGGCAGAATCTTTTGATTCATCAAGGCAACACGCACTTGCGCGCGCTCACCTTTCTGCATCGCTTCAACCACATCGGTCTTTAATGGCTGACCTACAGTGGTACAACCTTGGCGACCACAGGCCAGATAAGGCAGCTTCACTGGCGCAATCTTTTCATCGACCAAAAGCGCAGCACCCGGCATCAATAGCGCACCTAGCGGTACGGTAGCGATAAAGATAGGTTCATTATTATCAGGTACAAAACCTACACGCACCTGCATCAGCATCTGGCCGTTATCTTTACTGTTAACGTTTTGGAAGATGTAACACATCTCTTTGTCGCCATCTTTTTCACATTGCTTTGCCCAATCACCAAAGGTTGGAATCTCTTTCTTCGCATCTTCTGCAAAAGCAGCCAATGGCAATAAACCAATAAGCAGTAGGCCGAGAAGTTTTTTCATTACACTATCCTTTTAATACCTTTACTGATGACCACTGCTGATTAAGCAAGTTCCATCACGCCGTCCATTTCTACGCCAGCATTGCGTGGCAATCCTGCCACCTCAACAGCCGCTCTAGCTGGGTAAGGTTGCTGAAAGTATTCAGCCATCACCTCATTCACTTTGGCAAAGTTGCCTAAATCCGTTAGGAAGATATTTAACTTTGCGATATCCGACAAACTTCCACCTGCCGCCGCTGCAACCGCAGACAAATTATCAAATACACGGCGAATCTGTGCTTCGATATCGCCTTCAATCATTTCCATCGTTTCTGGCACCAACGGGATCTGACCCGACAGATAAACGGTGTTACCCACCTTTACAGCCTGAGAATATGTACCTATCGCTGCTGGTGCTTGATCAGTCGAAATAATTTCACGCGCCATGTGCTACTCCCAAAGTGGCGTTACATCAGAAACGCACTGTACCCAATGGATCTCGTGAGTGCCATCTCAGCTGCAACCAAACCCACCCGAGCGCCAACAAGCTCATTAGCATCAGCGGCCAATCACGTAATACCACATAAGGTGTTACCCCTTGATAACTCGGCACTTTTGCTTGCATCACATCGGCTTCGAATTGTGGGATTGTTGCCACTAATTTACCGCGCTGATCGATCACTGCCGAGATACCCGTATTGGTTGCTCTGATCAGATATCGCCCCGCTTCTACCGCGCGAGCACGCGCAATTTGCAGATGTTGATGTGGCGCGAGCGAATCACCAAACCACGCATCATTGCTCGCATTGAGTAACCAATCGGCATCGGGCAAGGCTTTCAAGACCTCACGAGCGAACGCATCTTCATAACAAATATTCACACCCACTCGCTGAGCCTTCAGCTCGAGTAACGACTGCTCAGCAGTACCAATTGAAAAATCGGAAACAGGAATACGTAACCAGCTCATCACCGGCCCAATCAATTGTTTCAGCGGCATGAACTCACCAAATGGCACCAAGTGATGCTTGTAATACTCACCTTCAGCTTCATCACCACGCGTGATCATCGCGTTGTAATAAGCGCCTTGGCGATCACCCGCCACAATACCGGTAACAAAGCTTTGATCTTTTTGTTTGAACAGTGCTTCTAGGCGTTCTAATTCAGGTGATAACTCTTGTTCAAAACCGGAGATCGCAGTTTCTGGCCAGATCACTACCTGTGCCTCAGGTGCAGTGGCACTTAATGATTCGTAATGCGCGAGCCACTGATCAAAGAGATTTGCCCGCCACTTCAATCGTTGCGGCACATTTCCTTGTACGACCGCGACACTCGTCTCGACGCCTGTTGGCTGCGTCCATTCTTTAGGGATAAAGCTAATCAACAACAGCATGCCAATTAAACTCAGCCACGCATACCAACGTTTAGCGGCAAACAAACAGGCCATCAAAAACATCACGACCCAACTCACGCCATGCACACCCATCACAGGCATTAACGAGCTTAACGATGAATCACTGTGCGCATAGCCAAGTGATAACCACGGAAAACCGGTTAGCACCCAGCCGCGTGCAAGCTCCAACAGGAACCATAAAGAAGGTACAAGCAGCATCCAACTAAGCGGCGATGTGACGTGAATAAAGCGTCGCAAGAGCCATGCGAATAACGCGATATACAAAGCAATGAATGCAACAAATAAAAGCGTCGCGCCAATCGCCAAGCTCTCAGTCATCCCACCAAACTGACTGATGCTAATGCGTAGCCAAAAGACGCCTGTAACAAATAAGCCAAAGCCCCATGACCAACCGATCCAAGCTGCCTGCTTAGCTGATCGACTTTGCACGATCATCATCAGCAGAATCATTAACGCAGGGAATTGAACGAACCAGTAGCCAAAAGGCGCGTAGGACAACACTAACGACGCACCTGCCGATGCGGCAAACACATTCGTCAGTAACTGCATTAACATTAAAGAGCGTTAGGCGTTATCCGCCTTATCCTCTGTCGTTATCGCCGGATCCAGCTTACTGATCGCTAGCAGTCGAATCTTGCGAGAGTCTGCACCCAAAACCTCAAAGCGGAAACCTTCTGCTTCGACATGCTCACCGCGCACGGGCATATGACCTAGGGCATGCAGCACAAGACCACCAATGGTGTCGAAATCTTCATCATCAATCTCAATATTGAAGTACTCGTTAAAGTCTTCGATAGTGGTGTGCGCTTTGACGGTGTAGTTATTTTCTGCACGACGCATGATGAAGGCACCTTCATCAAAGTCGTATTCATCTTCGATCTCACCAACAATCTGCTCAAGCACATCCTCAATGGTCACCAGACCTGCAGCTGCGCCATATTCATCAACGACTATCGCCATATGATTTCGGCTCGCGCGGAATTCACGCAACAACATGTCCAATCGCTTTGATTCAGGTACAAATACCGCTGAACGAATGATGTCGCGCAATTTGAATTTCTTCGCACTATCCGCAAAGTACTGCAGCAAATCTTTTGCCAGTAAGGTACCAACAACCTCTGCGCGATCTTCACCAATCACTGGATAGCGAGAATGTGAGCTCTCTACCAATACAGGCAAAATATCGCTTAGCGCATCATCTCGACCGATAACTTCCATCTGCGCGCGCGGGATCATGATGTCACGGACCTGCAGATCAGAAACCTGCAAGACACCTTCCATCATAGTTAAGGCATCAGTATTAAATAAGGCACGGTTTTTAGCTTGGCGAAGGAGTTCGACAAGTTGTTGTTTATTTTCCGGCTCATTGCTTGAGTTTTGGAACAAGCGTTCCATTAAACGCGCGGCAAGTGAGCCGCGACTAGATCGTCCGTCTTCGTTCATAAAATCTTATGCATAGTTAAACACGTGCGTTTTTCAGCCAGCATAGGGATCAGAGATACCTAAGCCATCCAGGATAACGCGCTCCTTTTCTTCCATGATGTCAGCGTCTGCATCCTCAATGTGATCGAAACCACGAAGATGTAAAACACCATGTACCACCATATGCGCCCAGTGAGCAGCTAGGGGTTTCCCTTGCTCCTGAGCTTCCTTAGCAACTACTTCAGCACAAATTGCCAAATCACCCAAATGAGATTCTTCAATCTCAGGGGGTAAATCGAAAGGAAATGACAACACATTGGTAGGTTTGTCTTTGTCACGATAAGTGCGGTTGAGTTCTTGACTCTCAGCCGCATCGACCACACGAATCGCTAAACTCGAGGTCAGGTCATCATCTTCCATCGCTGCTTGCGCCCAAATACGAAACGCTGATGCGGGCGGTATATTTTCGCCCTCGATACCAAACTGCACATCGACATCCAGACTCATGCGTCTTTCTTCTCTTGCTTACGTTCAAACTTATCGTAAGCCTGTACGACCTTCTGCACTAGCGAGTGACGCACAACATCTTTTGAATTAAAGAAGGTAAAACTCAAGCCATCGACATCTTGCAGAATATCCATCGCTTGCTTGAGACCTGAACGCGTACCACGCGGCAAGTCGATCTGCGTGACGTCACCGGTAATCACCGCAGTGGATCCAAAACCCAAACGAGTAAGGAACATTTTCATTTGCTCAGGTGTCGTGTTCTGCGCTTCATCCAAAATAATGAAGGCTTCGTTTAGGGTACGTCCGCGCATATAGGCTAACGGCGCAACTTCAATCACATTACGCTCGATCAATTTATTCACGCGCTCAAAGCCAAGCATCTCGTACAAAGCGTCATACAAAGGTCGCAGATAGGGATCGATCTTTTGCGAAAGATCACCGGGCAAGAAACCCAAACGCTCCCCCGCTTCTACCGCAGGTCGCACCAATAAAATTCGACGTATCTGATCACGCTCGAGTGCATCAACTGCACAAGCAACGGCCAAATACGTTTTACCGGTACCCGCAGGACCGATACCGAAATTGATGTCATGTGTCATGACACGGTTCACATACACCGCTTGCGAGCCGCCACGAGGACGCACCATGCCGCGCCGTGTCTTTATCACCGTCTCTGGCACTTCTGGCTCATGCGCAGGCACATCATCCATACCTGACTCTTGCAGATGCAGATGTACATTAGCTGGGGTGATCACTTCCTTTTCGCTGAGTTCGTAAAGGTCACGCAAGATCTCAGCAACAGCATCCACTGAACCCGGGGCGCCTTCAACTTTAAAGAAGTTGCCGCGATTACTGATTTCAACACCCATGCGACGCTCAATCTGGCGCAGATTCTCATCTAGCTGACCACAGACATTACGTAAGCGTTGGTTATCTTCGGGCTCGAGTAAGAACTCGACGGTTTGTTCTGCAGCACTCATTGGGCAGCAGCTACCTTTTCAGTCACAAGCTCGCCGCGTAATGAATTGGTAAAGGCTTCGGTAATCTGCACATCAACAAACTCGCCAATCAACGACGCAGGGCCTTTGAAATTCACCACGCGATTATTTTCGGTGCGGCCTGACATCTCAGACGCATCTTTACGCGATGGGCGGTCCACCAAAATACGCTGCACGGTACCCACCATCTCACGAGAGATCTGCTGAGTACTGTTATTAATCACGTGCTGCAGACGTGCTAAGCGAGCTTGCTTTACATCATGCGGTACATCATCTGGCAGCTCCGCTGCAGGCGTACCTGGACGGCGGCTATAGATAAAACTGAATGAATGATCAAAACCAATCTCTTCAATCAAGCTCATGGTGTGTTCAAAGTCCGCATCAGTTTCACCTGGGAAACCAATAATGAAGTCCGATGACATACTGATGTTCGGACGAATCTCGCGCAGCTTTTTAATTTTTTGTTTATATTCAAACGCACTATGGCCACGCTTCATCTGCATCAAGATACGGTCAGAGCCTGACTGCACAGGCAAGTGCAAGTGATCTACCAGCTCAGGTACATCGGCATAAGCTTCAATCAAGGAGTCAGAGAACTCCACCGGATGAGAGGTGGTGTAACGAATTCGCTCGATACCTTCGATAGCCGCAACATACCGAATCAATAAGGCAAGATCGGCGATCTCGCCATCTTCCATTTGTCCGCGGTAAGCATTCACGTTTTGGCCTAGCAAATTCACTTCGCGCACACCTTGTGCAGCAAGTTGCGCGACTTCGGTAATCACATCATCAAAAGGACGACTGATCTCGGTACCCCGGGTATAAGGCACCACACAGAAAGTGCAGTACTTAGAACAACCTTCCATGATCGACACAAAGGCAGTTGGACCTTCTGAACGTGGTTCTGGCAATCGGTCAAACTTTTCGATCTCAGGGAAGCTGATATCCACTACCGGCTCATTGGCTATGGCAGCATTCAGCATCTCAGGCAAACGATGCAAGGTCTGTGGACCAAATACGAGATCGACATAAGGCGCACGCTGACGGATCGCATCACCCTCTTGGCTTGCCACACAGCCGCCAACACCGATGATCAGATTCGGATTCTTTTCTTTCCAAGGGCGCCATTGGCCAAGCAGTGAGAAAACCTTTTCTTGGGCCTTTTCACGGATCGAGCAAGTGTTCAACAGCAAGACATCCGCGTCTTCCGCTTGATCGGTCTCCTCAAGGCCATGTGACTCATGCAGCACATCACGCATTTTCTGCGAGTCGTACTCATTCATCTGACACCCGAAGGTCTTAATAAAAACTTTGCCTGCCATGCCCGTCCCGGCTTGATTTGTAAGGGGTCGCGATTCTACGCTGAGCCTATTCTAAATGCACGAGCTTCTACGAATTAAGCCCTTGTTTTAGGTGATATTTTTATAACAAGATCAAGAAGATGCGTAGAAATGTTTTATCCGCATCACACACCGCCTATAGTGGGGCGAAATCTAGCCAGAATTCATTGATGCCACGCACGCTCCCTCCTCGCCTTATTGCCCTTGTGCCCCTGTTGTTTGTGCTGCTGTGGAGCACCGGCTTTATTGGCGCCAAATACGCCCTGCCGTATATCGAGCCCTTCAATGTGCTGTTCTATCGCATGTTGCTCAATCTGGCTGCTTTCGCGCTCCTGATTCGCCTATTCAACGCCAAACCGCTCACCCTCTCTCAAAAAGGACATCAACTAGTCGTTGGGTTGTTGATTCATGCTGGCTACCTCGGCGGGGTCTTTGCTGCAATCAAACTCGACATGCCTGCCGGTCTCACAGCACTCATCGTGGGGCTGCAACCCCTACTGACCGCCCTAATCACCTGGGGTAGCGGAAAAGAGCAATTACGTCGCCTACAGTGGTTTGGTCTTGTGCTCGGCATTGTGGGCATCTCCATTGTCTTAGATGGCAACGGTCGACTTGGCTTTAGCACCATCGACCCTTGGGCACTGCTCGCCGTATTCGTTGCCTTGTTCGCCATCTCACTTGGCACCCTGTATCAGAAACACTTTGGCGCCGGTACCGATTTACTCAGCGGCTCTTTCTATCAATATCTAGCCACTGCGGTGGTGATGGGCTTGCTGACCTGGCAATTCGAAACCGGTGAGGTCGATTGGCAGCTGCCGTTAATCTTGTCGCTAGCTTGGTTGGTGCTTGGCTTATCCGTAAGCGCCATCTTGTTATTGCTGTTCATGATTCGTGAAGGCGAATCGTCGAAAGTTGCTAGCTACTTTTATCTCGTACCACCCACAACAGCTCTCGAGGCTTGGCTGTTATTTGATGAGCAATTCACACTGGAAGCGCTATTAGGTGTTGGTATAACGGTGCTGGGTGTTTATCTGGTACTTAAACGAAAGAGCTAGTTGCTTCATAATGGCTTTTCATTTTTAACAAAGAAATCGCTGTGTCTCATCGCGCCAAAAAACGCTTCGGCCAAAACTTTTTACATGACGCGAGCGTTATTCAGCGCATCGTTGATGTGATAGATCCACACGCTGACGATCACATGGTCGAGATTGGTCCCGGTCAAGCCGCGTTAACGATTCCACTGTTACGTGTTGTCAGCGAGATGGATGCGATTGAGGTCGATCGTGATCTTATTCCTATCGTTGAACGAACCTGCTCTCCGGTAGGCAACGTTAATCTCACTAATGCTGACGCACTGAAGTTTGATTTCAGTACGCTACGTCATGATGAACGACCTCTGCGATTAGTGGGCAACCTACCCTATAACATCTCAACACCGATTCTATTTCACGTGCTTGAATCACGCGCTGCGATTAAAGACATGCACTTTATGTTGCAGAAAGAAGTTGTAGATCGCATGGCTGCCGGCCCAGGCTCTAAAACCTATGGACGCTTATCCGTGATGCTACAAGCGTACTGTGATGTGACACATCTGTTTGATATTGGACCGGGTGCTTTTGATCCACCCCCCAAAGTCGACTCAAGTATTGTTCGCTTAGTCCCTAAGCCAGATGATCAAATCGTGATTACGCATCACGCGGCTTTTGCCCAGATCGTTAAACAGTGTTTCGAGCAACGCCGTAAAACACTGCGAAATAACCTGAAGGGAATTTTAGACGGTGATGCGATCGAAGCTTTGGGCATTAATCCATCTGCTCGAGCAGAAACATTATCTGTGGAAGATTTCCAAACCCTAGCGGAAGCCGCAGGAATTACTGAGTAACTAACTCACTCGATTCATTCAACAAGGCATACAAGCGGCCACGTTGAATCGATTTTTGCGCCTGAGCAATGGTGCCGTTTCTTTCCCAAACACGTAACCGTTCACGCAAGATAGGCATTGCCTTCTGCAGGGTCATACCTGCATGCACTTCAGGAAGATAAAGCAAGCGCAGCAGAACGTAATCTAAGCCTGTTAGAAACTCATCAGAGGTGCGATCACTAAACACAGTTGGATAAGCGAAATGTGAATCGTTAATCAAACCCAGCATCTGTGATAACTCTTCTACGATACAAGGTACGAAGCGACCTTTAGATTGAGCGCGCTCAACAGGGATAACAACGGTGCCACCGGTAATCTCTGACCATCGATTGAATCGGATACTGCCCATGCAGACAGCATCATCCATATAGTTCAAACGCTCAGGTGAAAGCTCACGAGCAACCGTTGGATACAAATCCTCATTTCCCGAGAAAAAAATCTTAACGTTGGCTTGTTCTCTATTCGGCACAAAGTGTACCGGCAGATTAGTGATCTCACTGAGATGATGGAAATGCATTGCGATCAACCAACGTTGCTCTTCAGCATCGCCCGATGTGCTGTTAATCCAAACGCGCAATGGCTGGTGCCATTTACGAATCAATGGACGAACTTGCTCGTACTCACCACGCATAGCGATATCGAGAAAAGCATGTTCGATGTATTTAGGGTTTTGCCAATGGGGTAACTTCTTCTGAGTCGCAGCAAATACACTCGCCGTCAGCAAACATGCCAGTAGCAGTATCAGTGTTCGGTGATGCCAGCGAGATGACTTCATAATTGATTAGGGACTCAGTTATGACATTAAGTTGATATCGAATGTAGCCACCTAAACCAGTTAGTTCAACAAACAGTTGCATATCAATAAATACTAATAATCTGGTATGCCTACAGCTTGTTTATTCTCTTGACGCTCATTCGCCTTTCGCTGTTAATGACCTTTCAATTTTGAGTCTTCTTCATCATGAATAACGCGCTGAACCAAAAGGCTTTTTGGATCCTGACTGCTGGATCGCTCATGCTTGCAATCACTTTGGGTATACGCCATGCCTTTGGTGTCTTCCTGGTACCCATGTCGATTGATAATGGTTGGGGGCGTGAAACTTTTGGTTTTGCCATTGCGCTACAAAATTTGATTTGGGGCCTATCTCAACCCGTTGTTGGTCACTATGCTGACAAATTAGGTGCCAAGCCGGTCATGTTAGTAGGTGGCTTACTCTATGCCCTCGGCCTCTTTGGTATGGCGACAGGTCATTCCTCTACGATGCTCATCATCTCTTCAGGCTTTTTGATTGGTATCGGATTAGCCGGCACCACCTTCCCTGTGATTTTTGGCGCGATAAGCCGAGTGGTACCTGCGGAAAAACGTTCTTTCGCGCTTGGCGTATCGATGTCGATCGGTTCTTTGGGGCAATTTGTTTTATTGCCTTTGTCCATTGTGCTTCTCGATTATCAAGGCTGGAGCTACAGCTTAATGATGCTTTGTGTGTTGAGCTTATTCATCCTACCTCTATCTTTTATTTTTAGCGCATCAAAAAACAATTCATCTAATACAAAGAATGTCACTCACTCAACTCCCTTTGTTTTAAAAAGCGCTCTGAACTCTCGTGCCTTTCAATTGCTTTGCTTAGGCTTTTTTGTCTGTGGTTTTCACGTGTTGTTTATAGCGACACATTTACCCGGCTACTTAACAAGTCATGGCTTAAGTGCCATGTCAGGCTCGATTGCTTTGGCATTGATCGGGCTGTTCAATATCTTTGGCTCGTATTTCGCTGGCGTCCTTGGCGGCCGTTATGCAAAACCCAAACTACTTTCTGCGATCTACTTCAGCCGAATGATTGCGATAGTCTTTTTACTTGCCATTCCTTTATCAGAAATCACTGTCTATCTCTTCGCCGCCATGATGGGGCTTCTGTGGTTAAGTACCGTGCCATTAACCAATGGCATAGTGGCTTCACTCTTTGGTGTTGAACATATGGCTATGCTCGGCGGGATTGTTTTCTTGTCGCATCAAGTGGGTGCTTTTTTAGGCGGCTGGCTAGGTGGATCAATCTACGACCTGAACGGCTCCTATGATCTCGCTTGGTTCATTGCGATTGGATTAGCTTTATTTGCTGCGGCAGTGAACTTACCAATTAAAGAAGAAGCACATCATTGGGATGAACATCATGGATAAGCCCACACCTCGATGGTTAGCGCTTAGTCTGGTGTTACTAGGGGCCGCACTCACTGCGGGGACTTTTGCGCTCTATCGATACTACGCCGGCAGTTTATTTGTCTCTTCTACGTTGACCTCCTGCACATAATTCACTCACATAAAAAAGCCCGGCTTAGCCGGGCTTTTTTTCGATACCGTTCAATTAAAACGGAATATCTTCGTCGGTATAACCGTTATCCATTGAGGCCGGCGCAGGCGCTGATTGCGAGCCACCTTTTGATTGGCCACCACCAAACTCTGCACTACCGCCACGACCACCACCGCCTAACATCTGCATATTGTCCGCAATGATCTCAGTGGTATAGCGATCTTGGCCTTGTTGATCTTGCCACTTACGGGTTTGCAAACGGCCTTCAAGATAAACCTGGGAACCTTTCTTAAGGTATTCACCTGCAATCTCAGCTAAGCGGCGAAAAAACACCACGCGGTGCCACTCGGTACGCTCTTGCATCTCACCGGAGTTTTTATCTTTCCATGACTCAGAAGTAGCAACCGTGATGTTGCACACGGCATTACCATTCGGCATGTATTTAACCTCTGGGTCTTGTCCCAAGTTACCTACCAAAATGACTTTGTTAATACCGCGGCTCGCCATGTTTTCTCCCCTGATTGACGCCAAAACGTCGATAGAATTGTTTTTCGCAGTCTACGCCGTCGCGCCCACAATTGCATCCAATCTGGCGTTATCGAGACGCTGTTTATCGACCTTCAGATAAGCCACTCCGTCACTGTAGATGACTACCGCCTCTTCGACTCCAGCAACCCCCTCAAGCTGCGCTGCGAGCTCGCTAGCAGCTGCTTCAGAGGTCAGTTGAACAGTTCGCACCTGACTGGTGGTGTGGCGAGGTTTGCGCATGCCCGAGGCGACCACGAGCCAGATCAGGCAGATCACCGCTGCGAATTCAAACACACCAGCATTGCCCCACTGCTGATGCGCCCAGCCGCCGATCAGACCACCGAAAAACGCACCCGCGAATTGCGAGGTCGAATACACACCCATCGCAGTCCCCTTGGCATCGGCTGGAGAGGTTTTCGACACCAGCGATGGAAGCGTCGCTTCAAGCAAATTAAAGGCGGTGAAAAAAACAATCAGCGTGATAAACCAAGCATTCTCAGAAGGCGGCAGTTGTGCCATCACCAAATGTGTACCAATCAGAACGGTAATCCCCCCTAAGAAAATTGGTTTTAACTGACGCTTCTTCTCCGAAAGGATAATGAACGGCACCATCGACAAAATGGAAATGATCATCACCGGAAGGTAAACCCAGGTGTGCTCGGTCAGCGGCAAACCTGCATCGCGTAGCGCTAAAGGGATCACCAAAAAGACGGCCGTCAGAACGAGGTGTAGCGAAAAGATACCCACATCTAAACGTACCAAGTCCGGATTACGTAAAACCTGACCAACCATTTGCGGCAACGGCACTGCATCGCGGCGGGTACGGCTAGTTTGTGGAGATGGCACGACAAACAGGATGATGAACATACCAATGAGTGCCAACAAAGCTGTGAGCCAAAAAATCCCACTGACACCAATCGTGCTACTGATCATCGGACCAAAAATCATAGCCAGCAAAAATGCCGAGCCGATACTCATGCCAATCAGCGCCATTGATTTGGTTCGCTGTTCTTCTCGGGTTAGATCAGACGCTAGCGCCATCACGGCCGCAGCAATTGCACCACTACCTTGCACAGCGCGACCCACAATAATCCAAAAGATATCCGTGGACATCGCAGCGATCACACTACCGAGAGCAAACAGAATCAGACCACCGATGATCACCGGCTTTCGACCAATTCGATCGGATAAGAAACCGAAAGGAAGTTGAAGTAAGGCTTGAGTCAATCCATAGATACCCACCGCAAGACCCGCCAGCCAAGGCGTTGTCCCCTCAAGGGTTTCGGCGAAGATCGCAAAGACCGGCAGAATCAGGAACAGACCCAACATGCGTGACCCATAAATACCGGCCAAGCCAATGACAGCACGCCGCTCGGCTGAGGTCATTTTGTTGTGCTGAAAACTGCTCAAGAAAAACTCCGTGAATAAACCTTTCAATAGTACCCAGATCAGCCCACAAAAGCTCTGATCAATTCACCCCAATGAACATGGCAGCCCAAACCCAGAAAAGGTGAATCGGGCTCGTGTTACATGCGCCTCTCACCTAGAATATTGGGTTCGATTTTTTGACCGGTAGTCACTCATGGACACGATACATATTCGCGGCGCTCGCACTCACAACCTGAAAGACATCAGCGTTGATTTGCCACGCGACAAGCTCATCGTGATCACCGGTCTGTCCGGCTCTGGCAAGTCATCACTCGCCTTCGATACCATTTACGCCGAAGGTCAGCGTCGCTATGTCGAGTCACTCTCGGCTTATGCGCGTCAATTCCTTTCGATGATGGAGAAGCCAGATGTGGATCACATCGAAGGCTTATCGCCCGCAATCTCAATCGAGCAGAAAACCACTTCACATAATCCACGCTCAACCGTCGGTACCATTACCGAGATTTACGACTACCTGCGTTTGTTATTCGCTCGTGTCGGTACACCTCGTTGCCCCGAGCATGACGAACCCTTAGAGGCACAAACCATCAGCCAGATGGTCGATCAGGTATTGAATCTAGAAGAAGGCAGCAAGCTAATGCTGCTCGCGCCGGTGATCACAGAGCGTAAAGGTGAATATAAAAAATTACTTAGCGAGCTTTATGCCCAAGGTTATTTGCGGGCTCGTATTGATGGCGATATCTATGAGCTAGATCAGCCACCAGAGCTTGAGCTGCATGAGAAGCACACCATTGAAGTGGTGATTGATCGTTTTAAGGTGCGTGAAGATTTACGCCTGCGCCTCACCGAGTCTTTTGAAACCGCGCTGCGCCTAACTGAAGGGACTGCACGTATTGCCTGGATGGAGGAAGACAAGCCAGAACTTTTATTCTCAGCAAATTTTGCATGTCCTCACTGTGGCTACTCTATTGAAGAGCTTGAGCCACGCATGTTCTCGTTTAATAACCCAGCAGGTGCTTGCGAAACCTGTGATGGCCTAGGTGTTGAACAATTCTTTGACTCAAGCAAAGTGATCACTTCACCAGAGCTATCTCTGGCTGGTGGTGCAGTACGTGGTTGGGATCGTCGTAATGCATACTACTTCGCAATTATTCGATCACTCGGCAAACATTATGGCTTTGACCCTGAAACCCCTTGGGAAGCGCTTGATAAGAAAACTCAAAAGATCATTCTGAACGGCAGTGGTCTTGAAGCGATTGAATTCGTTCAACTCGATCCACGCGGTAAGACAGTAAAAAAACTGCAACCCTTTGAGGGCGTGTTAAATAACATGAAGCGCCGTTATCGGGAAACCGAATCGAATGCGGTACGTGAAGAGCTTTCACGTTACTTATCGCATCAGGCCTGTCCTGATTGCCAAGGCACACGCCTCAATGAAGCAGCACGTCATGTCTTCGTTGATCAACAACGTCTCCCCGATGTGACCGGCATGGCTATTGATCAAAGCTTGAACTTCTTCGAAGCACTTAACCTGCCGGGTAAGCGTGGAGAGATTGCGAGCAAGATCGTGAAAGAGATTCGCGAACGTTTGCAGTTCTTAGTCAACGTTGGTTTGAACTACCTCACATTAGATCGCAGCGCTGAGACTCTGTCAGGCGGAGAAGCACAACGCATCCGTTTAGCAAGCCAGATTGGTGCTGGCCTCGTAGGCGTTATGTATGTTCTTGATGAACCTTCCATCGGTCTACACCAACGCGACAACGAACGTTTGCTCAACACCCTGACCTACCTACGCGATCTGGGAAATACGGTGATTGTTGTCGAGCACGATGAGGATGCGATTCGCAGCTCCGATCACGTGGTGGACATTGGCCCAGGTGCAGGCATCCATGGTGGCAAGGTGATTGCGCAGGGAACGCCGGATGATATTGCGAATAACCCAGATTCAATTACCGGTCATTACCTTAGCGGCAAAGAAAGTATCACCATACCTAGCGAGCTTACGCCTTACGATAAAAAACGCGTGCTCAAAATTACTGGCGCACGTGGTAACAACTTAAAAGATGTCACTTTAGAAATACCTGCCGGTTTATTCACCTGCGTAACTGGTGTATCAGGTTCAGGTAAATCGACTCTGATCAACGACACGCTTTATCCGATCGCAGCGAACAATCTGAATCGCGCGAATCAAGATATCGCACCACACGATGACATCACTGGACTTGAGCACTTTGATAAGGTCGTGGATATCGATCAATCTCCGATTGGTCGCACACCTCGTTCAAATCCTGCTACCTACACTGGCTTGTTCACACCGATTCGTGAGTTATTTGCGGGTGTTCCTGAATCGCGTTCTCGAGGCTATAACCCCGGTCGTTTTAGCTTTAACGTTAAAGGCGGTCGATGTGAGGCGTGCGCAGGTGACGGTGTCATTAAAGTCGAAATGCACTTTCTACCCGACGTGTATGTGCAATGTGATGTATGCAAAGGAAAACGCTATAACCGCGAAACGCTCGAGATACAGTACAAAGGTAAATCGATCAACGAGGTTTTAGAACTCACAGTCGAAGATGCGTTGAGCTTCTTTGAAGCTGTACCTGCTTTGAAACGCAAACTGCAGACGCTCATGGATGTCGGCTTGAGCTACATCACCTTAGGTCAAAACGCGACAACTCTATCTGGCGGCGAGGCACAGCGAGTCAAACTATCGCGTGAACTCTCTAAACGAGATACAGGTAATACGTTGTATATTTTGGATGAGCCAACAACCGGCCTGCACTTCCATGACGTGAAGCAATTGCTTAGCGTGCTTCACTCATTACGTGATCGTGGTAATTCTGTTGTAGTGATCGAACACAACTTGGATGTCATCAAAACCGCAGATTGGATTATTGACCTTGGCCCTGAAGGTGGCAGCGGTGGTGGTCAGATTATTGCTAAAGGCACACCGAGTGATATCGCCAAGGAAAAGGCGTCACACACCGGTCGCTTCCTAAAACCTTTACTCGGCAAGCGTTAGAACATCGCCGATCGATACATCCATGGTTTGAGCTGCATTGCCTTGATTGATCGCAATCTCAATCAGGCCAAGTGAATTGCGGTAGCTCAAGAATTCACCTGCAGGCACATCATTAAAGGTGCGTACCTGCGGGATAGTATTGCCATTGTGAACAAATTGACCGCCCTGCTTGAATCGCTGGGTCGTCATATCGGTCATCACGTTACCGAAGGCATCGATGTAAATGACCCGCACGCTTGGTACAGCATCACAACGGACGACATCTGCAGGGAATAATCGCTGCCAACCCGGACGAGGATTTTTAGCCCAGTGCATCGCCATTGGCATAAACCAATCCCGTCCATGAAAACTTGCTGGCACATCGTCATCTACCGGTGGCAAGCGATAGACCTTATCCGCACGATCAATAAAGCTACATAGCAGCCCGTTATCGGGCCCGATAAAGAAGTTGCCATCGCATGAGACCGCAACTCCTTCTCGTTTTGAACCAACCGTAGGATCGATCACCGATACGATGATGCTGCCTTCAGGCAAACTCGGCACCAGCGCTTGTAATAAGACACCTGCCTCATAAGGCTTAAAGCGTGGCGCATCATGCTGCAGGTCAAAGATTGGGCCTGCGTGCTCAGTCGCAACGGCATGCAGCAACCCCACATACGGACCATTATGACCGTAGTCGGTATACAAAAAGATCGGGGCATCTCTATTCATGCGCCAAGTCTAATGGCAAAAAAAAGCCGGGCATAGCCCGGCTCTTTAACTTTTTTGAAGCGAATCTTATTCTGCTTCTACAGCCTCTTCGACTTCCTCGACTTCTGGACGGTCAACCATCTCAACGTAAGCCATAGGTGCTTTGTCGCCAGGGCGATAGCCACACTTCAAAATGCGTAGGTAACCACCTGAACGCTCTTTATAGCGAGGGCCAATTTCAGAGAACAACTTTGCTACGACTGCATCATCACGCAAACGTGAAAATGCCAAGCGACGGTTTGCAACGCTGTCTTCTTTAGCCAAAGTGACGAGTGGCTCAACCACACGACGCAATTCTTTAGCCTTAGGCAAAGTGGTCTTGATCAATTCATGATCGAACATCGATACAGCCATGTTACGGAACATAGCCTTACGGTGTGAGCTGTTACGGTTTAACTGCCGTCCTGATTTGCGGTGACGCATGGGTCGACTTCCTACAATATAGTTACATCAACACGGAACGCTTCAATCAGCGTGCCATCAATTCTTCTAAGTTTTCTGGTGGCCAGTTCTCAAGACGAGCACCCAACGACAAGCCACGAGTAGCCAATACGTCTTTGATCTCGGTGAGAGACTTTTTGCCCAAGTTCGGGGTCTTCAACAGCTCAACTTCAGTGCGCTGAATCAGATCGCCGATCAAGAAGATGTTCTCAGCCTTCAAACAGTTCGCAGAACGAACAGTCAGCTCAAGATCATCAACTGGGCGTACCAGAATTGGATCAATCTCAGGTGCCGAAGGCTCATTGCTCTTAGGCTCTGGGGTTTGATCCAGATCGACAAACGCTACCAACTGATGCTGCAGAATGGTTGCTGCACGGCGGATTGAATCCTCCGCATCCAGGGTACCGTTAGTTTCAATATCGATAACCAAACGGTCCAAGTCAGTACGCTGCTCAACACGTGCATTTTCAACTGAGTACGCAACACGACGTACTGGGCTGAAGCTCGCATCTAACTGCAAACGGCCGATTGGACGGTCATCACCTGCTGCGCTTTCACGATTGCTCGCTGGCTCGTAGCCGCGACCACGCTCAACACGCAGAGTCATGTTCAAATGACCTTTATCGGTCAAGTGCGCAATCACCAACTCTGGGTTAGCGATCTCAACGCCGTGAGTCAACTGGATATCAGCTGCAGTCACAGTCGCAGGACCTTTAACATCACAGGTCAATGTTGCTTCGTCACGATCTTCCATTTGGATCGCAACTTCTTTCAAGTTCAACAGGATCTCAAGAACGTCTTCTTGTACGCCCTCGATTGCACTGTACTCATGCACAACGCCTTCGATCTCTGCCTCAGTAATTGCACAGCCTGGCATCGATGACAACAGAATGCGACGCAATGCGTTACCTAAAGTGTGGCCAAAACCACGCTCTAAAGGCTCAAGTGCAACTTTAGCGTGGGTACGCTCTTTAACAGTCTCAACATTAACGATGTTAGGACTTAAGAACTCAGTGACGGAACCCGCCATACTCACCCCTCTTTAGTGTTCGTTTAAACGTTAAACAGATTACTTCGAATACAATTCGACGATCAGCTGCTCATTAATTTCTGCTGGCAACTCAGTGCGATCTGGATTGCGCTTGAAAGTACCTTTCATCGCGTTCGCATCAATCTCAATCCACTCAGGAGCACCGTACTGCTCAGCCAATGCCAATGAGCTCTTAATGCGCTCTTGACCCTTAGACTTCTCACGAATGGTGATCACGTCTTCTGGCTTAACGTTGTATGAAGGGATGTTGACACCCTTACCGTTAACTTCTACTGCTTTATGGCTTACCAACTGACGCGCTTCTGCACGAGTTGCACCAAAGCCCATACGGTAAACAACGTTATCTAAACGTGCTTCCAACAAACGCAATAGGTTTTCACCTGTTGGGCCTTTTACGCGATCAGCTTGTGCATAGTAGTTGCGGAACTGACGCTCAAGAATGCCGTACAAACGGCGAACTTTTTGTTTTTCACGAAGCTGCAGACCGTAATCTGACAAACGACCACGGCGATCACCACCCTGACCAGGCTTCTTCTCCATGTTGCATTTTGTGTCTACAGAACGCATGCGGCTCTTCAGGAACAAATCGGTTCCTTCGCGACGCATCAATTTACATTTTGGACCTAAGTAACGTGCCATTTTCTAACTCCAGTTATACGCGGCGCTTTTTAGGCGGGCGACAGCCGTTATGAGGAATAGGGGTAACGTCGTTGATGCTAGTGATCTTGAAACCACAGTTATTCAAACCACGTACAGCAGATTCACGACCAGGACCAGGGCCCTTAACGTTAACGTCTAAGTTCTTCAGGCCGTATTCTTTAGCCATTTCGCCTGCGCGGTCAGCTGCGACCTGTGCTGCGAAAGGTGTGCTCTTACGAGAACCACGGAAACCTGAACCACCCGCAGTTGCCCATGCTAGCGCATTGCCCTGACGGTCGGTGATTGTAACGATAGTGTTGTTAAAAGACGCGTGGATGTGTGCCACACCATCGGTAACAACCTTTTTAACTTTTTTACGGGTCGACTTAGCCATCTGCTGTTCCTATAAATAAGCCGAATTAACGCTTGATTGGTTTACGAGGACCTTTGCGAGTACGCGCATTGGTCTTAGTACGTTGGCCGCGTAGCGGTAAGCCACGACGGTGACGGATACCGCGGTTACAACCGAGGTCCATCAAACGCTTAATGTTCATTGAAACTTCACGACGCAAGTCACCCTCTACAGAGAACTTGGCAATCTCAGTACGCAGGGTCTCGAGCTCTTCTTCGCTCAAATCCATAACCTTACGGTCACCCGCAATCCCTGCAGCAGAAAGAACTTCTTTTGCACGAGTTGCGCCGATACCGAAGATCGACTGCAATCCGATCACAATGTGCTTGCGATCAGGAATGTTGACACCAGCAATACGAGCCATGAATGAATCTCCTAAATTCGTTCGGCGGCGGCCACGCGAAAGCGCGCGACTTTAACAAAACCTAATTGAGTTTTCAACGCCGAAACTGCGCTTAACCCTGACGCTGCTTATGGCGTGGGTCTGAGCAAATTACGCGCACAACACCGTTGCGCTTGATAACTTTGCAGTTTCGACACATTTTTTTAACTGAAGCTCTAACTTTCATCTTAGTTCTCCACTAAGTGGTTGAATCAACGAATTGATCCCATGCCACCTGTATTTTTCAAATTCGCTTTCTTCATTAAACCTTCGTACTGATGCGACATCACATGCGCCTGTACTTGAGCCATGAAGTCCATCACTACGACCACAACGATCAACAGCGAAGTACCACCAAAGTAGAACGGTACGTTCCAACCTACGATCAACAGCTCTGGAATCAAACAAACCAAAGTAATGTAGATCGCACCTACCAGGGTCAGTCGAGACATCACCTGATCGATGTAGCGAGCAGTTTGGTCACCAGGACGAATGCCTGGGATGAACGCACCTGAACGCTTCAAATTGTCTGCAGTTTCCTGCGAGTTAAATACCAACGCGGTATAGAAGAAGCAGAAAAACATAATCGCGGCAGCATACAGAGCCATATAAATTGGTTCGCCTGGAGACACCATCGCAATAATGTCTTGCAACCAACGCATATCGTCTGTGTTACCCGCCCACTGCGCTAGCGTGGTTGGGAACAAAATTATGCTCGACGCAAAAATCGGTGGGATTACACCCGCCATATTCAGCTTTAGTGGCAAGTGACTGCTTTGAGCAGCGAACATCTTGCGACCTTGCTGACGCTTTGCGTAATTCACCGTGATGCGGCGTTGTCCGCGCTCCACGAAAACCACAAAGCCTGTTACAGCAATTGCCATAACAAAAAGGAACAATGCAAACAGCGCATTCATCTCGCCGTTGCTTACCAGTTCAACAATCGCGCCAAAGGCGGATGGCAAACCGGCAATGATGCCCGCAAAGATGATTAGAGAGATGCCGTTACCTAAGCCACGCTCAGTAATTTGCTCACCTAACCACATCAAGAACATCGTTCCAGTGACTAGCGACACAGTTGCAGTGAAGACAAAACCAGGGCCTTCAGTTACAACCAAACCTTCACCAAACTGACCTTGCAATGCCATCGAAATACCGATCGCTTGGAAAGTCGCTAGGCCCAAGGTGCCGTAGCGGGTGTATTGGGTAATCTTACGACGACCTGCCTCACCCTCTTTTTTCAGTTGCTCTAACTGCGGAATCACTGCGGTCATCAGCTGCACGATAATCGATGCAGAGATGTACGGCATGATGCCCAGTGCGAACAAACTCGCTCGGCTCAATGCGCCACCTGAGAACATGTTAAACATGTCAAGGATGGTGCCTTGCTGCTGCTCAAACAAAGCAGCTAACGCAGCTGGATCGATGCCCGGAACCGGTATAAATGTACCGACTCGGTAAACGATCAATGCCCCAAGTACGAACAGCAAACGCTGACGTAATTCGGACAAGTTCCCCATTGATGCTCCAGGGGCCTGGCCGCGTGCCATATAAATTCCTTAGTCTTCTACCTTGCCGCCGGCTGCTTCGATAGCTGCTTTAGCGCCTTTGGTAACACGGATACCTTTAACAGTAACCGCACGAGTAACTTCACCCGACAACATAATCTTTGCGCGAGTCATTGAACGAGGTAGTACGTTTGCGTTCCACAACGCTTCCATATCTACAACGTCACCTTCAACCTTTGCCAGCTCGCTTAAACGAACTTCTGCAGTCGAACGACCAATCACTGACTTAAAGCCAACTTTTGGAAGACGACGTTGCAAAGGCATTTGACCGCCTTCAAAGCCAACTGAGCCCCAGCTGTTAGAGCGAGACTTTTGACCTTTGTGACCACGGCCACAAGTCTTACCTAAGCCGCTACCGATACCACGACCGACGCGCTTGCGAGATGGCTTAGAACCTTCTGCTGGTTTAATTGAGTTCAGACGCATCTTAAGCTTCCTCAACTACTTGAACCATGTAGCAGACCTTATTCAACATGCCACGAGTGGCTGGTGTGTCTTCTACTTCAACTACCTGGTGCATGCGACGCAGACCCAAACCGTGAACACAGTCGATATGACCTTTCACGCGACCGAATTTGCTGCGCACCAACTTAACTTTCATCATCTTCTTATCAGACATGATGATTACCCCAGAATCTCTTCAACAGTCTTGCCGCGCTTCGCTGCAACTTGCTCTGCATCGTTCATCTGCTTAAGACCATTGATAGTTGCACGGACAACGTTCATTGGGTTGTTAGTACCCATAACTTTTGCCAGTACGTTATGTACGCCAACTGCTTCGAACAATGCACGCATTGCGCCGCCGGCGATGATGCCGGTACCCTCAGAAGCTGGTTGCATATAAACGCGAGCTGCGCCATGACGACCGTAAAGTGGGTATTGAACGGTACCGTTCTTCAACTTCACAGACACCATGTTGCGACGAGCTTGCTCCATCGCTTTCTGTACCGCCAAAGGAACTTCCTTTGATTTACCAGTACCGTAACCTACGCGGCCATTACCATCGCCAACAACAACCATTGCTGCGAAACTGAATACACGACCACCTTTAACAACCTTAGCTACACGGTTAACACCGATTAGCTTTTCAATCATGTCGTCGCCAGCTGGCTTGTTTTCATAATTTGCCATTATTCGACTCCTTAGAACTCAAGACCGGCTTCACGCGCTGCATCAGCCAAAGCTTTTACGCGACCGTGATAACGGAAACCAGAACGATCAAACGCAACGCGCTCGATACCTTTTGCTTTTGCACGCTCAGCAATTGCTTTACCGACAACGGTAGCTGCTGCAATGTTGCCATTGTGGCCAGTGATCTCAGCTGCTAGAGCCTTATCAACCGTTGATGCTGTTGCAATCACTTCAGCACCGTTAGGCGCAATGATTTGAGCGTAGATGTGGCGAGGGGTGCGATGAACCGTCAAACGGTTTTCACCCAACTCACGGATTTTTGCACGTGCACGAGTTGCACGACGTAAACGAGATGTTTTCTTATCCATCGTACTAACCCTTATTTCTTCTTAGCTTCTTTACGGACAACATGCTCATCAGCGTAACGAACACCCTTACCTTTATAAGGCTCTGGTGGACGGTATGCGCGGATTTCAGATGCCACCTGACCAACAACCTGCTTGTCGCTGCCCGTTACAACAATCTCAGTTTGAGACGGTGTTTCAACAGTGATGCCTGCAGGCACTGGGTAATCAACTGGATGTGAGAAACCAAGGCTCAGGCTAAGGGTGCTACCTTTTGCTTGCGCACGGTAACCAACACCGATCAGCTGAAGCTTCTTAGTGAAGCCTTCAGAGCAGCCAACCACCATGTTGTTAACCAAAGAACGCATGGTGCCAGCCATAGCCCACGCTGCCTTAGACTCTTCTGCTGGAGTTACTGTGACAACATCGCCATCAACAGAAACTTTTGCTAACTCATGTACATTCAATTCCAAAGAACCTTTACCACCTTTAACAGTTACGTGCTGACCGTTGATAGTGATATCAGTGCCCTTTGGCAAATTAATAGGCGCTTTTGCGATACGTGACATGTCGATACTCCTTATGCAACGTACGCGATGACTTCGCCGCCGTGACCTTGCTTGCGCGCTTCACGGTCTGTCATTACGCCTTTAGAAGTAGAAACAATAGCGATACCCAAACCACCACGTACACGAGGAAGCTCATCGCGACCTTTATAGATACGTAGACCTGGGCGGCTAACACGCTTGATAAAGTCGATAACAGGTGCGCCCTGGAAATATTTCAGCGCAACTTCAATGGCAGGCTTGCCATCCATTTCGACTTCTGCGAAATCAATAATATAGCCTTCGTCTTTCAAGACCTTGGCAATAGCCGACTTCTTTTTAGAAGCTGGCATACGCACAGACGACTTATTTGCCGCCTGGCCGTTGCGGATGCGAGTCAACATGTCCGCAATCGGATCCGACATACTCATTTTCGAGTCTCCTTTAGGTCAGCCACTATCTAAGTAGTGCGATACCCGGATGAATAAAACACGGCCCCCAATTTAGGGAGCCGCGAATTCTATACAAGTCAGGCCAGTAAATCTAGCCCTTTTTGCAGCTAACTGACTTACCAGCTTGCCTTTTTCAGGCCTGGAACTTCGCCGCGCATCGCTGCTTCACGCAACTTGTTACGGCAAAGGCCAAATTTGCGGTAAACCGCGTGTGGACGACCTGTAACACGGCAGCGACGTTGCTGACGGCTTGGGCTCGCATCACGAGGCAGTTTCTGCAGTGCTGCTACAGCAACATCAATCTCTTCAGGTGATTTGCTGCGGTCATTAATAATTGCTTTCAACTCAGCGCGCTTGTCAGCGAACTTGTTGGCTGCTTTTGAACGCTTGGCCTCACGGGCCCACATGCTCTTCTTTGCCATAATCCTGTCCGATTATTTGAACGGGAAGTTGAAGCTGTCGAGTAAGGCACGGCCTTCTTCGTCAGTACGCGCAGAGGTGGTGATGGTGATATCCATACCGCGAATTGCGTCAACTTTATCGTATTCAATTTCTGGGAAGATAATCTGTTCTTTCACGCCCATGCTGTAGTTGCCACGGCCGTCGAAAGATTTCGCTGATACACCGCGGAAGTCACGTACACGTGGCAATGCGATAGAAACCAGACGATCCAAGAATTCGTACATGCGCTCACGACGCAAAGTTACTTTACAACCGATAGGCCAACCATCACGAATCTTAAAGCCAGCAACTGATTTACGAGCTTTAGTCACGATCGCTTTTTGACCTGCAATCGCTTGCATATCGTTAACTGCGAATTCCATATTCTTTTTGTCGCCTACCGCTTCACCGACACCCATATTAAGAGTGATCTTTTCAATGCGCGGTACTTCCATAACGCTCTTGTAGCCAAACTTCTCGACTAGCGCTGGTACGACTGTATTTTTGTAGTGATCTTGTAAACGAGACATCGATCCAACCTCAAACGTCAACGACTTCGCCGTTAGACTTAAATACGCGAACCTTACGACCATCGTCTAGGATCTTAAAACCTACGCGATCGCCTTTATCGGTTGCAGGGTTAAACAAGGCTACGTTAGAAATATCCATCGGCATTTCTTTATCAACGATGCCACCAGGCTCACCCGCATTTGGGTTTGGCTTGGTGTGCTTTTTAGCCAAGTTAATGTTTTCTACGACTACTCGGTCATCTGCAACTGATAAAACAGTGCCGCGCTTGCCTTTGTCTTTACCAGCAAGAACGATGACATCGTCGCCTTTACGAATACGTGCTGCCATGTCAATTACCTCACAGTACTTCTGGAGCCAGTGACACGATCTTCATGAAACGCTCGCCACGAAGCTCACGAGTCACAGGGCCGAAGATACGCGTACCGATAGGCGCCAAGTTGTTGTTCAACAACACTGCCGCATTACCGTCGAAACGGATCAAAGAACCGTCTGCACGACGAACACCTTTACGTGTACGAACAACAACTGCGTTGTACACATCACCTTTTTTGACCTTGCCGCGCGGAAGAGCATCTTTAATAGATACTTTGATGACATCACCAATTCCGGCGTAACGACGGTGCGAGCCACCCAGTACTTTGATGCACTGAACGCGTTTCGCTCCGCTGTTGTCAGCAACATCCAGCATTGATTGCATCTGGATCATGACACTACCCCAATATAAATCTTAAATTCGTTAACTTAGTTTGGACGCTCAACCAATTTGGTGAACTTCCAAGTTTTAGTTTTTGACAGTGGACGACACTGCTCAACAACCACTACGTCACCGATTTGGCATTCGTTGTTCGCATCGTGCGCGTGCACTTTGGTTGAACGACGAACGAACTTACCGTAGATCGGGTGCTTAACACGACGCTCGATAAGAACGGTGATGGTCTTGTCCATCTTGTCACTAACAACGCGACCCTGCAGGGTGCGGTTATCTACAGTTTCCTGCTCACTCATGCTTCACCTGCCTGACGCTGTGCGTTAATTTGAGTTTTAACGCGTGCAATGTTACGGCGAACCTCTTTTACCAGGTGTGGACGAGCCAACTGACCGGTACCAGACTGCATGCGCAGATTAAATTGCTCTTTGAGCAACTCTTCTAAGGTCTCACGCAATTCAGCCTGAGACTTACCTACTAGTTCACTTGCTTTCATCAGAGAACCATCCGTTTAACAAATGTGGTACTGAATGGAAGCTTTGCTGATGCCAAGCCAAAAGCTTGACGCGCCAGCTCTTCAGAAACGCCTTCGATCTCATAAATCATGCGACCTGGCTGAATCTGCGCTACCCAGTATTCAACGTTACCCTTACCCTTACCCATACGAACCTCAAGAGGCTTCTTAGTGATCGGCTTGTCTGGGAATACACGAATCCACAGCTTACCGCCACGCTTTACCGTACGAGTGATGGTACGACGACCCGCTTCAATCTGACGTGCAGTCATGCGACCACGCGCAGTTGCTTTCAGACCGAACTCACCAAAGCTAACTTTGTTGCCGCTTTGTGCAAGACCGCGGTTACGACCTTTGTGTTGTTTACGAAACTTTGTACGTTTTGGCTGCAGCATGTCTTAACCCTTCTTACCCGCAGCTTTGCCTTCTTTCGCATCCGCTTCAGCAGCGTTGTTGCGATTGTCGCCGTAAACCTCACCCTTGAAGATCCAGGTCTTGATACCAATGATCCCGTAGGTGGTTAGCGCTTCAGCAAAACCGTAATCAATGTCAGCACGCAATGTGTGAAGAGGCACACGGCCTTCACGGTACCACTCGCTACGAGCGATCTCAGCGCCGTTCAAACGACCTGCGATATTTACCTTCACACCTTCAGCACCAAGACGCATGGCATTTTGTACCGCGCGCTTCATCGCACGACGGAACATGATGCGACGCTCAAGCTGCTGAGCGATTCCTTCTGATACCAACTGCGCATCAAGCTCAGGCTTACGGATCTCTTCAATGCTGATATGCACTGGGATACCCATACGACCTGCCACTTCTTTACGCAAAGCATCAATATCTTCACCTTTCTTACCGATCACCAAACCAGGGCGAGCAGTGTGAATAGTGATGTGAGCATTCTTCGCTGGACGGTCGATCTGAATACGGCTAACTGACGCCTGCTTCAGCTTCTCTTTCAAGAAGTCACGAACTTCCAAGTCGGTGTTCAACAAATCAGCATAGTTCTTGCTGTCTGCGTACCACTTTGAAGTCCAGTCCGACACGATGCCGAGACGAATACCATTTGGATGTACTTTCTGGCCCATAACTATTCCGCTTACTCATCCGCCACAGTGACGGTAATGTGACTGGTGCGCTTAAGGATGCGAGTACCGCGGCCTTTAGCACGTGCACGAAGACGCTTCATTGTTGGGCCTTCGTCTACACAGACAGTCTTAACTTTCAATTCATCGATGTCAGCACCTTCATTGTTTTCTGCGTTAGCAATTGCAGAATCCAGTACTTTCTTCATCAATGCAGCGCCCTTCTTCTTGCTAAAAAGAAGTGTATTTAGCGCCTGCTCTACAGGAAGACCGCGAATTTGGTCAGCAACCAAACGGCCTTTCTGTGCAGAGAGACGCGCGAAGCGCAGTTTTGCTACAGCTTGCATTTCTCTCTCCTATTACTTCTTGGTCTTCTTATCCGCATCGTGACCACGGTAGTTACGTGTCAATGCGAATTCACCAAGCTTGTGGCCAACCATCTGTTCGTTCACAAGAACTGGAACATGCTGTTTGCCGTTATGTACAGCGATCGTCAGACCAACCATGTCTGGGCTGATCATCGAACGGCGAGACCAAGTTTTGATCGGCTTGCGATCATTGTTGGCACGTGCCGTTTCCACCTTCTTCGCAAGATGGAGATCGATAAAAGGACCTTTACGGATTGAACGAGGCATACCTTTCTACTCCACCTATTACTTGCGACGACGGTCGCGAACAATGAATTTATCGGTACGCTTGTTAGAGCGTGTCTTCTTACCCTTGGTAGGTACACCCCATGGTGATACAGGATGACGACCGCCCGAAGTACGACCTTCACCACCACCGTGCGGGTGATCTACTGGGTTCATCGCCACACCGCGAACGGTAGGACGAACACCGCGCCAACGCTGCGCACCTGCTTTACCCAACTTCTTCAGGTTGTGCTCTGTGTTTGAAACCTCACCAAGAGTTGCGCGGCAATCACAATGGATCTTACGCATTTCACCAGAACGCAAACGTAGAGTTGCGTAGTCGCCATCACGAGCGATCATCTGCGCTGAAGTGCCGGCAGATCGTGCAATTTGTGCACCCTTACCGATCTTCATCTCGACACAATGAACAACAGAACCGATTGGCATGTTGCGTAGTGTCATGCAGTTACCGACTGCGATAGGCGCTTCGTTGCCTGATTGAACGGTATCGCCAGCTTTCACACCTTTAGGTGCGATGATGTAACGATATTCACCGTCCTCATACTTCACGAGCGCAATGTTAGCGGTGCGGTTTGGATCGTATTCAATACGCTCAACAGTACCTACAACGCCATCTTTATTGCGCTTGAAGTCGATGATGCGATAACGCTGCTTGTGACCACCACCTTTATGACGGGTAGTGATACGACCAGCGTGGTTACGACCACCTGTTTTACTTTTCTTGTCAACAAGAGCGCGTAGAGGGCCACCCTTGTGCAAGCCTTCACTCTTCACTCGAACAACGTGACGTTGGCCCGGTGAAGTCGGTTTTGATTTAGCAATAGCCATGATCTTAATCCGCTATACCTTGCGAGACGCTTACGCGCCCTCTGCGAAGTTGATGTCTTGACCTGCCGCTAAGCGAACATAGGCCTTTTTCCAATCAGCACGCTTACCGAAACGCTGACCAAAACGCTTAGTTTTGCCCTTTACGTTCAGCACCTGAATCTTTTCAACGTTGACTTCAAACAACATTTCAACAGCTGCTTTGATTTCAGGTTTAGTTGCGTCAGTAGCAACTTTAAATGCGAACTGGTTACCCGATTCTGCAGCGTTCACGCTCTTTTCAGAGACAACTGGGCCGAGCAGAACTTTCAACAAACGTTCTTTATTCATACCAATTTCTCCTCAAGCATCTTCAATGCGCCTGCAGTGATGACAACTTTGTCGAAACCGATTAATGACACAGGATCAACCTCAGCTACGGTGCAAGTGCCAATCTTGTAAAGATTGCGCGCAGCCAACAGCAAGTTCTCATCCATAGCTTCAGTAACGATCAAAGCTTCAGCAACATCTAACTCAGCTAACTTAGCAACCAAGTCTTTGGTCTTAGGCGCAGAGATAGAGATATCACTAACAACAACCAAACGCTCTTGACGAACCAACTCAGAAAGAATTGAACGCAATGCACCTTGATACATCTTGCGGTTAACTTTCTGTGCGTAGCTACGTGGCTTCGCTGCGAAAGTCACACCACCGCCAATGAAGATAGGCGCAGTTAGCGCACCGTGACGAGCACCGCCACCCTTCTGACGCTTAGACTTTTTGGTAGTACCAGCAACTTCAGAACGAGTCTTCTGTGCTTTAGTACCTGAACGACCAGCGTTCATAAATGCGGTTACCACTTGGTGAATCAGTGCTTCTTTAAAATCAACACCGAAAACTGCATCTGATACTGAGACGGAAGCTCCACCTTGTACATTCAGATCCATGGCTTACCCCTTGTTCTTCATCTTGATCGCTGGAGTTACGATCACATTGCCGCCGCGAGCGCCAGGAACAGCACCCTTAACCAACAGCAGATTGCGCTCAGCATCCACACGAACTACTTCGATGTTCTGGGTACAGGTGTTACGCGCACCCATGTGACCAGCCATCTTTTTACCTTTGAATACACGACCAGGTGTTTGACACTGACCGATTGAACCAGGCGCACGGTGAGACAGTGAGTTACCGTGAGTATTATCTTGGCCACGGAAGTTGTGACGCTTAATACCACCTTGGAAACCTTTACCTTTGCTCACACCACGCACGTCAACTTTCTGACCTGCTTCAAAGATGTTTACATCAACAGTGCCGCCCAACTCTGGTGCATCACCTTCGTGATCATCCAGACGGAATTCCCACAAACCACGACCTGCTTCAGCATTAGCTTTTGCAAAGTGGCCTGCTTCCGGCTTGTTTACTCGTGAAGCCTTTTTAGAACCGGTAGTCACTTGAATTGATGAATAACCATCAGTCTCATCAGTAGCGACTTTAGTCACACGGTTCGGCTCGACTTCGATAACGGTCACAGGAGTAGACACACCATCTTCAGAGAAGATGCGAGTCATGCCCGCTTTACGACCTACGATACCAATAGCCATTTCTACTTAACCTCAGTTCAGCTTGATCTGGACGTCAACGCCAGCAGCCAAGTCCAACTTCATTAGCGCATCAACGGTTTTATCAGTCGGATCGACGATATCCATCAAACGCTTATGGGTACGAATCTCATACTGATCACGCGCGTCTTTATTAACGTGCGGAGAGATCAATACGGTGTAACGCTCTTTCTTAGTCGGCAGTGGAATTGGACCGAGAACCTGTGCGCCAGTGCGCTTAGCGGTCTCAACAATTTCACCTGCAGATTGATCGATCAGACGATGATCAAATGACTTCAGACGAATACGAATACGTTGATTACTCATTGCTTAAATCACTCAATAATCTTGGCAACCACACCGGCGCCAACGGTACGACCACCTTCACGGATAGCGAAGCGTAGACCTTCGTCCATTGCGATCGGGTTGATCAACTTAACGGTCATCTGGACGTTGTCGCCAGGCATAACCATCTCAACACCTGATGGCAATTCGCATGCGCCAGTCACGTCAGTGGTACGGAAATAGAATTGTGGACGGTAGCCGTTGAAGAATGGCGTATGACGACCACCTTCATCTTTGCCCAGTACGTACACTTCAGCTTCGAAGTGTGTGTGTGGGTTGATTGAACCTGGCTTCGCCAATACTTGGCCACGCTCAACTTCTTCACGCTTAGTACCACGCAATAGAACACCGACGTTGTCGCCAGCTACACCCTGGTCCAACAACTTACGGAACATCTCAACGCCCGTACAGGTAGTCTTTGCAGTGTCTTTGATACCAACGATTTCGATCTCGTCGCCAACGTTTACAACGCCGCGCTCGATACGACCGGTTACTACGGTACCGCGACCTGAGATTGAGAATACGTCTTCGATTGGCATGATGAAGGCGCCATCGATTGCACGCTCAGGCTCTGGAATGTATGAATCAAGCGCATCCATCAATGCGTCGATTGAAGGACCACCGATATCAGAAGTGTCACCTTCCAAGGCTTTCAGTGCAGAACCTTTGATGATTGGGGTGTCGTCACCTGGGAAGTCGTATGAGTCCAACAACTCACGGATTTCCATTTCAACCAGCTCCAACAACTCTTCGTCGTCAACCATGTCAGCCTTGTTCATGTAAACAAGAATGTATGGAACGCCAACCTGGCGTGACAACAAGATGTGCTCACGAGTTTGTGGCATTGGGCCGTCAGCGGCTGAACAAACCAAGATTGCGCCGTCCATCTGTGCCGCACCGGTGATCATGTTCTTTACATAGTCAGCGTGCCCTGGGCAGTCTACGTGTGCGTAGTGACGGTTTTCTGTTTCGTACTCAACGTGCGCGGTTGCGATGGTGATACCACGCTCACGCTCTTCTGGTGCGTTGTCGATCTGATCATAGGCACGTGCTGCGCCACCAAACTTTGCTGCCTGGTGGGTACAGATCGCTGCGGTCAGCGTGGTTTTACCGTGGTCAACGTGACCGATGGTGCCAACGTTAACGTGCGGTTTCTTACGTTCAAACTTCTCTTTAGACATAGTCTTGCCCCTTAACTGATTCCGTGAATCTTTGCGGAGTGAATACCAAATTGTTTACTTTTTACGCTTAGAATCTGTTGATGATTGCGTCTGCAACCGCCGCAGGTACCTCCTGGTACTTTTCAAATTCCATGCTGTAACTTGCTCGACCTTGTGTTGCTCCGCGTAAGTCAGTCGCGTAGCCAAACATTTCAGCTAGCGGCACCTGCGCCTTTACAACCTTCCCGGCTGGGCCATCTTCCATTCCGGAGATAACCCCGCGACGAGAGTTCAGATCGCCGATCACATCGCCCATATTTTCTTCTGGGGTCAGGACCTCTACTTTCATCAGCGGCTCTAACAGCGCGGGCTGTGCATCTAAACAACCTTGGCGTAGAGCCATCGAACCGGCAATTCTAAATGCCTGCTCGTTTGAATCGACGTCGTGGTACGAACCATCGAAAAGTGTGACCTTCACATTCATCAATGGATAGCCAGCGAGAACGCCACCTGCCATTGCTTGCTCGACACCCTTCTCAACTGCTGGGATAAAGTCCTTAGGAACAACACCACCAACAACTTCGTTGACGAACTCGAAAGTTTCTTCAGAATTCGTCAATGGTTCGACCTTCAACCAAACGTGGCCATACTGACCTTTACCGCCTGATTGACGTACAAACTTTCCTTCGCTCTTTACAGAGCCGCGAATCGTTTCACGATAGGCCACCTGCGGCTTACCGACGTTCGCATCGACACTGAATTCGCGCTTCATTCGATCGACAATAATGTCGAGATGCAGCTCGCCCATACCCGAAATAATGGTCTGGCCGGTTTCAGCGTCCGTGTTCACACGGAACGATGGATCTTCTTGAGCTAGCTTACCTAGCGCGACACCCATCTTTTCCTGATCCGCTTTAGTCTTGGGTTCAACCGCAACCGAGATAACCGGCTCTGGGAACTCCATACGCTCAAGCGTGATCTTGTTCGCAATATCACACAGGGTTTCGCCTGTGGTGACATCTTTCAGTCCGACTGCTGCACAAATGTCACCAGCACGAACCTCTTTAATCTCTTCGCGAGAGTTCGAATGCATTTGCAGCAAACGACCAATGCGCTCTTTTTGTCCTTTGATCGGGTTGTAAACCGAGTCTCCAGACTTCAACACCCCCGAGTAAACTCGAATGAATGTCAGTGTACCGACGTAAGGGTCGGTTGCGATCTTAAAGGCCAAGGCGGCGAATGGTTCATCATCCGTCGAGTGGCGCTCTCCTTCGCTTTCGCCGTCATCGAGTACACCCCGAATCGCTGGCACTTCGGTCGGAGCTGGTAACAACTCAACAACCTTATCGAGCATCGCCTGCACACCTTTGTTTTTGAACGCCGAACCGACACACATCGGTACGATTTCCAATTTCAATGTGCGCTGACGCAAACCCTCAATAATCTGGTCTTCAGATAACTCACCTGATTCCAAGTAAGCATCCATCAGCTCATCATTAGCTTCAGCCGCAGCTTCCACCATTCGCTCGCGATATTCTTCGCTAACGTCTTGGAGATCATCTGGTATCTCGCGATACTCAAAACGCATCCCCATGTTTTCTTCTTCCCAGTAAATCGCTTTCATCTTCACTAGGTCGATGACACCGGCGAACGATTCCTCGCTACCGATGGGCAACATCACAGGTACTGCGGTTGCACCTAAGCGATCTTCCAGTTGCTTAGCAACGCGGAAGAAGTCTGCCCCCATACGGTCCATCTTGTTGACGAACGCCATACGTGGCACACGATACTTGTTAGCTTGACGCCATACAGTCTCAGACTGAGGCTCAACACCACCGACTGCACACAGTACGAATACCGCGCCGTCCAACACTCGCAACGAACGCTCAACTTCAATCGTGAAGTCAACGTGACCAGGGGTATCAATGATGTTGATACGGTGCTGATCAAATTGTTGCGCCATGCCAGACCAGAAACAGGTCGTTGCAGCCGAGGTGATCGTGATACCTCGCTCTTGCTCCTGCTCCATCCAGTCCATGGTTGCAGCGCCGTCGTGAACCTCACCAATCTTGTGAGAAACACCGGTGTAGTACAGTACACGTTCGGTTGTTGTCGTCTTACCCGCATCGATGTGAGCCATGATGCCGATGTTGCGATAACGTTCGATGGGCGTACTGCGCGCCACGTTTACACCTCAAATAACTGTGCCCGCATTAAAGCGAGCACAAAATTCTTACCAGCGGAAATGAGAGAAGGCCTTGTTCGCTTCCGCCATGCGGTGCGTGTCTTCCTTCTTCTTAACTGCGCTGCCTTTCTGTTCTGATGCGTCCATCAACTCACCCGCTAAGCGAGCAGCCATGGTCTTTTCGCTACGCTTACGTGCAGCTTCAATCAACCAACGCATTGCCAACGCATTACGGCGCGCTGGACGAACTTCAACTGGAACCTGATAAGTCGCACCACCAACGCGGCGACCTTTTACCTCAACCAATGGGCGTACGTTTTCCAACGCAGTTTCCAACAGCTCCATTGGGTCAGCGCCACGCTTCTCTTGAGCCATGCCGAGTGCGCCATACAAAATGCGCTCTGCAACTGACTTCTTACCATCAACCATAACCATGTTGATGAACTTAGCGAGAACCAGCGATCCGAACTTAGGATCAGGCAAGATTTCACGCTTGGCGGCAACTCTTCTTCTTGGCATTTTTCTCTTCTCTCGTGTCTCGGCACATAGCCGGAGATACTAGTAAATTGTTAAATTGGAACGATTAGCCCTTAGGACGCTTCGCACCATACTTAGAACGACCCTGACGACGCTTATCAACACCCGAGGTATCCAACGCACCACGTACAACGTGGTAACGAACACCTGGTAAGTCCTTAACACGACCACCACGGATCAAAACAACGCTGTGCTCTTGAAGGTTGTGACCTTCACCACCGATGTATGAAGAAACTTCAAAACCGTTGGTCAAACGAACACGCGCTACTTTACGTAGTGCAGAGTTAGGCTTTTTAGGGGTTGTGGTGTACACACGAGTACATACGCCACGCTTTTGTGGGCATGCTTCCAACGCCGGCACATTGCTCTTTTCAGGCTTACGCTGACGTGGCTTGCGTACTAATTGGTTAATTGTCGCCATGTACTTATTTCCGTTATCGACCCATTTTCGGGCCATAGTTAATTTGAGCAGTGCGAAAACCCGCGAAAACCCAAATTTTATTAATCTTTACGCGAACTTAGCTCGCAGAAAAAACAGGTCGACGTAGGTCGACCCGTTCAAAAGAGGGCGAATTCTATGCTTCGGCCAGCTGACTGTCAACAACCAACTGGCCTAGCAGGGAAAATTACTCGTCGTCAGAGATGCTCAATGCTGCTGCGATTGCCTCTTCCACTTCCGCGGTAGCCATCTCAACAGGACCATCAACCTCGATCCAACGCTGTTCTTTACGTTCCTTGTGGTACGCCATACCGGTACCCGCAGGGATCAAACGACCCACGATGACGTTTTCCTTCAAGCCATTCAGGGTATCTTTCGAGCCGCGAACTGCTGCCTCGGTCAATACACGCGTGGTTTCTTGGAAAGATGCCGCCGAAATGAACGACTCGGTCGCCAACGATGCCTTGGTAATACCCAGCAACATAGGTTCCCACTGAGCGGTGTGCTTGTTCTCTTCGGTCGCTTTTTCATTCGCTTCCAGAACGCGTGCACGCTCAGCTGTCTCACCGCGCAAGAAGGTCGTTTCACCACCGTTGGTGATCTCAACCTTACGCAACATCTGACGGATGATGACCTCGATGTGCTTGTCGTTGATGCCTACACCCTGCAGACGGTATACGTCTTGGATCTCTTTAACCAAGTATTCCGCCAAATCGGTAACACCACGCAAACGCAGGATGTCATGTGGGCTCAACTCACCATCAGCGATCACTTCACCACGCTCTACGTGTTCACCTTCGAACACGTTAACGTGACGCCACTTAGGAATCAGCAATTCGTTCTGCTCACCTTCAGAGTTGGTGATGATCAAACGCTGCTTACCTTTAGTGTCTTTACCGAAGCTAACCGTACCGGTCTCTTCTGCCAAAATCGCAGGCTCTTTTGGCTTACGCGCTTCGAACAAGTCCGCAACGCGAGGTAGACCACCGGTGATGTCACGGGTCTTAGAGGATTCTTGAGGGATACGTGCCAGTACGTCACCAACATTTACATCTGCACCGTCCGTTACGTTAACCAACGCACCGCCTGGCAAGAAGTAGTTCGCTGGCAAGTTCGTGCCCGCGATGTTGACGTCGTTACCCTTTGCATCAACCAACTTAATCATTGGACGCAAATCTTTACCTGCGCTTGGACGTTGCTTCGCATCGATGACTACGATTGAAGACAAACCAGTGATGTCATCGGTTTGCTTCTGAACAGTCACGCCTTCAATGAAGTCGATGAAGCGCAAAGTACCCGCCATCTCAGTGATGATTGGGTGAGTATGTGGATCCCAGTTAGCCACAACTTGGCCACCGTTCGCCGCATCACCGTCACGTACTTGCAGTTCCGCACCGTATGGCAACTTGTAACGCTCACGCTCACGGCCGATGTCATCCACGATGATCACTTCACCAGAACGCGATACCGCAACCAGCTTGCCTGCTGCGTTTTCAATTGTTTTGATGTTGAACAGTTTCACAGTACCTGAGTTCTTAGGCTCGATGCTGTTAACGGCTGCCGCACGCGATGCCGCACCACCGATGTGGAAGGTACGCATGGTCAACTGAGTACCAGGCTCACCGATTGACTGCGCTGCGATAACACCAACAGCCTCGCCTTTGTTCACCTGATGGCCACGTGCCAGATCACGGCCGTAACACTTAGAACAGATACCTTGACGGGTTTTACAAGTGATTGCAGAACGTACGATCACTTGGTCAACGCCCGCTGCTTCCAGCGCATCAACATTGCTCTCATCAAGCAATACGCCTGCCTCAACAACTACCTCATCTGAGTTAGGTGCAGTCACTGCCTGTGCAGTTACACGACCCAAGATACGCTCACGCAATGGCTCAACAACGTCACCACCCTCGATGATTGGCTGCATCAACAAGCCTTCTTCGGTACCACAATCGTCTTCAGTGATAACCAAGTCTTGTGCAACGTCAACCAAACGACGGGTCAAGTAACCAGAGTTTGCGGTCTTCAGTGCGGTATCCGCCAAACCTTTACGCGCACCGTGAGTTGAAATGAAGTACTGAAGTACGTTCAAGCCTTCACGGAAGTTCGCGGTGATTGGCGTTTCGATGATGGAGCCGTCTGGCTTCGCCATCAAACCACGCATACCTGCTAGCTGACGAATCTGAGCGGCACTACCACGAGCACCTGAGTCAGCCATCATATAAATAGAGTTGAAAGAGTCTTGCTCTTCTTTCTCGCCGTCTTTGTTAACGACTTCCTCTTTACCCAACTTCTCCATCATTGCGCGAGCAATTTGGTCGTTGGTGTGAGACCAGATATCGACAACCTTGTTGTAACGCTCACCATTGGTTACAAGACCTGATGAGTATTGGTTCTGAATATCTTTAACTTCTTTTTCTGCTGCCGCGAGAATCTTCGCTTTTGCCTCTGGGATAACCATGTCATCCAAGCCGATTGATGCACCCGCTTTCGCTGCTTGAGAGAAACCTAAGTACATCAATTGGTCAGCAAATACGACGGTCTTCTTCAGACCCAATTGACGGTAGCTCGCATTAACCAACTGAGAGATCGCCTTCTTCTTCATTGGCTGGTTAACCAAATCGAATGACAGACCCTTAGGAATAATGCTCCACAAGATCGCACGACCAACGGTGGTGTCAACCACAGAGGTTTGCTCGATCTGCTCTTTATTTTCGTCGGTCACAACCTGTGTCAAACGCACCTTAACGCGCGCATGCAGATCCGCCATGCCAGTCTCATAAGCACGTGACGCTTCGGTCACGCTTGAGAACGCCATGCCTTCACCTTTTGCGTTAACGCGATCACGAGTCATGTAGTACAGACCCAAGACAACGTCTTGTGAAGGAACGATAACAGGGTCACCGTTAGCAGGTGACAACACGTTGTTTGACGCCATCATCAAAGTACGCGCTTCTAGCTGTGCTTCGATTGATAGTGGAACGTGAACCGCCATCTGGTCACCGTCGAAGTCCGCGTTGAACGCAGTACAAACGAGTGGGTGCAAGTTGATTGCTTTACCTTCAACCAACACAGGCTCAAACGCTTGGATACCCAAACGGTGAAGTGTTGGCGCACGGTTCAACATAACAGGGTGCTCGCGGATAACCTCTTCCAAGATATCCCACACCTCAGGTGAACCACGATCAACCAGCTTCTTAGCTGCCTTAATGGTGGTCGCCAAGCCACGGAACTGTAGCTTAGAGAAGATGAATGGCTTGAATAGCTCAAGCGCCATGCGCTTAGGCAAACCACACTGATGCAATTTCAGCGTAGGGCCAACAACGATTACCGAACGACCTGAGTAGTCAACACGCTTACCGAGCAAGTTCTGACGGAAGCGACCTTGCTTACCCTTGATCATGTCAGCCAGTGACTTCAGTGGGCGCTTGTTGGTACCTGTGATCGCACGACCGCGACGACCGTTATCCAATAAGGCATCAACAGACTCCTGCAACATACGCTTTTCATTACGTACGATGATGTCTGGCGCTGATAGATCTAACAAACGCTTCAAACGGTTGTTACGGTTAATGACGCGACGATACAAATCGTTCAAGTCAGAGGTCGCAAAACGACCACCATCTAGCGGAACTAAAGGACGTAACTCTGGTGGCAATACTGGCAATACAGTCAGGATCATCCACTCAGGACGGTTACCTGAGGCATCTAATGACTCAAGCAACTTAAGACGCTTAGCGATCTTTTTGATCTTGGTCTCAGAGTTGGTGTTTTGAATGTCTTCACGCATACGCTCGATTTCTTTCGGCATATCCAAGGTGCGTAGCAATTCGTAAACCGCTTCTGCACCCATGCGTGCGTCAAACTCGTCACCATTCTCTTCGATAGCTTCAAGGTACTGGTCGTCGTTCAACAACTGGAAACGCTCCAAAGGCGTCATGCCAGGATCAACAACCACATAGCTTTCGAAGTACAACACGCGCTCGATATCGCGCAATGTCATATCCAACAACAAACCGATACGTGATGGTAGTGACTTCAAGAACCAAATGTGTGCCACTGGCGATGCCAATTCGATGTGTGCCATACGCTCACGACGAACCTTCGCCAAAGTAACTTCAACACCACACTTCTCACACACAACACCACGGTGCTTCAAACGCTTGTACTTACCACACAAACATTCGTAGTCACTGACTGGACCAAAGATCTTGGCGCAGAACAAACCTTCACGCTCAGGCTTGAAGGTACGGTAGTTGATAGTCTCAGGCTTCTTAACTTCACCAAAAGACCATGAACGGATCATGTCTGGAGATGAAAGGCCAATGCGGATTGAATCAAATTCCTCGACCTGACCCTGTTGCTTCAGAATCTTCAATAGATCTTTCATTAGTCTTGCTCCAGCTCAATGTTGATGCCCAAGGAACGAATCTCCTTGACCAATACGTTGAATGATTCAGGCATGCCTGCTTCCATACGGTGATCGCCGTCAACAATGTTCTTGTACATACGGGTACGACCATTTACGTCGTCCGACTTAACCGTCAGCATTTCCTGCAAGGTGTAAGCCGCGCCGTATGCCTCAAGTGCCCACACTTCCATCTCACCGAAGCGCTGACCACCAAACTGAGCTTTACCACCCAGAGGCTGTTGCGTAACCAAACTATATGGACCAGTTGAACGTGCGTGCATCTTGTCATCAACCAAGTGGTTCAACTTGATCATGTACATGTAACCGACGGTTACTCGACGCTCGAATGCATCACCGGTACGACCGTCGTACAACTGACATTGACCATCTGCATCTGCACCTGCCAAGTCCAACATGTAACGAATTTCGTCTTCATGCGCACCGTCGAATACTGGGGTTGCCATTGGTACACCACCACGCAGGTTATTCGCCATTTCGAACAACTCTTCGTCAGTAAATGACTTCAGGTCTTCTTGCTTACCACTGTTGTTGTAAACCTTATCCAAGAAGTCACGCATATCTTTCGCTTTCGCTTGGTCATCTAACATCTGACCAATGCGCTCACCGATACCTTTGGCCGCGAAACCTAAGTGAGTTTCGAGAACCTGACCGATGTTCATACGAGAAGGTACACCCAGTGGATTCAATACGATTTGAACTGGACGACCATTTTCGTCGAATGGCATATCTTCTACAGGCACGATACGAGAGATAACACCCTTGTTACCGTGACGACCCGCCATCTTGTCACCCGGTTGAATACGACGCTTAACCGCAACGTAAACCTTAACCATCTTCAAGACGCCAGGTGCTAAGTCATCACCTGCGGTGAGCTTGCGTTTCTTCTCTTCGTAACGAGTACGGAATTCAGAACGTAGATCTTCTACCTGCTTCGCAATCGCTTCGAGTTGTGATGCCGCTTCTTCATTCTTCAAACGAATCTTCAGCCATTCATCACGCTTAGTTTCTTCAAGCTGGCCTTTGGTGACTTTAGAGCCATCAACCATCTGCTTGCCCAGCAACATAGTTTCAACACGCGCAAAGGTGTCTTCTTCCATGATGCGCAACTGATCATCAAGGTCCTTACGAACACTTGCCAATTCAGCCTCTTCGATCTGCATCGCACGTGCATCTTTCTCAACACCATCACGGGTGAAGACACGTACGTCGATAACCGTACCAGCCGTCTTAGTTGAAACACGGGTCGAAGTATCTTTAACGTCAGACGCTTTCTCACCGAAGATTGCACGCAGCAATTTCTCTTCAGGGGTCAGCTGAGTTTCACCCTTAGGGGTTACTTTACCGACCAAGATGTCGCCTTCGTTAACTTCCGCACCAACATAAACGATGCCTGACTCATCAAGCTTCGCGAGAGCGGCTTCACCCACGTTTGGAATGTCGCCCGTGATCTCTTCAGGTCCGAGCTTAGTATCACGCGCCATACACACGATTTCTTCAACGTGGATGGTGGTGAAACGATCTTCTTTAACCACTTCTTCAGACACCAAGATCGAGTCTTCGAAGTTGTAACCGTTCCAAGGCATGAACGCGATACGCATGTTCTGACCCAGCGCCAATTCACCCATGTCGGTTGAAGGGCCGTCAGCCATGACGTCGCCACGTGACACCGTATTGCCAACGTGAACCAATGGACGCTGGTTAATACAGGTATTCTGGTTAGAGCGGGTGTACTTAGTCAGATTGTAGATATCCACACCTGACTCGCCCGCTTTGGTCTCATCATCATTAACACGAACAACGATACGTGCCGCGTCAACTGACTCGATAACACCGCCACGCTTAGCAACAACGGTAACACCCGAGTCGACAGCAACGGTACGCTCCATACCAGTACCAACCAGTGGCTTTTCAGCGCGCAAGGTTGGGACCGCTTGACGTTGCATGTTTGCACCCATCAATGCACGGTTCGCGTCGTCGTGCTCCAAGAACGGAATGATTGACGCCGCTACAGATACGATCTGCTTTGGAGAGACGTCCATATATTCAATCGCATCTGGCGTAGATAAGGTGAATTCATTCTGGTGACGACATGAGATCAAGTCATCAACAAACTTACCTTTACCATCTAGGTTCGCGTTCGCCTGAGCGATCACGTAACGACCTTCTTCAATCGCTGACAAGTAATCGACTTGATCGGTTACTTTGCCGTTTTCAACTTTTACGTATGGGGTTTCCAAGAAGCCGTACTTGTTAGTACGCGCGTAAACCGCCAATGAGTTGATCAAACCAATGTTTGGACCTTCAGGTGTTTCGATAGGACATACACGACCGTAGTGTGTTGGGTGTACGTCACGAACCTCGAAACCTGCACGCTCACGCGCCAAGCCGCCTGGGCCTAATGCAGAAACACGACGCTTGTGCGTGACTTCTGATAATGGGTTGTTTTGGTCCATGAACTGCGAAAGTTGTGATGAACCAAAGAACTCTTTGATTGCCGCTGAAACAGGCTTCGCATTGATCATCTCTTGAGGCATCAAGCCTTCAGCTTCCGCCAAAGTCAGACGCTCCTTAACCGCGCGCTCAACACGCACAAGACCAACACGGAATTGATTTTCCGCCATCTCGCCGACGCAACGTACGCGACGGTTACCTAAGTGGTCGATATCGTCGACAACACCGTTACCATCACGGATCGCAACCAAGGTCTTCATCACTTCAAGGATGTCAGACGTTTCGCCATAGGTCTTAACTGCCGCAACCGACTCTTCGTCATCACGCGCAGAGAAGTATTTGTGGTCATACAAGATGCCCGCGCCTTCAGCTTCTTCACGGCCAAGACGACGGTTGAACTTCATACGACCTACCGCAGACAGGTCATAACGATCGTCAGTGAAGAACAAGTTATGGAACAAGTTCTGCGCAGCATCTTTTGTTGGTGGCTCACCAGGACGCATCATGCGATAGATCTCAACCATCGCCTCAAGCGCGTTAGAGGTTGGGTCAGTACGCAAGGTGTCAGAGATATAAGGACCGTGATCCAAGTCGTTAGTGAACAGAGTACGAATCTCTTTCACGCCCTTCTCGAACAAGGTATTCATCAACTCTTCAGTGATCTCGTCGTTTGCGTTAGCAATCAACTCACCCGTATCAGTATCAACAATGTTGTGCGCCAAGGTCTTACCAATGAGGTATTCCTTGTCGACATCCAACTTATCAATGCCAGCCGCTTCTAAGTCACGGATGTGTTTAGCGGTAATGCGCTTACCTTCTTCAACAAGCACTTTACGGCCAGACTTGATCGCAAAGGCTGCCGTCTCACCACGCAAACGTGAAGGCACGAGCGCCAACTGCAAACCATCCTTTTGGAAGGTAAAGGTGTCGTTCTCGAAGAAGACATCCAAGATCTCTTCTGTCTCGTAACCTAAGGCACGCAACAAGATCGTTGCAGGCAGCTTACGACGACGGTCTATACGAACGAAAACTTGGTCTTTAGGGTCAAACTCGAAGTCCAACCAAGAGCCACGGTAAGGAATCACGCGTGCTGAGAACAGCAACTTACCAGAAGAGTGTGTCTTACCTTTATCGTGATCGAAGAACACGCCAGGTGAACGGTGCAACTGAGAAACGATTACACGCTCAGTACCGTTGATGATGAAGGTGCCGTTATCAGTCATGAGTGGCAATTCACCCATGTAGATTTCTTGGTCCTTCACTTCTTTAATTGATTTAGAGCCAGCTGGTGCATCTCGATCGTAGATGACCAAGCGAACCATCACGCGCAGAGGTGCTGCAAAAGTTGCGCCGCGCAACTGACACTCACGCTCATCGAAGGTTGGCTCGCCTAAGCGGTAGCTCACATACTCCAATGCCGCACTGCCAGAGTAACTGACAATTGGAAACACTGACTGGAACGCAGCATGCAGACCGTTGTTAATACGATCAGCAATAGGCGTATCAGCCTGTAGGAATGCACGGTAAGACTCAATTTGAGTCGCCAGCAAGAACGGCACTTCTAGAATGCTCGAACGCTTGCCGAAGTCTTTACGAATACGCTTCTTCTCGGTGAACGAATAGGCCATGTTCGCCTTCCCTCATCT
>Ga0255776_10000249_pt1 | contig 60938 bp, 48 predicted proteins | sample 071ome_19_FD_179974 | JGI IMG/M metagenome (GOLD analysis project Ga0255776, IMG submission 179974) | Coastal salt marsh microbial communities from the Groves Creek Marsh, Skidaway Island, Georgia - 071413AT metaG (version 2) | ecosystem: Environmental > Aquatic > Marine > Intertidal zone >...
CAGACTCATTATCTTTGAATGAAAACGAGTGGCTATGCAGTTTTCAGTCGAGGTTTGGACGAGAAGAATGGGTGAAGCCCTACACCGATGAGACACTCATTGAATGGGGTAAGTCTGGATTAGATCGAGTCGATGTCATTAGCCCTGCTTTTTCCGCGGATTGCTTAGAGACATTGGAAGAGCTAGAGGAAGAAAACCGTGAGAACTTCATTCACGCCGGCGGTAAGGAATATCGTTATATCCCTTGCTTAAATGACCGAGAAGATCATGTTCAAATGATGGTCGATCTCGTGAGGCAGAATATACAAGGGTGGTAATTCCACCCTTTTTATCAATTGCCGCTCTTAACCACGCTTCTCAAACTGCTTGGCCTTCTGCCAAAGCGTCTCCATTTCATCTAGAGTCGCATCCTGTAGCGTTTGGTTATTCTCCTGTAAGGAGGTTTGAATGTAATTAAAACGACGCTCGAACTTTTGATTGGTTCCTCTCAGCGCCTGCTCGCTTTTAATGCCCAAATGCCGCGACAGGTTCGTCATGGCAAAAAATACATCGCCGAGCTCATCCTGTACGTTTTCAATAGAGCCTTCGCGAAGTGCCTCTCTCAATTCTTGAATTTCTTCTTCAATTTTATCGAGAACTTGATCTGTCTCAGGCCAGTCAAAGCCGACTGTAGAAGCTCGCTTCTGCAATTTTTCGGCTCGCTGAAGGGCAGGTAAGGCTCGAGGAATATCATCTAACAGGCCTTCATAATGATCTTCTTGAAGGCCTTTTTCATCGCGCTCTTGTTGCTTAATTTTTTCCCACGTTCCCTTGATTTCGGCTTCTGATAATGGCGGTGTTGTTCCTGCCTTCTGCAACTCACCATTAGGAAAAACATGTGGGTGACGTCGTACTAATTTACTGACCAGCTTATGAACAATATCATTAAAATCAAAGAGCGATTTTTCTTTGCCCATCTGAGCATAAAAGATGACTTGAAATAATAGGTCACCCAACTCCTCTTTCAGGTGTGGGTAATCTTCTTTTTCAATGGCATCCACTACTTCATAAACTTCTTCGAGCGTATAAGGCACTATAGAATTAAAGGTTTGTTTGCGATCCCAAGGGCAACCATTTTCTGGGTCGCGCAGTTGTGACATCAGAAAGAGTAAGTCTTCGACTGTGTACTGTTTACTCATAATTCATCTAATTTTTATGCCGGTGAACATCTACGATATTTGGCAACTGATTTAATTTATTAAGCAAACGTCCAAGATGCTCTAAACTATCGATTTCTACAGTCACAAGAAAATCTGCCGTACCATCATCCTGAGAGAGGGTATTCATTGCAATAATGTTAATGCCTTCATTCGAGAGCGCGATGGTAATGTCCTTCAACAATCCACGACGGTCATAGGCTTTTATAGCTAAATCGACCGGGTACAGGTTTTCTGGTTTATGGCCCCAACTGACTTCGGTTATACGCTTCGCTTGATTCCTTTTTAGATTCAGTAGATTCGAACAATCCGCTTTATGAATACTAATGCCACGCCCTTGCGTGATATAACCCACGATGGGATCACCGGGCACTGGGTGACAGCATGGTGCCAAAGTGGACATGAGTTTGCCCACACCATGTATAAAAATGTCATCCCCTTCTACTGCTTTAGTCGGCGAAGTAGGCAACAAACTTAGCTGGTGATCAACTTGTTCGCGGGGCTCTACTTGTCTCTGTGCATGATGCACAACCTGAGATAAACGAACGGTTCCAGCCCCGACCGCAGCGTACAAATCCTCAACCTCTTTGAAGTTAAGATCTTGGGCAATTTGGTGCAAATCGATGTTATTGAATCCAAAACGCTTTAACTCTGGTTCAATTAAATGTTTGCCGTCATAAACATTTTGGTCACGATCCTGGCTTTTAAACCATGAGGCCACTTTGGCTCGCGAACGGGAGGTTGTAATGTACCCGTTGTCCGTGTTGAGCCAATCACGGCTGGGCTTCGCATCTCGGCTGGTCAATATCTCAATTTGATCGCCGGTTTTTAGTTGGTAAGTTAACGGTACAATCCGACCGTTGACTTTCGCTCCACGGCAGCGGTGCCCAATTTCGGTGTGCACACGATAAGCAAAATCCACAGGTGTCGAATCGGGCTGTAAATCTACCACGTGGCCATCAGGCGTAAAGACATATACGCGATCAGGAGTAACGTCATTGCGCAAACTGCCCATGAGTTCGCTGGCGTCACCTAGCTCATCGTGCCACTCGAGTACTTGCCTTAACCATGAAATTTTTTCTTCGTACCCGTTGTCTTTGCCATTGACGTCAGTCCCCTTGTATAGCCAATGGGCACATACACCAAGCTCTGCGTCCTGATGCATATCAAAGGTTCTAATTTGAACTTCTAATACTTTACCTTCTGGTCCAATCACGGCCGTGTGTAAAGAGCGATACCCATTTTCTTTTGGGTTCGCGATGTAGTCGTCAAATTCGTGGGGGATATGTTTCCAAAATGTGTGAGCGATACCCAACGCGGCATAACAATCTTTCAATTCGGGCACAAGTATACGCACCGCTCGAATGTCATAAACCTGAGAAAAATCGATATTCTTACGGCGCATTTTCCGCCAAATACTGTAGATGTGTTTTGCTCTACCCTGAACATCACATTCAATGCCCGCCCCTTCAATGGCGGTTTTCAGAGTCTCAACCACGTTGGCTATGTACTCTTGGCGGTCTAAGCGTTTCTCATCTAATAGAGAGGCAATTTTTTTATAGGCGTCTGGCTCTAAATAGCGGAAACTTAGATCTTCCAATTCCCATTTAATGTGGCCAATACCTAGACGGTGGGCAAGGGGTGCATAGATATCGAAGACTTCACGGGCGACTTTTAAGCGCCGTTCATCACTGGCATTTTTGACGGCACGTATCACGCTGGTCCGTTCTGCGAGCTTAATGAGTGCCACACGCACATCATCTATCATAGCCACCAGCATTTTACGCATGTGCTCCACCTGCGCTTCTGCTTGCCCCAGCACTTTTAGTCGCGAAGCCGACTGCGCTTGAGTGATGGCAGCCATTTTTAAGACACCGTCAATCAAGTTGGCAACCTCTTCACCGAACTGTCTTTCGACTTGCACTAACGCTAATCGGCCTTCGCGCACAGGGCGATAAATAATCGCCGCGACAATGCTAGGCTGATCCATGTGAAGTTCTGCCAAGACCTGCGTCATTTCCATACCGATTTTCAAACTCGATATGTCTGCATTCCATTGCTCGCGATTGGCAATGGCCTCGCTCTCAAACTTTTGCGCAAGATCGCAGGCCTGACGAACCTGATCTAGGTCTTTAAATTCAACTTGGCCTTCGAGGCTTTCGATCCAGGCATCAATGTCAACTCGACCATCAACACTGATATGCTCATCACGTACCTTTACCATAAGGCTACTTCCTTCTCACAAATAACGCCATGGATTCCACATGCTTCGTCTGTGGAAACATATCCATCACGGTTACTTTTTCCATAACGTAACCAGCGTCTAACAAAATTTTTGCATCTCTAACCAGCGAGCTAGGATCACACGCCACATATACAACCGGTTTTTTCTGCCTTGCAATCCAAGGCATTAGCAGCGCAGCACCAGCCCGTGGCGGATCAAGTAAAACACAATCAAAATTGGGTAATCGATCCAAACAGGCTTCATCGGCCAAATTCATAGCCTGAGCTTCTACATTACTAAAGCCATTGCGTTGAGCATTGTGCAACAATTGATCCACCATGCTTTGATCTCCCTCAACCGCCGTTACGCTTGTCGCATGTCGAGCCAAAGGAAGTGTAAAATTGCCCACCCCTGCAAATAAATCTAGAACGTTGCCCTCAGACCACGGCGCTAACCAATCCATGACTCTGCGAACCATCTCTTGATTCACCGCATCATTGCCTTGAATAAAATTCTTCACACCAAACTCAAGAGGCAAGCCTTGGATGTCATATTGATTCACTGAGGGTTTGCCTAGCTTAATAGGCTCGCCTTCACCCTGTAAGTAAACGCTCACATCATGACTATCCGCAAATGCCAATAGCGCGTCTTGATCAGGTTGGGATACAGGCTTAATGTGCCGCAATACAAGACAAGGTTGCCCACTCGGTTGAAGCATATCCACCTGAGTGATAAAAGATTTGGCCTTTAATTTGGCAATTAATTCCGTAACAGGTGCAATCAGTTTATCGAGCTTGGGAGCCAATACAGGGCACGTGTTAATTTGTGTCAAATGAGAGTTTGCTTCTTCTCGAAATCCAACAATCACCTCATCTAATTTATTGCGATATCGCACTCCTAAGCGAGCACGACGTCGGTAGTTCCAGGCGGGACTTTCGATTGGAGCATCCCATGGCAGTTCATCCAATTTCAGATGCTTTTTGAATTGACTGTCTAAGTTGGATTGCTTGTATTTTAGTTGGTGCTCACTCGCCAAATGCTGTAATTGGCAGCCGCCACACTGGCCATAATGGGGGCAAGAAGGTTCGACACGCTCACTAGAGGGCTCTGCAATCGTGGATATTTTCGCTTCGTCAAAATGACGATGTTGCTTGGTCACAGAGACGATGCAGGTTTCAGAGGGTAAGGCATTGGGAACAAACAACACCTTTTGGTTATACCGCGCCACCCCTTGAGCATCGTGATTCAACCCGTGAACGGTAACTGTGATATTTTTCGGAGCAGGCGGTTTAGACGCCTTTCTCTGTTTTACTATGGCCACCACGGTGTCCTTTAACTAACTTGGGGCCTAATATGGCCCCAAATTATTGAATTTCAAGCAAAATTAACTTATTTCGCTAAAGCAAATGATCTATCACGCCTCACTAAACACACCAGTGGATAGGTAACGATCCCCGCGGTCACAAATAATAGCGACTATTACCGCATTCTCAACCTGTTCACTGAGTTTGAGTGCGCCAGCCACCGAACCACCTGAACTGACACCACAAAAGATGCCTTCTTCTCTTGCTAGAGCCCGCATAGTGTCTTCCGCTTCCTGCTGACCAATGTCCATCACTTGGTCGACTCGCGATTCGTCAAAAATCTTAGGTAGATATTCCTTAGGCCAACGACGAATACCTGGTATAGAAGCCCCCTCTTTGGGCTGTAGACCAATAATCTCAATGTCTGGGTTCTGCTCTTTCAAATACCGACTCGTTCCCATTATGGTGCCTGTGGTCCCCATTGAACTCACAAAATGGGTTACCTGGCCGTCTGTATCGTGCCAGATCTCTGGACCTGTTCCCTCGTAATGAGCCACCGGGTTATCTTGATTTCCAAACTGGTCCAGTACCTTTCCTTCCCCGTTTGCTTGCATCTCTAGCGCAAGGTCGCGAGCCCCTTCCATTCCCTGCTCTTTGGTGACTAGGATCAATTTAGCTCCATAGGCTTCCATGGCCCAGCGGCGTTCCATGCTCAGGTTGTCTGGCATAATAAGCACCATTTTGTAGCCTTTGATGGCCGCAGCCATCGCCAAGGCAATACCCGTGTTTCCGCTGGTTGCTTCAATTAGGGTGTCACCTGGGTGGATGTCGCCCCTTGATTCGGCACGATTAATCATGCTGAGTGCTGGCCGATCTTTTACAGACCCTGCCGGATTATTGCCTTCAAGCTTCAGAAGGATCGTGTTATTTCTACTTTGCCCCAATCGCTGTAGACGCACTAACGGGGTCTTGCCCACAAAATCTGCTATCGTCGGATAGTCTTTCGCCATGTCATTTCCCCCACCTACAAAACGCCGACTGTCTATATATAACTAATTATGGCGATATTACTCTCTTTTAAATCTATTTAGTAATATCAAAAGGCGATTTACATATATCAAAAATGACGTGATTTTAGCGCTAATCGGGGTGTTTTTCTCCCCTACTCCACAGCATTTAGGATAAAATGCCTTTTTTGGCTGCCACGCATAACAAAAACTATGAACTACTGGGGCATACAACGCCGGATCCTGATGATCACCCTATTACCCTGCCTCATCACCACTTTGGCTCTGGGCATCTATTTTATACTGGATCATCACTATCAACTGGAAAACCAGTTTCATAAACAGTCCACTGTACTTAGCAAACAGGTGGCACTGCATGCATCAAAGATTCTTGAAGATGAGTCCCTAGAGTCAGACCCCATATTAAGGCAATACCTTTCCCTTCCCGATATACGCAGCATCTCTCTACTCACACCAGATCAGCAGCCTTTAGTCCATATGGGGCCAGCTATGCTGGATGAACAAGGCAAACAAGCCATCGTCGATGAGACCCATCGTTCAAACACCCCTGAGTCCCTGCGAATCAAAGCCCCTGTGTACTCTGAGCAAGACCATCTGCACACCCGTTTACTGGGCTGGGTGGAATTGGAGTTCAAAGTTCAAAACCTCATGCTCTTGCAATATAAATCCATCTTCATGGGCGTACTTCTCGTCATTGGTTTTTGTGTACTTGCAATTTACTTGGCCTATCGAGCCAGTATCCGTATTACCACTCCATTACAGCATGTTGCCGAAACCCTCGAACAGTTAGAAGCAGGTAATCTTGAGGCTCGAATACAATTTTCCCATCAAGCTGAGTTCAATGAATTGGCGGCCGGCATCAATGCCATGGCAGCTAGCTTAGAGAGAGGCCAGCAGGAATTGCAAGATAACATTGAGCAAGCAACGGAAGACCTAAAAGAAACGCTAGAAGAAATGGAAGTTCAAAACATCGAGCTAAACATAGCCCGTAGAAGTGCGCTTGATGCGAGTAAAACCAAATCAGAATTCCTTGCGAACATGAGCCATGAGATTCGCACACCTCTAAACGGAATTATTGGTTTTACGAAATTATTAGAAAAAACTCGACTCAGTAAACGCCAGTTAGATTATTTGCAAACCATCGAAGCATCGTCTTCCAGCTTATTAAGCATTATTAATGACATTCTCGATTTTTCTAAAATTGAGGCTGGAAAACTCGTTTTGGATTCCACACCAGTCCATTTGCGCGATTTAACCGACGAAGTTCTTACAATGCTGGCACCAGAGGCACATAAGAAGAATTTAGAACTCGCGGCGTTAGTCTATCAAGATGTTCCATTTGAAATCATGGCTGACCCTGTACGCTTGAAACAAGTACTCACAAATCTTGTAAGCAATGCCATAAAGTTCACCGAAGCAGGCTCAGTAATCGTACGCATCATGCTCGAAGAGGAGCTCGAAAATAAAGTTGCCCTACGCTTTACGGTTACTGACACAGGCATTGGGCTTTCACCTGCTCAGCAAAAGAATCTGTTTTCGGCGTTCAGTCAAGCCGACGCCTCAACCACACGTCGCTTTGGTGGTACTGGCTTAGGTTTAGTTATTTCGCAGCATTTAGTTAGCCATATGCAAGGTGAAATCGGTGTAAATAGCCAAGCGGGAGCAGGCGCACAATTTTGGTTTACCGGTCAGTTTGAAATTTGCGATGTGGCGGCAGAAACTTGGGACGATGCGCCGTGGCTAAATAAGCCCGCCTATGTCTTTTCGAATTGGGATACCAGTAGCCAAGTGCTTCAAAATCAGCTGAGCAACTTAGGCTACGATGTTAAGCGCTTTAAAACCATCGACGAACTAAGAAAATACAATTCACAAAACCCTGCGTCTGTCTGTTTTGTTGAAATGGCTTCTACAGAAGACCATTCAGCCATCGTTCATATTCAGCAAAAAAGCGATGTGGTTGCCCTGTTGCATAGCAATGAACTTCAGCAATGGAGTAACCTTGAATCACTTAATGTCGAACACAGCTTAGTCTACCCTGTTTCGTTTCGCCGTATCGCCCAACTATCTCAGGACCTATTTGACTCTAATATGGATCTTGGGCCGAATTTGGTCCCTGCCAGTGATATTAAAGTGCTCGCGGTAGACGACAACATGCCTAACCTAGAGCTTCTTTCCACCTGGCTTCAAGAATTAAACGTCACTGTTACTAAAGCCACTGGCGGTGTACAAGCCGTCAAGAACGCGCAAAACCAAGCATATGATTTGATTTTTATGGACATTCAGATGCCCGACTTAGATGGTGTTCAGTCCACCATTGAGATTCGCAAACAAGGACCTAACCAAAGTACACCGATCATTGCTTTAACCGCACATGCTTTGCCCAATGAGCGTAAACAATTGTTAAAAAGTGGTTTTGATGATTATTTAACAAAGCCCCTAAGTGAAGAACAGTTGGTTCATACACTCATGAAGTGGACGGCGTTTGATCGTCGTAGCCATCGAGTTGCAAAGATGTCCAATGGTACAAGACCACCCAGCAATGACATTTTAGATTGGAATGAATGTTTACGACTGGCTGGTGGCAAAGCGCCTCTGGCTAAATCTATGCTGCTTGGGCTTATTGATGAAGCTCGGCAACTAAAACCAAAGCTACTAGAATATCCAAGCGAAACCATCATCGAGCCCGTTCATAAACTGCATGGCCTATGTAAGTATGTGGGCGCGCCCACATTGCTAAAGACGCTAGAGATCGCTGAAACTTGCTTAAAAACCAGCTGCCACGAATGGCCAGAAAAACGAGGCCTACTCATTAAAGCCATTGATGAGGTGCTTCTTTGGTATGACGATGGCAGCGCTCTCAATTCCATCACTGAAGTCGAAGCAGTAAATTAACCGCTTCGACTAAATGGATATTACAATTTAGGAAATAGTGCTAAACGCCACCACATAGTGGCGTTCATCGCTGATCGAAATCAACACCTGCTGCCCACCCAGCTGATTCAGCCTTTGTTCTGCAGCGCCACTTAAAACGACCAGCGGCTTTCCGAGGTCGTCGTGGGCCACTTCCATTTGCTGCCAACCCACGCCGTTTGAAATCCCGGTCCCTAAGGCTTTTGATATGGCTTCTTTTGCACACCATCGTTTCGCTAGAAAACGCGCCTGTGATTCTTCATTTAGCAAACCGCTAAACTGACTTAACTCATTGGGTGTCAGAATCCGCTGCGGTAGCTTTTGCCCTTGGCGCCTCCACACCTCAACGATTCGATCTATCTCTAGGATATCCGTGCCAATACCGATCATTGTGGCCTAGCCTGCGGATGCCAGAGTAATGAGATCGCGCATTTCCTTCACGGCGGTTTTAAGGCCAACAAACATCGCATGGGCCATGATGGCATGACCAATATTCAATTCATTCATACCCTCAATGGCAGCAATGGCCTCGGTATTGTGATAATGAAGGCCATGGCCTGCGTTAACCGTTAGGCCCAATGCCAAAGCCGTCTCCACACCCTTTTTAATACGAGCCAGTTCCGCGGATTGTTCTTCCGGCGTGGTTGCTTCTGCGTAATGACCCGTATGAATTTCGATGACAGGTGCACCACATCGATGAGCGGCTTCGATCTGCTCTGAACTCGCATCGATGAACAGAGACACCTCAGAACCCACGGCCGCTAATCGGGCGCAAGCGGCTTTAATGGCGGCTTCATTTGCCAACACATCTAAGCCACCTTCCGTTGTGAGCTCTTCACGCTTTTCAGGCACTAAACACACCGCGGCTGGTTTGACATCTTCTGCAATGGCTAGCATTTCTTCTGTCACCGCCATTTCTAAATTCATTCGCGTGTTTAGCATATCTTTTAACAGATAAACGTCGCGGTCTTGAATATGCCGACGGTCTTCACGTAAATGCAGAGTGATGCCATCTGCACCGGCTTCTTCCGCCTGCAACGCCGCATAGACAGGGTCAGGGTAACGAGTGCCTCTCGCCTGACGCACCGTAGCAATGTGATCAATATTAACGCCTAACAATACTCGTTTGGTGGCTTTCACGGTTTTACTCACTTTGTATTAGATGACGATGATTCGGTTTCATGCAATTGTCGATAAAACTTAATCAATTCGCGGGCCTGAATAGGTTTATAACCAATTATTGGTCGTAGCGCCAATCTCAACAGGCGCTTAGCGGAGTCCAACGTCGACTTGCGACTAAAATCTTGAGAGGTCAACGCCATTAAGTCAGCCCCTTTAAAACAAGCTGATGGATTTTTGCCTGCATAGATCGGGCTAACTCGCGCCATACCTTGCTCTACAAAAAAACCATAATCGCAATCCATTTCGACTTGCTCACCTGTTTTAAAGTCGAAGCCCCACTCATAGCTTTGCCCCATGTGCTCAAGCAAGGAAAGCTCAAACATTCGTAAAGAGGCTTCTAAATGGTCGGTAGATATAGAGTGAAGGGCGTTTTCATAGGCGTCATATAATGCATCCGCTTCAACCTCTGCATCACTTCGTAAGGCCCGTATCAAAACTTCGTTCACATAAAACCCACTATAAAGGCGGTCACCACTAAGCGATAGAGGCAACGCGACACTTTCAAATTGGTCTAGGGTTTTTAAATCAGATTGGCCATGAAAATGAATATGATACTTAACAAACGGTTGTAGACTTTGGCCTTGAGATAGGTGCTTTTTCACTCCCTTGGCCATACAACGTATGAGGCCATAATCAGGAGTGAAAAAATCTACCAGAGCGCTGGTTTCTTTATAGGGGCGAGAATGCAGAACGTAAGCCGTTTGCTTCAACATGATGAACTCAGTTAATCAAGGTCGTTATAGCCTAGCGACTTCAATGCGCGTTCGTCGTCTGCCCATCCACTCTTAACCTTTACCCAAGTGTGCAGCATGACTTTGCTATCAAACATTTTTTCCATATCTTTGCGTGCATCCATTCCGATTCGCTTGATTCGTTCGCCACGATCGCCAATTAAGATTTTCTTTTGGCCTTGGCGTTCAACTAGAATGAGCGCATGAATGGTAATCAACCCTTCACTTTCTTCGAACTTTTCGATTTCCACCGTCATGGAGTACGGTAGCTCATCCCCCAACTGGCGCATGATTTTCTCGCGAACCAACTCTGCTGCTAGAAAGCGCGCACTTCGATCTGTGAACTGCTCTGGGTCATAAAAATGCATACTCTCTGGCAGGTGTTCAGCAATGGTCTGCTCTATCGCATCGACATTTGTACCATGTTTAGCGCTAGCCGGTATGACAGAAAGGAAATCCATTTTGGCAGACACTTCTTGCATAAACGGTAGCATGGATTCTTTATCCGCTAGAAAGTCAGTTTTGTTGATCACTAGAATACAAGGCACTTTGGCAGCTTGAACTTTTTCTAGAACAACCTGATCTTCATCGGTCCACTTCGTTCGATCAATGACGAAGACAACTAAATCCACATCTTTAATGGTGCTGGATGCCACCTTGTTTATATATCGATTTAATGCCCGCTCGTTATACCCTTCGTGCAACCCGGGAGTGTCGACATAGATGGCTTGAACATCACCTTCTGTCTTCATCCCAAGAATTTGGTGACGGGTTGTCTGCGGCTTTCGAGAGGTAATACTGAGCTTTTGGCCAAGAATTCGATTCAATAAAGTGGATTTTCCAACATTGGGACGACCCACAATCGCGACATAACCACACTTCTCGGTCATGATTCTACTCCTAACGCTTTTAGGGCTTTTTCAGCGGCAGCTTGCTCAGCTAATCTACGACTAGAACCAATACCAACCGTCAACTCGGGCAGTTTCTCTACACGACAGCTCACTTTGAACTTTTGATCATGGGCTTGACCAAATATTTCAACCACATCGTATTTTGGCAAGCGGCTCTGGCTCTTTTGCAAATATTCCTGCAATCGAGTTTTTGGATCTTTGAGTACGTCATCGACTTTTAAGTCTTCTAGGCGATCACCATACCAGCTTAAAATTCGTTCGCGTGCCACGTCCATTCCAGAGTCTAGGTAGATCGCACCAATAATGGCCTCTACGGCATCCGCCAAAATGGATTCGCGATTAAACCCACCACTCTTTAACTCGCCTGAACCCAGCACTAAAAACTCGCCGAGATCGAAGTCTCGACCAAGCTCCGCAAGCGTGGTGCCTCGTACTAAACCGGCCCGTAAACGGCTCAACTTACCTTCTTTGGCATCTGGAAATTTTTGGAAAAGTGCCTCGGCAACGACGAAGTTAACGATGGAATCGCCTAAAAACTCTAGGCGTTCGTTATTCTTTCCCCCTTTACTCCTATGAGTTAAGGCAAGATGAATAAGGCTTTCGTCCTGAAAGGTGTAGCCAATTCTTTGGCTTAATTTAATAATTGGATTATTCACTGAGATCTACGTAATGTTTAAATGTCGCCACCAGCTCAATATTTGAAACCAAACTCACACGGCGTTCATATTCCATTTCAATTATAACGGTGGCGCCTTGGCCACCTACTTCCACAAATTCCATCAATTCACTGATGTTGTTGACGCTGAATCGTTTTTCGATCATTGACTCAACACGGTCTCGCTCTAATTCGTTAGAATCTGATTCTTCCGTAATACTTTCAAATACCGTCTTAACTGCCATATCTTGGGTGTACAACGGAACCACTTTAAGTACCGTTACTAACCCAGCGATGGAAAGTACTACCATCAAAAGCATCGTGATGCTGCTCGCCCCAGTTTGCTTATTCATGTTTAGTCCTTACTCGTCATTGTTATTGTTAAGTTTAGTGCGGAAACGACCATTCAACCAAGTGAAAGGGCGCTTACGCGCCCTGATCAAATTAGCTGTCTACAGACAGTACCGCATGGAATGCAGACTGAGGGACTTCAACGTTGCCCAGCTGTTTCATGCGCTTTTTACCTTCTTTCTGCTTCTGCAAAAGCTTTTTCTTACGGCTTACATCACCACCGTAACATTTTGCTGTCACATTCTTACGCAAGGCTTTCACTGTCGAGCGCGATACGACCTGATTACCAACGGCAGCCTGAATCGCCACATCGAACATTTGACGAGGAATTAATTCCGCCAGTTTCTCACATAGCGCTCGGCCATATGTACGAACCTTATCTCGGTGAATAATCACCGCTAACGCATCGACACGATCGCCATTAATTAACACGTCCATACGCACCAGAGGCGCCGCTTCGAATCGAGTAAAACTATAATCTAGTGACGCAAATCCTTTAGAGCACGACTTTAAACGGTCGAAGAAATCACCCACCACTTCACTCATGGGAATGTCGTAACGTAGGCTAACTTGAGACCCTGTGAAGCTCATGTCTTTTTGTACGCCGCGTTTTTCAACACACAGCGTAATCACATTACCCACGTGCTCTTGCGGGACCAATATATTGGCCTCACAAATAGGCTCGCGCATTTCATTAATCTTACTTGGATCCGGCAGCTTTGAAGGGTTCGCTACTTCAATGATGGCGTCATCTGACATCTGTAGTTCATACACTACGGTTGGCGCAGTGGTAATGAGATCCAAGCCGTATTCACGCTCTAAACGCTCTTGAATGATTTCCATATGCAACATGCCTAAGAAACCACAGCGGAAGCCAAAGCCTAGCGCATCTGAGCTTTCTGGCTCATAGAACAATGACGCGTCATTTAAAGAGAGTTTTTCTAACGCTTCGCGGAAGTCTTCATATTGATCAGAGCTAACCGGGAATAGACCGGCGTAAACCTGTGGTTTTACCTTGGTGAAGCCTGGCAATGCCGATGTGGTTTCCGCCTTTTTGGTGTGAACTAAGGTATCACCAACAGGGGCACCATGAATGTCTTTAATGCCGGCACACATGAAACCCACTTCACCGGCTTTCAAAATATTCGTCACTTCTCGCTTAGGGGTGAAAATACCCAGTGAATCCACTTGCCAGTCACGGCCGGTACTCTTCACACGAATTTTGTCGCCTTTCTTCAGTGTGCCATTCACCACGCGGATTAATGAAACAACACCTAGATAGGAGTCGAACCACGAATCTATGATAAGCGCTTGAACATCACCATCGATATCGCCCTCTGGCGCTGGGATCTTATGGATCATGTCTTCAAGAACATCTTCGATTCCGAGGCCGCTTTTTGCACTACAGCGTACTGCGTCGGTCGCATCAATACCGATGATTTCTTCGATCTCTTGGGATACTTTATCTGGATCGGCTTGAGGAAGATCCATTTTGTTCAACACAGGCACCACTTCTAGCCCCTGCTCAATGGCGGTATAACAGTTCGCCACAGACTGAGCTTCAACGCCCTGAGCGGCGTCAACCACCAGCAATGCTCCTTCACAAGCGGCTAGCGAGCGAGATACCTCATAGCTAAAATCCACGTGCCCTGGTGTATCGATGAAGTTCAACTGGTAAGTTTGACCGTCTTTGGCCTTGTAATCCAAGGTCACGCTTTGTGCCTTGATGGTGATACCACGCTCTCGCTCAAGATCCATGCTATCCAAGACTTGGGCCTGCATCTCGCGATCGCTCAGGCCTCCACAGAACTGGATAAAACGGTCTGCCAAGGTCGATTTACCATGGTCGATATGGGCGATAATTGAGAAATTGCGAATGTGTTCCAAACTGCTCACAGAGTAGACAACCTGATGGATGAAAATAAGGCGGGATTCTACACCAGATCGGCCCTATAGGCTATGGGGCCTGCATCACAGAGGTGAAAGCAGATTTAACGAGTAGATGGCTACAGGCCGGTGAAACCGGCCTGTTTGGGGTTAATCTTTGATTCTAATGGAGATAAACATCGGTGCGCCTCTACGAACGATTCGCATGGGCACTAAGCGGCCTGCGGGCAATTGCTTAACCACCCGCTCAAAGTCATCCACGTCTCTGATCATTTCGCTGTAGATCATGGTGATGACATCACCTTGGATGAGACCCGCGTTGGCCCCCGCCCCCTGAGCAACGTTTTGGACCAGAACCCCTTCCGTATCCCATTGTTTCTTCTGAAGATCCGTGAGGGAAGCCACCTCGATTCCGAGACGATTTTCCTTTTTGGCTGGCACGCGTCCGTTGGCAATCACACCATTTTCTTGAGGCAAAGCACCAATTTTAACCGTAAGAACCTTAGTTTTACCGTGCCTTACCACAGTGAGTTTTGCTTTCGTGCCCGGACGCACGCGACCCACTAAATGAGGCAGATCGCTGCTGAGTATCACACTCTTTCCGTTAAACTTGGTGATAATGTCGCCATTTTGAACGCCCGCTTCACTGGCTGGTCCATTTGGCACGACCTGACTGACAAGAGCGCCAGCCGCCTTCTTTAACCCAAATGACTCTGCTAAATCTTTATCCACTTCTTGGATAGCAACCCCTAGCCAACCGCGAGTCACGGTACCGGTCTCTTTTAGCTGTTCGACCACTTCCATCGCCACGTTCATGGGTATCGCAAACGATAACCCCATAAATCCACCGCTGCGGGTGTAGATCTGGGAGTTGATCCCGACTACCTTTCCTTCGAGATTGAACAGGGGTCCACCTGAGTTACCAGGGTTGATCGCCACGTCGGTCTGAATAAAGGGAACGTAGTTTTCGTTTGGCAGGCTTCTCCCCTTCGCGGAAACAATGCCCGCTGTCACAGAGTAATCAAAGCCAAAAGGGCTGCCAATGGCCACGACCCACTCACCTACTTTTAGCTTTTCGCTGTCACCAATCTCGACGGTAGGTAAGCTTTTCGCCTCGATCTTGAGTACCGCCAGATCGGAGCTGGCGTCTGAACCGATTAATTCCGCCTCAAACTCGCGACGATCATTAAGACGAACAAAGATATGATCAGCACCATCAATCACATGATTATTGGTTAAGATGTAACCGTCATCACTGACAATGAACCCCGACCCCAGCGAGGCTCGCTCTTGGGCATTGCCTCGTGGCATGGATCTAGGGTTTTGCGGAACACCAAAGAAGTGCCTAAAAATATCAGGCACACCCTCTGGTAAATCGTACTGACCAAAACGCCCCTGAGGCTTCTGCGTCGTACTGATGTTCACCACAGCAGGGCCAGCTTCTGCCACCAGTTCTGTGAAGTCGGGCAGCTGAGCCACGCTCATGGCAGACCAAAACAAGGCACTCGAATACAGGAACCACCGAATCAACCGCTGTTTCATTCACTCACTCCATTACCTAATTTTTTAATATTTAGCCTTCATGTATTTCACACATGGGTATACGGCTTTGCTGATCTTCAACCTTACGAATTAAGGTGGGGTGCCACAGGGCAAAATTCAAGGACTTAGACCATGTGCTAACTCCTAAGAAGCCCAAAACCATACCCACTAGAGCACTCAGCACCACCAAGCCTTCAGGCGCGCCAAACGCATTGGCTAACAGTGCCAGTACCAGCATGAACGCCAGAGGCAAACCGTACATCAACAAGGAAGATCGCAGGACTGCTTGCTCAGGCACACCAATCAACACCTGATCATCGACGGCCACATCCAATTCATGACGAAGCACGGGAAAGTCGATTTGTTTTTGTCCCACTTTAGCTAAAAGGCTGTGTCCACAGCCTTTTTGAGCCTGACAGGAGCCACATGCACTTTTTTGAATGGCGCTCACCCAAACCGTTTGGCCATCAATTCGTATGACTTTTGCAACTTCTTCAATCATAAATATCTCGAACGTTGGAATTACAGTAATTCTACGCTCTGACCGATTCGTTGTGCAGTGGCAAGAGGAATCTCTCCTACCACGGTGATTCTGTGTTGCTGTCCATGCCATTGCTTGTGCTGCACAGACAACACAGTTGGGCCAGACTGCGCTGAACCTTCATCTTTGATCTCGTCAACCTGCTCGACGTAAACCGAAAACATCACAATGCCGTCGCTGTATATGCGCCTAGCCGACAGTTTAGGGGCATATCCTTCTACCGCTTGATCCACGAAACCCGCGGGCACCCAATTGAGACGCCATTCCAGTACATCGTCTGCCGTCGTCTTCAACACTTCAGACTCTTCAGCCTGCGCTAACTTTGCGCCATTGGTTCTCGGCTCAAACTGGTCCGCTTTAACCTCGGCCACTGGGTTAAAGAAGTTAAATTGATAACGTTCCAAAACCTTACCTGTTTTTTCGATTAACTCGGTGCGAAGAGGCACGTAGGTCTGTGCATCAAGCCACATTTGATAGAAGTGACGAGTACCATCCTTCGGTGTGAGCTGAAGCCCTACCACCAAACGACCCGCAACACGCTGCTGCCCAAGTACGCTAAAGCGATAGCCTTTAGACAGCTGACGAATGGCTCCCGGCTTTTTGCTGCCAAAGAGCGAGTTATTCTGGTGCTGCAACTGCTCGACTCTTGCATCTGAATGCACGCAATAGAGATCTTCCCCGCGCCGCAATATTTCCCGAGTCGCTCCGTCTAGGTGAAGCATGCGCTCCCAGATTTCACCGTTGTGAACCCCGTGAACAATCTCGACGCTCTGCATGTGATTACCCGATTGATGAGTAAAGATGCCCTGATAGTTCGCCGAGGGTGCATGTTCTAACATGGCCTCGTAGAGCGCTTCGGCCGTGACCGATTGATTGTTGCGTTCTACTGCAGCGTTTTCCTGCCCCCAAACATTGCCTACCCAAGACATCACACCTAGGGCAAGCACAATCCACCAGCGTTTCATTTATTCCCCTTTAACTTGCGGTGCCGCTTTTTCAAAGTTCACCACGCGAGCGAACGGCATCGCTGTGCGTCCTTGGCCTAAGGCACTGTCTTGCGCATGCTGCTTAAGATAGCTGTTTAATCGCTCTTGAGCCTCTTGCAACTGACGCTCATCCACTTCGCCGTTAGCCGACTGAGCCACCATAGCGGGCCCTCTAAACGGGTCATCACCTGGGGTTACAATCTCCACTACGGGTTTAGTGGCTAATTGCTGATTGCTGCCCTGATCTTGCGTCAACGGGTTAAAGCGTGCGCCTAGTACCACGGCCACCGTGACCGAGGCTGCGACCGACAGACCTGCCAAGCTCTTCAACCATGGTTTTTTCTGAGGAATCTGTGCAATGGGTTGCTCTGCAGCAATGGCATCCATTACCCCTTTGCTTAGGTCGATGTGCGCATACTCAGCATCACCGCCCTTCATAATGTCTTGCGCCACATGAAAACGGGCCCATTGAGCACGCATCTCAGTGTCTTTTTCCATATCCTTTAACACTCGATGCAACGCAAGCTCATCCACTTCACCATCCATCAAGGCGGACAAGGATTCGTTTTGTATGTCTTTCATAGTCACCTCTTTTACCCAGCCTATGCGGTTATTTCTTCCGTATGTTCTAATAAAGGGGCCATCGCTTTGTCGATCGCCTCTCGCGCTCTAAATATCCTTGATCTGACGGTGCCGATTGGACAATCCATCACTTCGCTAATGTCTTCATAACTCATGCCTTCCAATTCCCGTAAACGGATCGCCGTTCTTAGTTCATCGGGCAACTTATCAATGGCATCAAACACCACTGATTTCAGTTCATCACGCGCCAATAGCCGATCAGGTGAAGCCCCATCTTTTAGATAGGCCGCACTGCCAATATGTTCCGCATCCTCCACGTCTACATCTTGAGACGGTGGACGTCGCCCCTGGCTAACAAGGTGATTCTTAGCGGTGTTCACCGCTATGCGATATAACCAGGTATAAAACTGGCTATCACCCCGAAAACCCGAAAGCGCTCGATAGGCCTTAATGAACGTCTCTTGCGCAACATCTTGGATATCTGCCATGTCATGCACATACCGAGATATCAAAGACATAATTTTATGTTGGTGCTTTAAAACCAGCATATCAAAGGCTCTTTGGTCACCTTTTTGCACTCGCTCTACGAGTTGCTGATCTGTATCCTGTAGCGACATTGCTCCCCCGCGCATACTACGCCCGCCGAGTCATACCCAAGTTATTGTGATTTAGGGCAAACACGCTTTTTGCATTCCTCATGCAGGCATTAGAAGTGGCCAAACCTGAAAAGTTCAGCCGTCCACTCAAAATTTTTCCCATTTTGCCTGATATTTGACAAGCGAACACCCTTTCAACCCCATTTTTAGCACGGGAACCCCTTCTTATATGATGCCCCTAGCAGTATAGTTAGCGCCCATATAAGACGTATCAGACAGGTTAAAAATGGATCAGCGGCAGGTATTTGATGTTCTAGTCATTGGCAGTGGCGCAGCGGGCTTGGCAGTGGCTCTCAACGTGGCGGACACAGCAAAAGTGGCTGTGCTCAGCAAAGATACCTTGGACAGCGGAAGTACGAGATGGGCTCAGGGGGGAATTGCTGCCGTTTTAGATACTGAGGACACCATCAAGGCCCACATCAGCGATACACTAAACGCCGGTGCTGGCCTGTGTAATTACAATGCGGTCAAGCATACGGTAGAGCACAGCGCACAGGCCATTCAATGGCTAATCGATCAACAGGTCCAATTTAGTAAAGAAGGTGGTGAGTACCACCTCACCAAAGAAGGCGGCCACAGTCACCGCCGAATCATTCATGCAGCCGACGCCACGGGAGCCGCCGTCAGTGAGGCCTTAATTGGGCGAGCACGAAATCATCCCAATATCACGTTGATTGAAAAGCGCATGGCAGTGGACATTATCACCTGCGAGAAGTTTAACCTCCCCGGTAAAGGGGCCATCGGCGCATACGTTCTAAATATCGATTCTGGCCATGTTGAAACCTACCGCGCAAGGGCTGTGGTGGTGGCCTCTGGCGGTGCCAGTAAATCCTACCTGTACACCAGCAACCCCGATGGTACCTCAGGTGACGGCATCGCGATGGCATGGCGTGCTGGCTGCCGCGTGGCGAATATGGAATTCAATCAGTTTCACCCCACCTGTTTATACCACCCACAAGCCAAAAGTTTTCTTATTACGGAGGCCGTCCGTGGCGAAGGGGGATACTTATTACTGCCCAATGGCGAACGATTCATGCATCGTTTCGATGAGCGCGCCGAGTTAGCACCTCGCGACATCGTGGCCCGTGCCATTGACCACGAAATGAAGCGATTAGGTGCCGACTGTCTGTATTTGGATATCAGTCACAAACCGAAAGAATTTATTATTGAGCACTTTCCAACCATCTATGAGCGTTGCCTTGAGTTTGGCATCGATATGACTCGCCAGCCCATTCCGGTTGTGCCAGCTGCACACTACACCTGCGGTGGCATCGTCACCGACAACAGTGGCAGAACCGATGTGCCCAATTTGTTTGCCGTGGGCGAAAGCGCTCACACTGGTCTTCATGGGGCAAACCGACTGGCCAGTAACTCTCTGCTTGAATGTGTGGTTTATGGCCAAAGCGCGGCGAACGTCATCCATGAGATTATAAAAGAGAAAAAAGACCTCCCATACGCTCCCGACTGGGATGAAAGCCAAGTGACGGATTCGGATGAGGACGTGGTCATAAGCCACAACTGGGATGAACTACGACGCTTTATGTGGGATTACGTGGGCATTGTGCGCACCGATAAACGATTATTACGTGCACAGCATCGAGTTGCGTTATTAAGACAAGAGATTCTAGAGTTTTACGGTAACCATAAAGTCACCAGCGATTTACTGGAGTTGAGAAACTTGGTCGAAGTCTCCGATTTAATTATCCAGTGTGCGATTTTAAGAAAGGAAAGTCGCGGTTTACATTATTCATTGAGTCACCCTGACCTACTGCCCGTCGCATACGACACCGTACTCACACCTTAACTGGGGAATAAAAAAACGGAGCCGTGGCTCCGTTTTTTTTATTCCTAGTACTTAACCTGAGCGGTGATATAAAAATGGGTGTCATCCTCGTAATTATTTCGAGAATACAGCAAGTAATCATCATCAATACGATGCTGAACGGTGGCTTGCAGCATCACAGTTTGCCCACTTTGTAGAGTCCAATCGTACTGGGTATTGAAGTCCAAGCGACGAAATGAAACATCAGATCCATAGGGATTCCAGTTCTCTAAATGATAATAAGCCGCCGCCATTTTCCACTTGGGTGCCAATTGACCAACCCACAGGAGAGAGCCGCTTTTATCTGCAGAAAGGCCACTCTGACGCCGAGTCAATTTTTGGCGTTCAATTAGCTGATCTGCATCTAAATCACTGGTGTAATTGCCTTTGTCTTTCGTATCAAGATAAGCAAGGGTTAAGCGCAGACTGTGCTTGTCGTTCACATCCCACTTTGCGGTCCCTTCAGCCCCTTGGTGAATCAGTGACACCTCATTGGTTAACGGATCTTCTAAGTCTAAAGCTTGAGTAATAAGACCAGTTAGTCGATCGTAAAAGAGCTTCAAGTCTAACTGCGCGTTCCACTCATGCAACAGAGCGAAGTAGCTAATCTCGTGACTGTAAATACGTTCATCAGACAATTCCCCAGTCGCTTGGCCAACCGGAAAAACCCAATCGTCACTGGGCAGGCCATCCACCACGGTATCACGCAGTGTATACACGGACTGACCTGACATCTCGTAAATATCGGGCGAACGAATGGCCTCGGAATAAATCAAACGAATGGTTTGGCTGTCGGTCAAATGATGGTTCAACGCAATTCTAGGGGAGAAATTATCACCGTTAAGGTCGTCTGTTTCATACATGCCCCCTAGGTTGCTTACCCAGTTATCGCTCAATTTATACTCGACATTGGCGAATGCACTGTAGTTTTCATTGCTAGCATAGCCATCGCTGTAGGTTTCAGAATTCAGTTCATCCAATCGCGCTCGCGCGCCCATCACGGTGCGCAACTGATCATTCCATACTGTGGTGTGTTGGTATTCTAATTCTGTTTTCGTTTCATCTAAATTTTTATCCATGGTGCCACAGTAATAGGGCTCTCCAAGGAAGTCTGCAATGGGTTGCAGCAAGCACGCTTGCCATTCTTGCCGGCGAATGAACCGCTGAGAATAGAGATTAATATGAGCGAAGTTATTGCTGCTGTATTCCATATTTAGTTTGACCGATGCAAATTGATCCTCTGCATCAATGTCCTCATCGGTTAAATACAGCAAGTAATCATCCAACAAGGGTCGCTGACCATTTTCCCCTCGTTTATAGCCCACCTGAAAATCGATGGATGCGGAGGAGCCTAATGGCGTAAAGGTCCTAAGGTTGGTGTACATAGAGTGCACAAAGTCACGGTTATCTGAGCCATCTGATAGGACAAATCCATCTTTGTTTTTACGACCGACAGTCCAGCGAACATCAGAACCGCCGAAGTTAGAGGAGATATTCACGTAGGTATCATCCACCCCTCGATTGCCCGATCGAACCTTTATGGTGCTCGCCTTTTCATCACTTGGGTGTTTAGTCAAGATGTTGATGATGCCAAGATAGGAGTTAGCACCGTAAGCCGCCGAATTGGGGCCGCGAATCACTTCAATTCTCGCGATGTCTTCCACCGCCAACGGAATATCCGACCACTCCACTCTCGCCAGTCCGGGCTTAAATACACTTCGCCCATCAATTAATACTTGCAAACGGCGGTGCTCGGCCGCATTGGTACCATGATACGCAACAGAAGGGGCTTTCTCGCCAAATCCACTGTGGTAACCCACCACCATACCCGGTACAAGGCGAAAGATTTCTTCTACATCTTTAAAGCCTAATGCCATAATCGTGTCGGCTTCAATCACCGTTACCGACGCGGGGGCATCCAACTGAGATTGTTTGAGGCGTGCTGCTGTGAGCACCACTGGAATCTCGGATTCAAATCCGAAATCTTGAAAACCATCCATGGCAGCAAAGGAACCATCCAACGTGCTGTCTTGCACTTCCTGAGATAAAGAAGGCAATGAGAACAGCATGGCTCCGCCCAACCAAAGGGCATTTGCTGCTTTTATCATCATGTCACCGTAAATAATATGAGACTTGCAATGTGCTAGATCGTTATCTTTTTAAGCCTAGCTACTTTTTTTAAAATTGGGATGTGAGTCTGTGCTCACTTTTATCCGAAGGCAGATACTAACTAAAAAAGGGATAAAAAACAGGTCTTTAATGAGATTGTCACGATTGAAATAAGCGATATTCTGCCATTTCTAAGACTTTTACCTTAAACCATAAAAAAAGCCGGCGAATCAAAGGATTGCCGGCTATATAAGGGACGAGGAATGGCACTTTAAAAGTGCACGCTATCTACTCTACGTTAAAAATCACCTGGTCGATCACATGAATCACCCCATTCGCGGCTTTTACGTTTGCCTCGGTCACGGTGGCACCTTCTATGGTCAGGTTGCCTGCGTCGATCGCCACGGTGACTGCCGTATCGGCACGCAAGGTATCCACATCAACACCGTTGGCGGCATAGGCTGACAATGCATCTACCTCTGCACCTAGAACATGTTGCAGTAAGATGTTCGTTAAATCAGGGCTCGCTAGCAGGTCTTCCGCCGAGATTTCTAGCTCGTTCAACAGCGCAGCGAAAGCTGCATCCGTGGGCGCAAACACCGTCAGTGTTCCATTCACATCGGCTAACGCCGCCGACACTGCAGCATCAGCCGCCCCAACAGCGGCCTTTAGGGTGTTGAACTCCGAACCCTCTTCACCGGTGGCCAAGCTATCTACAATTTGTGCGATGGTTTTGGTTTCGTCAGACAGTGCACTGTCCGCTGGCGGTAGCAGTACCTTGTCCAACACGTGAATCACGCCGTTAGTCGCCAACACGTCGGCTGAGGTCACCGCAGACGTGTTTACGTTCAACGTCTCACCGGACAAGCTAAGGGCGACGTTGTCACCGTTAACCGTGGCCAAAAGGTTTTCGTTCGTCTGCGCCGTGGCCACTGCCGCGTCCGCCACTAACTGACCGGCTAATACATGGTAGGTCAAGATATCGGCCAGAGCGTCCGAATCAAGCAGCTCTTGCTGGGTCAACCCCGCTTCATTTAAGTACGCAGCGAAAGCCTCATCAGTGGGTGCAAATACAGTGAATGGACCATCACCTTGTAACGTCGTGACTAAGTTGGCTTCTGTCACTGCCGCCACTAGCACATCGAAGCGGTCATCTCCGGATGCGATCGTAACAATGTCTTGCGTAGGCGCTGTTGCAGGCGGCAGCAACACTTTGTCGATGGCATGAATAACTCCGTTTTCAGCTGTCACGTCAGTCACGACCACCTTGGCGCCGTTCACGTATAGGCTCTCACCAACTAAACTAAGCGATACCTTCGCACCATTAACGGTTTCTACTGTATTCTCGCCACTGCCAGCCACGGTTAATGCCTGAGACGCCACGACTTCACCCGCCAAAACGTGATAGGTCAGAATGGACGCCAAATCTTCACTCGCCAGTAGCTGTTCGGCGGTAAGTTCGTTGTCATTTAAAAAATTGGCAAATGCTTCATCGGTCGGTGCGAATACCGTGTAAGGCCCCTCACCTTTTAGCGTCTCAACTAATTGAGCCTGAATCACTGCGCTTACGAGCGTATCGAAGCGGTCATCACTTTGGGCGCGCTCCACGATGTCTGGAACGTTTGTTTCGTCGTCACTTCCACACCCCACCAATAAAAGCGGGAGGGAAACCATGGTTGCTGCGATTAACTTTTTCATTTTGTGCTCTCCTTGTAGTCAGCAACCGTGTCTACGCGAAGAGATTTTAAATTGGATTGTTTTTTTTAAATCTAATTTTTAAATCTAATTTATTTAATTTTTTTACTGATTCGAATTAAGGCTATAAATAAAGCGTCTTTTTAGATTCTTTTAATTTTAATGGATGAATTATTTTTTTTGAGGGTGATCTGCAAGTTAGGAAGGTACGTAATGAAAAGGTTTTACTGAAGCCTCATTCCAATAACAATTAGTCATATTGTGCCAAACACGATATTAGACATGTCGAAAATGACGATGCCTTTGTAAGCCATCTATAGCGTTTGAATCGCCAATTGATAGTATCGATCACCATGATTTACCAAGAGGCCGTATAGGTCTTTATCTAATTTGCCGTCCAACACCATCGGTTCGATTATCGAAAAGATTTCATCTAAAGAGAGTCTTCCTTTATAGGGACGCTTCTGTGATAGAGCTTGAAACACGTCGACCAATGCAATGATTCTAGAGGGCACATCCAACTGTTGTTCTTTAAGCCGATAAGGGTAACCACTGCCATCGAGACGCTCATGATGATTAGCAGCCCAACGACCAATGTCTGAGTTAGGGAAAAGTCCATCTAGCGTTATCAAGGTATCGACCGCATGCCGTCGCATAGTGGACTGAGAACGTTCATCCAACTTGCCAGGGTGATTCAAGACTTCATCTGGCGTTCTCAACTTGCCAACGTCATGCAAAAGCCCCGAAATGTATATTCCCTCACATACCGTTTCTGGCTGACCAGCATCCTTAGCCAGCTGCTGCGCCAGTAGACCCACTTTTTCTGAGTGCTGAAATGTAAATGGACTCTTCGCATCAACAATATTGGCCAAGAATATGGCCAACTCTTTAAGCTGAGCCATGTTTAGTAACCCATTTAATGGCTGGTAGCTAGAAAATCCCATGCCGATGGACTCAATGTGATCGTACTCCATGGCATACCAAAAACCGTCCGTCTGAACGAGATCCGCCATTGTGTGAGCGTACTGCTCATTAAATAAAGTTCCTGCTTTCGCAAGCACGTTCTCAGCAATCAAACCTTCGTACAACGTCACAATTTCAGGGTGACCTTCATCCACGTATCTCGCCCTAAGAAAATCAACACGATCCGCTAAATGAATTAATGCGGCCATGTCACGATCATCTTCGTCCATCGGCAAAAGCTTCAACTCGTGCCAAGGGGTATGATGATATCGAACTGCCACTGCAAACGGCTTAAGTAATTCAGTAGCCTGCAGCGCTTCAAAGCCCCTAACACAATGCTGATTAACGTCCGTCGGCGCCATATTCTCCAGCAACCTTAAATGTTCTCGGCTAGAACTCACTCCACAATCATGTAACAGTCCGGTGTAAAATGCTTGCTCTTGCCTAGCACTGCTCCATTGCAACGCCTTCGCACATTCAAAAGCCATATAGGCCACGCGGTGAGAATGATGCACATCATCGATACCGACATAATCAAGCGCTTTCGCTATGGTAAGAAACGCCTTGCGAGTATCTACCTCTATGCTGGCCATAAGAATCCCCTGCCGATAGTTGTATTAAGTCTAGACTTGAACACCGAAGGGCGCAGGTCAATCAGCCACCAATTGAAAACAAGGATTGCACCGATACATTAGAACAGACTAATATGATTCTCAGCTTTGTTGTGACTTATGAGGAAACACACGCCATGAAACCGATTTTCTTCATGCTTCCGATGGCCCTATGCTCGATGGCGTTGGCTGCAGACTTAAGACCGGCACCAGAAACCATTGAGTCTGAAGGTACGAAAGCCATCCACGCCACCGCGAAAACCCTCAAAAGCACGTTAATGACCACCATGAAATCCGAGGGCGCTATCACCGCCATAAGCACGTGTAATATTGTGGCTCCCAATCTAGCGCAGGAGCAAATAAATGGCTGGAAGGTCAGTCGAACCAGCCAAAAGATTCGAAATCCAGATAATGCTGCGGACGCATACGAGAAGCATTTATTAGAAGAAATGAAACACCAACTAGAGAACGGCGCAAAGCCAGATGAGTTAACGATCAGTGATATGAGGCACGGCCAGTACGTTGTGGCCAAGCCCATTATGATCGCTAAACCCTGCCTTGCGTGCCATGGCTCAAATATCGACAAGCCGGTCGCTGAAAAGCTACAGTCACTCTATCCTAACGACCACGCGACGGGTTACTCCACAGGCGACTTTCGCGGTATTTTCATTGCTCGAAAGCCAATGAAAATTGAACATAGATGATCGCCAATAAAAAAAGCCCTCCTAAGAGGGCTTTTTAAGATCATCACTCAATCAAGAATCGATTAAAGTAGATCACGACCTTTCTTGGCCGCAGTGCGTAGACGAAGTGCGTTCAGCTTAATGAAGCCTGCTGCATCCTTTTGATCATAGGCACCAGCATCGTCTTCAAACGTCGCAATGCTCGCGTCGAACAATGAATCGTCTGACTTACGACCGACCACAGTTACATTACCCTTATACAGCTTAACGCGAACCACGCCGTTCACGTGCTCTTGTGTCTCATCAATAGCCGCTTGAAGCATTTTACGTTCAGGGGACCACCAGTAACCATTATAAATAAGCTCTGCGTAGCGAGGCATCAACTCATCTTTTAAGTGGGCCGCGTTACGATCTAGAGTGATCGATTCAATTGCACGGTGAGCGCGCAACATAACAAAGCCGGCCGGTGTTTCGTAACAACCACGGGCTTTCATGCCCACGTAGCGGTTTTCTACGATATCAGTACGACCGATGCCGTTTGCGCCAGCCACTTTGTTTAAATGTTCCATAACAGTAGCAGGCGTCATATCCTGGCCGTCGATCGCAACGATGTCACCTTTCTTGAAGGTCAGATCAACGTAAGTTGGCTCATCAGGGGCATTTTCAGGAGATACGGTCCACAACCACATATCTTCTTCAGGCTCATTCCATGGGTCTTCCAGAATGTCGCCTTCGTAAGAGATATGAAGCAGGTTTGCGTCCATAGAGTAAGGGGATTTCTTACCCTTCTTGTTTTCAACCTGAATATTGTGCTCTTCACAGTAGGCCATCAACTTTTCACGGGAGGTCAAATCCCATTCACGCCATGGAGCCACCACCTTAACACCTGGTTTCAGAGCATAGGCACCGAGTTCGAAACGCACTTGGTCATTACCTTTACCCGTTGCGCCGTGAGCAATCGCGTCAGCACCGGTCTCATTCGCTATCTCGATCAAACGCTTCGCGATCAATGGGCGAGCAATGGAGGTACCTAGGTAATATTCACCCTCGTAAATGGTGTTCGCACGGAACATAGGAAACACGAAATCACGGGCAAATTCTTCACGTAAATCTTCAATGAAAATTTCCTTGATACCCATAGCTTCGGCTTTAGCACGAGCCGGTTCAACCTCTTCACCCTGACCTAGGTCGGCAGTAAAGGTAACCACTTCGGCTTGATATTCTTCTTGTAACCACTTCGCGATAACAGAAGTATCTAAACCACCAGAATATGCCAATACAATCTTTTTGATGTCAGACATTCAGTGCTCCTATGATGGGAGCCCTTATAATTAGGGCTGCCGTGTAATTTTTAAGGGGGCGTATTCTACCTATTTAATCAAGGGCTGGCCAGCCAGTGCGGCATTTTTCAGCACGTGATCTATAGTAAAAATGCGTCCTAAAGAGGTTTTCAGACATGATTAGAGGTGTGCTCATTGGGTTCTTGGCCTTCTCCGCCCACAGTGCAGTAGGGGCTGATATCGGCTCCAGTAAAATTCCTGGGTTCGAATTTAGCTATCTGGACATCGAGAAAAACTGCTCAGCTAAGCGTGATGGACGTTCTACCTTAGCCATTGTGTGCAAAGGCAGTGACCTCAAACCCATTAGTCGAAGCTGCGAAGGGTTTCTTGGCGCAGGCCTCGCCAATGCAACCCTCAACTGTGGTGGGCAGCTATGGGTTCTGAATCAACGCTGCAAAATCGAAATGCGTGGGGCCGAAAAAGGCGACATTAACTGCCAGTTGTGATCAATAATATTGATAGATTTATCAATTGTGCATAGCATGGAGCGATCCAACAGGAGAGCCCCATGGACCTCAATAATAAAAAAATCGTCATAACGGGCGCCGCATCAGGTATAGGCAAAGCCTTACTTGAGCAGCTAATGAGCCTACCCGGCACCCAAATCGTCGCCTCCGACCTCAATGAATTCGACCACCCTGAGAGGGACGGTCTTTATATCCACCGGGGTGATATTTCCCATCAAGAAGGTGTCGATGACTTATTTGACTTCGCGATTGAGCAGCTAGGAGGTATCGACCTATTTGTTGCTAACGCGGGCTTTGCCTACTACGAAAAGCCAGATCAGGCCAATTGGCAACACATCAGCCGCATTTACCAATGCAATACCTTCAGCCCCATCTATTCAGCCCAAAAAATGGCCACATTAAACCAAGGGCAAGAATACGGGGTCTTGATTACTGCGAGCTTTATGGGACTCTACAGCCTGGCTGGCTATAGTTTATACAGTTCCACCAAAGCCGCTCTGCTGTCTTGGGCGAAAGCCTACAAAATAGAGAAAAACGACCTCGGCCATGTGATGATGCTATGCCCAGTAGCCACCAAAACGGCCTTTTTTAATACAAAGGCCCCCGTCCCCTGGCCCACTCAAACCGCGGAGCAAGTCGCGCACTACGCCTTGAAGGGGGTTGCCAAAAACCGGCACCGTATCTACCCAAGCAAACTAAGTGTGCTAACCCTGCTGCTGAACTGGGTGTGTCCGCTCGTCATGCCCATATATCAGAGAATCGAGGCATTCAAATTTCGTCGGTGGCTCACATCTCAACAGGCTGACCCATCGCTTACACAGAGCAGCATGCCAACAAAATAGCCCCCCCCCTAGTTACAGAGCGTAACCTGTGGCCTTACACTTGGTTACGCTTTTGCCACGCTAGAAACAATCGCTTACTTACCTTTGTGACAAACTGCTCATAAAATTGCCTCAAGTTATTTGAGGTTCCTATGAGCGTATCCACCCGGCAAAATGCCCCCATCATTTCTAACAGTTTGGCAACCATTGCGTTCATCATTCACGCGGGTATTAGTCTATTGTCACAAAGGTTTCATGCATTGGTAGAGTATGGTTATCTCTATCAAAGCCAAATTAATGACATTATTCTGGCCGTCATGCATCCACCGATCTTAGCCGGGGTGCTCGCTCCTTTTGTTTGCATGGTTCGATCAACATCTTACTGGCAGGAATTTAGAAATATGCTGTTTTTGACAATCAGTGCCAGCATGACCATCTCACTGCTCGAAATGACGGGCTGGCCTAACTAAAGCACAGGTAAATTCTTTATGGAGCCTTCAATAGGTTCGAAAAGTGGTTTTGGATATCCCGCATCTGCCCAAGGCATATGGTATGGGCCATGGTGTATTGCGAGAATTCAAAGCCAACACCCTTCTGCTTTAACCAAGTCATAGACATATCAGCCAACGCGCAAGGGACAACGTCATCCTCGGTACCGTGATAAATGTAAAAGGGCGTTTCTCGCAAGCTCACTGGAGCCGCCCTACTGGCTGGATTTGGGATATAAGTTGAAAGGGCAAATACGCCCCCTAACTTTCTGTCCGTTGACATGGCCGTCGCATAAGCAATCGCCCCCCCTTGCGAAAAACCCAACAAAAAGATATCGGAAGAGGGTATCCCTTCAGCAATCTTGCTATCGATTAGGGCATTGATGCTCGCCACCGTTGCCCCCAAGTGATCTTCGTTAACCACTCGCTCGATTCCGCTAATTGAGAAGTCATACCAAGCCGTTATCTCAGTACCTGGATACAAAGAAAGCTCTCTGCTGGGCGCTGACGGTAAACAACATTGAACCTGAGTGGGAGATACCTGGCACAACTGCTCTGCCACTGGTACAAGGTCATTGGCCTGCGCGCCTAAACCATGTAGTAATATCACTACCTTACTTGGGTTATCTGTTCCCACTGTCAACATCACATTACGTCCTAAACTTTAAATGCTTGGCTATTCTTTACGCCATCTCTTTCAACAGTTCGATGGGAGAGGCCCGAACCACACTGCGATTTGCCAAGGCACCACTGAAAAGCATACTGGCACTGGCCAAAACCGGCACAGCAATCCAGAGTGTTAAATGAGGCTGCCAACTCACATCAAATAAAAATACATATAAGCCCGCACTTATGGACTCAAATGACACAATCGTCAACACACTGGCGACCATTGATAAGGTGAGATATTCGCAACGAATTCGATAGCGAATCCAACGTTCAGATGCACCAAACGTTCTAAATAATGCAGCTTCCTGCTTTCTTAAACCGAGCGTACTCAACAATGTGGCAAACATGAGTACCATGGCACAGAGCAGCACCAGCACCATAATGGCTTCAACAGCGATGCTGGTTTGAGCAACGATGTCTCGAACTTGTTTTAAAATCCGTTCGATTTCTATCACCGTAACGGCTTTAAACTCACGGTTCAGCTTTACCAACCAACGGGTGTCCTCTGTTGGTAAATAAAAACTACTGATGAAAGTATGATGGAACGTTTCAATGGTTCCCGGTTCAAAGATAACGTAAAAATTAGGTTGGAAATTTTCCCACTCTACCTTTCGTGTACTGGCAATGACGGCTTTCAATTCCGTACCCGCAATATTAAAGGTGAAATGATCACCAACCCCCACCCCAAGGCGTTCAGCCAAGCCGGATTCGAGTGAAATACGACTAACACCAGAGTTCAAAGCTTGTTCGGAACCATCAAACCATTCACCAGATTCCAACGTTTGGTCCTCTCGTAAGTCCCCACTCCAGCTTAAATTAAGTTCTCGGTTAATGGCCCCTGGCATATCTTCTTGGCTAAACAGCTCGTTAACGCTCTGACCGTTTATGGTCATTAAGCGGCCACGCACCATAGGATAAAAATCAGAATAAGTTAGACCTTTTTCTTGTAAGGCTTTTTCAAAAGTCAGACGTTTTTCCGGCAAAATATTAATCGCAAAATAATTCGGTGTATCATCTGGAATTTGACGCTGCCAATTTTCAAACAAGTCGCTTCGCACAAGCCATATTAAAGATACAGCGGTAAAGATAAAAGCAAAGGCCGCCACTTGTGAACGAGCGTAAAACTGATGACGTGATAATTGGACCAAGCCAACTTGAAAAAACGGCGGCAGAGCCCCCCTAATCCGAGTAAAGAACGCCAACATGGCCGATGATAATACACCATAGAGCAAAAGCAGCACCGCCAAGCCCCCTACAAAAATCAGTGCCATTAGCAAACTGTTTGTCAGTAAGTACGCCAGTGACGACATAATACCTAACGCTAAAACAAATAAGGTGTTCACTTTAACATTCGTGCGTTCACGGCTACGCCTTAACACTCGCACTGGGCTAATGTGTCTCAGTGACAGAATGGGTGAAAGCGCAATCAGTAGCAGCACACTAGCGGAACTCACAGCACTCAAAATAACAGGCCAGCTTCTGGGCCCCATCAAATCACTCGGTAACCACTCCTTGACAGACTCAAGTAGGGCATAGTGCAAAACAAAACCGGCCGCCGCACCTAAAATGGATGCTATGACCGCTGTAATTAAAATCTTAGTGATAAACAGGCGCGTAACCTCTCTCCCTGAAGCCCCAAGGCAGCGGAATAACGCAACCGTATCCTGATGTCGCTCGCTGTAGCTTTGGGCGCATAGAGCAATGGCCACGGCCGCAAGTAACACACTAATCAAACTAGCCAAAGACAAATACTTTTGGGCTTTTTCCAGAGCACCACCCACGTTATTTTGACCCGTTTCTATACCCGCTAGACGCTCCCCCTTTTCTAACTTGGGTTCTACCCATTCAACGAATTGTTTGATAGCACTCTGTTCACCGGTGAAATAGTGCTTGTAAAAAACCCGGCTACCCTGACCAAGGACGCCCATACGTTCGACATCATCTAAAGAAACCAAAATACGACCAAATGGACTAAACAAACTACCGCTTCTATCGGCATCCTGAAGCAGCAGTTTGGTAATTTGGAGCACCGCATCACCTAACTCAATTTCATCACCAAGGTTCAAACCTAAGCGCGTCAAGACTTGACGTTCTGCCCACACCTCACCCTTTTCAGGTCCTCGCTTTAACGTCCGCTCCACTGACTCAGCAATATCAAGATTATCGCCGACATGATTTCTGCCTTTCAGAGGATACTCACCATCAACAGCCCTAACCCGAACCAACTGCAATTGATCATTGGCAAAGGCCATCGTCGAAAAACCAAGGGCCTGAGATTGGTTCAAGCCCAGTGCAGAAGCATGTTCTAAATACGCTTCTGGTATAACCCGAGTACTGGACAAAGTCACGTCACCCGCTATGAGTTCGGTAGCGCGGTATTCCATGGTTCTAGATAATCGATCGCTGAAACTAGAAACCATGGCCATGGTCAATGCCGCTAGCAAGGTAGCGACGATTAAAAGCTTTTGTTCTTGACTGCGAACATCGTTCAGCCAATGTTTACACGCGAGCCTAACTTCTCCGATCATAACGGCTGTACCTTTTGGTCATCCGTGGCCTCATGCACCTGCCCATCCTCTAAATGAAGTTGTCGATGGCAGCGACGGGCGAGTTCTGGATCATGGGTGACTAACACCAGCGTGGTTCTCTGTTCTGCATTAAGTTTAAATAAAAGATCTTCGATGTGTTCACCCGTATGCTCGTCTAAGTTGCCCGTGGGCTCATCAGCAAACAAGATGTTGGGCTCACAGGCGAACGCCCGCGCTATTGCAACCCGTTGCTGCTCACCGCCACTAAGCTGGTTGGGTTGGTGATGTAAGCGTTCGGTTAACCCAACCCGGTCCAGCCAGTACTTGGCCTTTTCCAGCGCCGACTGATGACCAGCCTCGTCAAACTGCATTTCAAGAGGCAGCATCACGTTATCGAGCGCAGATAAATGAGGTAGCAATTGAAAATTTTGAAACACAAAACCCACATGTGCTTTTCGAACGGCCGCACGACCGTCTTGCGACAAAGGGGTTAAGTCTTGATTGGCCAGAATAACCTGCCCTTCCGTCGCCTCATCAAGACCCGCTAGAATGCCCAATAATGTTGATTTTCCTGACCCACTTTTCCCAACAATGGCAACCGATTCACCCTCTTCAATTTTAAAGTTCACATCCGTTAAGATGGACAGTACTTGATCTGACAGAGTTAGGGTTTTCTTTAATCCGATAACTTCGATCATTTTGGCCTCTTTGTGGTCCAGCTACCTATAACTGATGACTGATTTTCTGTGTGGGTGGGTATACGTAAGATAAGGCACCTTTGGTTTAGTTCAACACCCACCTCACGCATGCCACAGGTTTGTTTCCTGTTCTAATTTGCTATCATGGCGAATCAATTAACCATACACATGGACTCCATTCAAACAGAATATGGCCAGTATTGGAACGCATTACATTCTGACCGCTATCGGTGGTGCAAAAGCTAAGGGCCTCGATACTCAAGCCTTACTAAAGCGCTATCGCATACCCGAGCGACCGCTAAAAGACCCTAAGGCACGCTTTGGTGTGGATCTCGTCGCTCGTCTATATGCCGGCATCGCTGAAGAGCTAAATGACGAGTTTATGGGTTTTACCGAAAAGCCAATCAAAGTAGGGACCTTTGCGCTCATGGCGGAATGGGTTAGCCACTCGAGAAATCTAGAAGAGCTACTGCAAAAGGGCATACGTTTTTACAACCAGATTACCGACGAAGTAAAAATTTCCCTACAGGTAGAAGATGATCATGTGTATTTCACCAGCGAATTTCGTCGGCCTGAATTAGACTTTGAGCATTTTTATATCGAGTACTGGCATGTGATATGGCACCGGTTTGCTAGCTGGTTTATTGGTAAGCCCATCAAGCTGCTCGGTGCCTACATTAACTACGAGCCGCTAGACAGAGAAGAATTTGATTTGCTCTTCCGTTGCCCTACCCACCTCAAAAGCAAATACAATCGACTGGTATTTCACCGGCACTATCTCCAAGAGCCCTTAGTAAGAAGCCAAGAGGACTTACAGGTTTTCTTGAGACGAGCCCCCATTGACATGCTCACCATTCCTGGTGAGGACACCAGCCTAACAGCTAAGATCAAGCACCTTCTAAAACCCAAAGACTTGACTCTTGAACAAGTATTGGCGCTCCCCTCCTCCGCCGAACTCGCACGTCACTTAGATATGAGCGAACAAACACTTAGGCGTAAATTGAGCGCCGAAGGTACAAGCTACCAAGCAATTAAAGACAGTATTCGACAAGGACTAGCCCAAAAGATGCTTGGTAATCGGGCGATTAGCATTGCCCATATCAGCCGCCAACTCAACTTTAGCGAGCCGAGGGCATTTACTCGAGCATTTAAGCAATGGACAAACCAAACACCAAAAGAATATCGAACCAGACGCCTAAGCCGTCGAGGTGGCTGATATTTAATTAGAACTTGATATCACACCGATAATTAGACAACAAACTTCGATATAATCACCCTTCAAATACTAAGACGTCGAGGACTTTCATGACCATCATGCAGATTGTTTTTTGGTGCATTTCAGTGCTGGGGAATACCGGCGCGTCACTCGCCGTTTACTACACAGGGCAGCCTTTATATTGGGTTCTTTTAGCAGTAACCCTCATATACACAGCGATTGGCCTGTATGATCTATTTCTTAGCCGTCACACCTTAAATCGCCTGTACCCCGTCGTCGCCTACATTCGCTATTTTTTAGAGAGCTTTCGTACAGAAATTCATCAATATTTTATTGCGAGCAATACCGAGGAGCTACCCTTTAACCGAGAGCAACGCACGCTCGTTTACCAAAGAGCAAAAAACCAAAGAGACACCATGGCCTTTGGCACGCAACAAGATGTTTTAGCAGAAAACTACTTAAGCCTGTGGCATAGCTTATCTCCCACCACGGTTAAACCTGAATATGAACGCATCATGATTGGCGGACCAAACTGCACTCAACCCTATTCAGCATCCTACCTTAACATTTCCGCCATGAGCTATGGTGCTCTGAGCAAACAAGCCATCGAAGCGCTTAATCTAGGGGCAAAATTAAGTCACTGCTATCACAATACTGGAGAAGGCAGTGTGAGCCCGTACCATCTCAAGCACGGCGGTGATATTGTTTGGCAAATTGGCTCTGGGTTATTCGGCTGTCGAACCCAAGATGGGCAATTTGACGAAAACGAATTCAAAAAAATCGCCCACCTAGATGCGGTTAAAATGATAGAAATCAAACTGTCACAAGGGGCTAAGCCCGGCCATGGCGGCGTGCTACCTAAATCTAAAATTTCTGATGAGATTGCCGCTATTCGAGGAATCCCTAAAGATCGAGATTGCGTTTCCCCTACCATACACCCGTTATGCGAGAACCCACTTTCTTTATTAGCAACCGTAGGTCAATTCCGAGAACTGAGTGGCGGTAAACCAGTCGGTTTTAAACTCTGTGTCGGCAACCCAGCGGAATTTTTAGCCATTTGCAAAGCCATGATCGAAACTGAGATAACGCCTGACTTTATCACCATTGACGGTGCAGAGGGCGGTACAGGTGCTGCACCTGTCGAGTTCTCTAATCGCCTTGGCATGACCTGTCTCGATGCGGTTTATCTTATTAATAGTGCCCTAATCGGCTGTGGCTTAAGAGATAAAATTAAGCTTATCGCTTCTGGAAAGACAGCCTCAGCCTTTGACTTACTCGCAAAAGTGGCCGCTGGGGCCGATGTGGTCAATGCCGCTCGCACCATGATGATGGCACTCGGCTGCATCCAAAGCCAAAGCTGTAACACCAATCACTGCCCAACGGGTATTGCTACACAAGACCCTGCTCGAGGAAAAGCCCTCAATGTTCCAAGCAAAGGTCAACGCGTGGCGAACTTTCAAAAAAATACCCTACATGCTTTCTTTGAATTGGTCGGCAGCATGGGACTAGATCAACCGCGGGCGCTGACGCCCAATATGTTAAAGCGTCGAGGCCCTTACGGTCTAACGGTATCGCTTGGCGGCGTTGTTCCCTTGTTAGGCGTAAATCAGTTACTAGGGCACTCCCCACTGCCCGCCCCTTGGAACGAATGGTGGCAACTTGCTAGCTCAGAACGTTTCTACGTAGCCGATAAACAGTACCTGCATTCGCCAGAATTATTCTACCGTTCAGGCCAAACCCAAATGAATTGACAAACCATGTCCACGACATAGCCGAATCCCACATGGACAGGCCACAGCGGTGCTCTTTTTAATAACCGCTTGACCCTTAAAAGGAGAGCACCATGAGCAAATCAATTTGGGCCACGGGCATTGCACTTGGCACATTAGGGTTAGCCGGATACTTCAGCGTTCACAATATGAGTCCGTTGGTAACGACCACCTCAACGGCCTCCACCCCTTCACCAGCGATTACGCAAGCCATAGAAACCCTCGAAACTAAATCGTCATCCGTCGACGTATCAGCCCTATCTAGCGACACTCTCACGGCGGAGCAAAAAGCATTACTCGCACACCCAAAGGTACAAGCCTATCTGAAACGAGAGCAAGAAAAGAATACGTTGAAACAATATTTCGAACAGCCTACCGGCCACAATCCAGAATCGATTTACAATTTGATTGAGAAAATTGAATCGGAAGGACGCTTACTTGGTTTTGAGGCACTGAACTTAAAGCTTTCTTGGCTGGAAATAAACACACCCGATGAAGGCGCCTTTAAAGCAGCCAGCCAAAAACTGCTCGACACGTATAAACAGCGCGCAGCACAAGCAGCAGAAAACTATGCACCAGAAAAGATTGCAGGGTACTCAGAATATAAAAAGATGGAAACTGAAATCATCAATGAAGTGATGGCCATGGACTCCTTTCCCAATGGGCATAGCCAACAAAGCTATCTAAGAGAACGTCTATTAAAGGCTCGCATTCTAGCCTATGGATCTGAATAAACCTCAGCCCCATCCTTTAGATTGAGGGGCTGAGTGATCACGCTAACGCGCTACAACAAACCGCCAACCAAATCGTAGAACCAATTATGATTGTTGTCATAATCGCTTTGAGGGTCGGTTTCAACCGCACGCATCATAGAGCCACCTTGATAATTCACAATGTTTTTCAAGAAGTCCTCTAATACTAAGCCTTGCTCTGCAATTTCTCCGTATTCTAAATCTAAAATGGTAGTGCAATGGCTTTCATTAAAGTCGCGATACAATGGCATGTAATAACCCCAATTATGGGTCGCATCCAAAAACGGTAATAAATTATCTTCGGTATCTTTTTGCCATAGTGCTCTTAGTTTTGCTAACCGTGAATCAGCGTCGGGATCGTTATAGATATCCTCATAAAAACGCTCGTAACTATATGACGAGAAGTTGCCATCCGCTAAGAAATGCGTCATCCCCATTCGCGCACTCGGAAATTTATTGGAAAGCGCAGCATAAAGTGACGCAAATTCGTTTTCATCGAATCCGGGCGTAATATCCCGCAACATATTGATTGGGTTCTCTTCTGTGGTATTTGAACCATCATGAGTGGTCCAACTGGCAATCACTTCATTGTGTAACGGAATTGAAGGATAAGACTCAGTATCACTACTGTCTCTTGGTGCCATATACAAAGGACCTGAGTCGTCCAATAAATAGCTGTAACTGGACCCCATATCCTGCGCTAACTTAGAATAATTCAGCAAAGCTCCTACCGAACCAGCACTGCAACCAGCCGCCAACATTTGTTTTGGCTTGCGCAAGTTATTCTTCACCCAAGATACCACCGCCTGCACGTTGCGTAGCCCGTTGTGGTGCCAAACTAAATCAGGGTTTTGACCTGTGGGATCCTCATATACTTCTGTTTTGTCCCCTACATAGATGTCCCCCGTGCAGTATGGTACGTAGACCAAGTTCCACTCGCCAGTTTTAAACTGGTTGTAAGGGTGATGCGTGTAAATTAGAGGAGACACAGCCGCGGTCGCCAAATTAGAAGAGTTCTGAAAATCTAACAAGTTAATGTTTTGCACATAGTTGTCGGGAATCCCGTTAGGATTGCGTGCGCCACGAATGCCCGCCTGCCCACTGCAACTTTCGTAATCCCAACAAGCACCGCCCCCCTCAAAATAGAAAATGACGTTATTGCTATCAGGGACACGATTCACGAAAAACTTAAATGGCGTACCATTGCCACAAATAGCCCCTGTTTCAGGGGCGACATCAATTTTTTGCCAGTTATCGTAATCACCGGGACTAAAATCATCGTTGAAGTTCGGATTATCTTTGCTGAGAGGGTACATCCCTTGAGTTTGCGCGTCCGTCACCGGGCTATTCGCCGATTCAGGAGAGGCTAGGTTAGAAAGGGTTTTCCAAAACCCATAGTCGCCGGGTTCCGCGCTGGCCAAAGCAGCGGCTGCCATAAAAAGGACACCGGTCATGAATGGTTTTATCATTGTTATATGCTCCATATTGGTCAAACCAAGACAGCAACTGCGTTACGTCTCTACCGTCTAACCTTCGCAACACACACAAATCTACGAAGCCCTATAACGCTAGTTTCTTAGCACACGCTGAGCCATGTGCAATCCGGTTAATTTTTATCCAGAATTCGCCATTTTTTGTACCCATGTCTTAGATAACCGCAGACCAAAAAAGCCCATAATTACCTCCTACATCAGGCATTGCCTTAGAAAGTGTAAGTATTTGTCTATTTTATTGAGCTTTTTTAACCACAAAGAGAGCGCTTATGTCTATTTTAATTTAGTTTTTTTGTGTATCAAATGCCCGTAGAAATTTCAAAAAATACCTTAAAATATAGACTCATGTACTGGAATTACGAAAAACTTAAGAACCTCTGGCCTATTCACAAACTAGACATAACCTTATATGATTTTTCACAATTTTATATTTAATAGAATAACCCGGGTGTCCTTCTTTTAACGTCAACCCTGTATAAGGGTGTTAGAAAACCTAACTATCGACGACTAACCTAAAGGGGCACGGCTGATTCCAATAGGTGAAACAACCACATGACAAAATCCAACAAAGGAAACGCCCCTCAGGCCTCCCTATCCAATCCATTCAGCACGGAAGCCGAAGTTGAGTTCAGCATTCCTGGGCAGGCTACTTACGACCCTGGTCTATACGAAGAAAACCTCAAAAAAGGTTATGAGCTAATCAAGCGTCCGCGTAAAGCCGCTGGTGTTCCGGCCATCAGCCGTCAGCACAGCAAAAATCGCATGACCATCTGGGAGCGCATTTCGGTTCTCACCGACGAAGACCCCACGGTTCTCTTCCAAAACTGGGGTAAAAACCTAGACGGTGCCTCCATCGTCACAGCCATCGTTAAAATCAATGGCCGCGATGTGGCTCTATACGGCCATGACTTCACGGTTCGCGCCGGTTCAATGGATGCCACCAATGGTAAAAAGCTTGCGAAGTTATTTGAACTCGCAGGCAAACGACGCATTCCCTTAGTTGGACTCAATGACAGTGCCGGTGCCTATGTACCTGCAGGTGTAGGTGGTCTTGATGGTTATGCCGAAGCATTTACCGCCCTCCGCAAGATTAGCGGCGTAGTTCCTTCTATCATGTGTATGTTTGGCTTTAATGCTGGCGGCGGCTCGTATCTGCCTCGTCAGGGTAGTTTCATGATCCAACCAAATGACACCTTCTTTGGTTTAACCGGCCCAGGTGTTGTTAAAAGCGTTCTGGGTGAAGACGTGACTCCAGATGAGTTAGGTGGCCCAGGTGTCCACAGCCAATCTGGTGTGACCGACTTTGTTGTTAAAGATGAAGTAGCCGCCCTTAACAAAGTTAAACGCCTGCTTAACTACTTACCAAACAATAACAGCGAATTTGCTCCGTTCCAAAAAACATCCGACCCAGTTGATCGTAAAACCTGGGATATCGACATTCTATTGAAAAAAGCCTTCAATAGCCCAAGTGGTTTTAACACTCCATTAGATGTGAGCATTATCATTCAGCAGCTGTGTGATCACGGTGACTTCTTAGAAATTCAGCCAGATCGCGCTCGCAATACCATTTGTGCCCTTGGTCGAATGGGCGGTAATGTTATCGGCTTTGTAGCGAACAACTCCGCCGTAGCCTCTGGCCAAATCGATATTGCTGCGGCCTACAAGAACGCACGCTTCATTCGATTCTGTAACCTATACAACATCCCTGTGATCTTTATGGAAGACACCACTGGCTTCTTACCGGGTAAAGATCAAGAAAGTGCGGGTATCGTTCAAGCTGGTCGAGCCATGTTGGATGCCATCATTGATTTACGCACACCCCGTTTCTTATTAATCATTCGTAACGCCTTTGGCGGTGCGTACGCCTCTTACAACAACTATCCAACTGGTGCCGATTTTGTAGTGGCTCTTCCCTCTACCCGTGCAGCGGTAATGGGACCTGCGGGTGTTGAGTTTGTTTATAAGAATGAACTACGCGCCATTCGCGCAGCTGTTAAGTCTGGTGAACAAACTGCCGACTGGGGCAAAGAACAAGAAGCCCTATTAGGTAAGCGTTACGAAGAAGAACTCATGAATCCAAACGAAGCATTGAGTCTAGGTAGTATTTCTCAAATCGTAATGCCAAGTGATTTACGTAAAGTACTGGCTGAAAATATGGATTTCCACTTGCGTCATTATAAGCCGGAGCCTTTTACTGCCGTACAACGAGAATTCTTCTAATTTGGCCTAGCTTACTTGGTATTACTGCGTTAAACGATTTAAAACAAATACTCATTTATAACGGCATAAACTCCGTCTTGTTTTAAATCATTTGCCTTGTACTACCATCGCCGCTATACGGCCAAATGGAAAATCAGCTATTACAAGAAGAATTACGAAACGCAGTTTGTTTCTTAAGATAAAAAATTGAGATTAAGCCGTTCGCCCTGAGCTGAACGAAGTGAGAAAGTCGAAGGGTCGGCTTAAACGGAAAGAATATGTCAAACGAATACTACTTAAATAACCCTCTGATTCACAAAGACCGTCAGTTAGGTAACGCCTTCAGCGAATGGGTACAATCTTTTGATTGTTCACACATGCGCCCTCTTATTATTTGCCGTGGTCCAATTCGAAAAGAAGCCATGGATGTATTCGAAGAAATGGGCATCACTCACTACGGTATTTTGCTATCCGAAAAGGACAGCATTGTTTATCAAAATGCGCTTGCCCCAGAACTTCGCCAATTAACCGATCCTAATCGTGTCCACCGCGTGCCGGATTACACAGGTGTGGATAAAGAAGAACGTAACGTTCGTATTCAGCAGATCATTAGCATCGCCAAAGAAAATGGCTACAACTCCATTTTCACTGGGTATGGTTTCATGGCAGAAGACGAAACCATGGTAAGCGCCATGGAAAAATCCGGATTAAATTTCATTGGGCCTTGTTCGAAAACCGTTCACGATGCAGGTTTAAAAGACGAAGCAAAGCGTACGGCTCTTAAAGTGGGTGTGAGTGTAACCCCAGGTGTGGATAACGCTACAGCCTTAACCCTTCTAAAGAAGCACAAAGACGAAAAATCGCTTTTAGCTTTGGCTAAAAAAGAAAAACTAGAACTAGATACAGAAAAATTCGAAGCATCAGAATCATTAGCGGATAAAGCCGATTTGGTTTTAGCGGCCAGCTACAGCAAAGGTATTGATCTTTATAGCATTGATGAGCTATCAGAGACCATCGCTGAACAAGTAGTAGAGATCGGTAAGCAATATCCAGAAAACCGTGTGCGCCTAAAATGCATCGGCGGTGGTGGCGGTAAAGGCCAACGTATTCTTCCTAACCCTGCCTCATTTGACGGCGAGCTGGATGAGCAACTTGCCAAAGTGGCCGAGCAAGCACCTTCATTGGTTTTGGAAATTCTAAACGAGGTGAAAGCCACGGGTAAAGGTGACAATAAAAACGTTCTTATCGAACTAAACATTGAAACCACGCGTCACCAAGAAATTCAGGTAATCGGTAACGGCGAATGGACACTGGCTCTTGGCGGTCGTGATTGCTCCCTGCAGATGCACGAACAAAAGCTACTTGAAGTCTCCGTGATAACCGAAGATTTAGAAAATGCGTTAACAGATGCGGTTAAAGATGGCCGCGATACAGAAGCGCAAATTCTTAAGCAAGACATTCTTACCCTTCAAGCCATGGAAGAAGAAGCGGAACGCTTTGGCGAAGCCGTTGGCTTAGATAGCGTTTCTACGTTCGAGTGTATCGTGGATCGCGATAAACACTTCTTTATGGAGATGAACACCCGTATTCAGGTAGAACACCGCGTGACCGAACTTTGCTATAGCTTAAAGTTCGTAAACCCTGAAAACGAAAACGAATACTTTGTTGTAGAAAGCCTTGTCGAAGCAATGGTGCTATTAGCTACCCACGGTGCAAAACTTCCAAAACCACAGCGAGTATTGCGTAATAACGCCTCTGTTGAAGCACGATTAAATGCCACCAACCAAGCCTTAGCGCCCCATGCAGGCGGTATTATTGAGCATTGGTCAGACGCAAAACAAGGTGAGATTCGTGACGACCAAGGCATTAGTCTTCACAATCCAGATACTGACGTATTCATGAAGTATCATCTAGCAGGGGCGTACGATTCTAATATCGCGTTACTATTAACCATTGGTGAAAATCGTTTAAACAGCTACGACACCATGGCTGAAATTCTGCGCACCACGGTTTTACAAGGTAAGGACCTATCTACCAACCTTGAATTCCATTACGGCTTGGTTAATTGGTTTATTGGCAATAACATTAATGCCCGTCCAACTACAAAATTTATCGTGCCTTACCTAACGGCTGTAGGCCTACTTAAACAAAGCGCGAATAATTTAGATTTGGCATACGCCTATCAGCAAGTATGTGAAAATATTTTACAGAGCACTAAATCAAAAGATCAAAAAGCGGCGCTCACATCTATTTTAGGCAGCAAACAGTTGTTACTGACTCGCCCAATTGAACGCCTGTTTGCAGAGCCTCATGTTTTATCTGGGTGGCTAAGCATCAACCAACATAACTATGCCATTCAAGAAGATGGCAGCATTATGTGGTTAGAAAATCCGATGCAGGTTTTAGCAGATACGTATCACTATCTAAATATGAACTTTAATGACAGTGATCCTGCTGCCACCATGATCTGGGATCATGATAATGATATTCTGCAAGAAGCGTTGGATTTTTATAGCGAATTAGAATCTCGTCTAGCAGATCAGGGCCAAGCAGATTTGGATTACGTGGAACTGAACGAAGTTATTGGCGGCCCAGCCCCAGATGGTTTCGAGCAAGGTGTTTGGGCACAAGTTCAAGCTGCTCATACCGGTTTCCAAGCAGGTTGCGATATTTTAGCCATAATGCCTTATATCGCTCAGTCTACCGGCTTTCATGAGCTAAATGTAAATGAAGACCTAAGTGTATTCATTCCTGAAAGACTGCTGGATGAAGACTTACAAGGTCAAATGATGAAAGTACTGGTGCCACCTCCAGTGGCTAAGAGCGATGAAATATTAGCGGCATCGGGTGGTATGTTCTACTCCTGTGAAGCACCGGGGTTACCGCCTTTCGTTAAGGAAGGTGATCACTTTAATGCTGGCGAACCTCTATACATTGTTGAAGTCATGAAGATGTTCAATAAAGTGAACGCTCCTTTTGCTGGCACCATAGATAGGGTATTGATCGATGAAGATGGCACCATCATTAAAAAAGGTCAGCCGCTATTCAAGATTACACCAGATGAAAAAGTAATCGTTGAATCACCTGAGGAAATTAATGCCCGTCGTAAAAACGAAACGGATAGTTTTTTAAATAGCATTTAAAAAACAGTCGGACGTCTGAGTTCGGACGTCTGACGCATATTTAATTTAGCGTCCGTCGTCTTACACCCGACGCCTGACTGGAGACAAACATGATTGTAGCCCTTGACCACATTGCCATCGCGGTTCCAGATTTAGAAAAAGCCATCAAGCGTTTTATGGATGATTTCGGTCTGCCATATAAAGGTAGCGAAGATGTTGAAAGTGCCAAAACCAGCACTGCTTTCTTTCCTTTGCCTGAAACCAGCATTGAATTGGTTCACCCTTTAAATGGCGAAGGCCCTATTCAGAAATATTTAGAGAAAAAAGGCGGTGGCATTCACCACCTATGTTTCCGCAGCGACAACATCGAAGAGGATGTAGCTCGATTAAAAGAAAAAGGTTATCAATTTTTGAGCGATGAGCCGACTCTGGGAGCCCACAACTGCAAGGTGATATTTATTCACCCTAAAAGTTGTGATGGTGTGTTGATCGAATTAAATCAACCAATGGATCATTAGTTTATCGCTAGCCGCGGTTATTAATATTTACGAGTCAAGCGATTAAGGCGACACCGAAAGGTCAGCAATATGTCAGATAAAAAACACACATACGAAGAATGGCACGCGTTAGCCACCAAACAAATGAAGGGTTTAACCCCTGAAGAAATGGAATGGCATACACCTGAAGGTGTACCTATTAAGGTGCTTTATACTCAAGACGATGTAAAAGATCTTGAATACACCAATACCTTTCCAGGTATGGCCCCTTACGTGCGCGGGCCAATGGCCACCATGTACGCCGGTCGTCCATGGACCATTCGTCAATACGCAGGTTTTTCAACCGCCGAAGAATCCAATGCATTCTACCGTAAAAATTTAGCTGCTGGCGCACAAGGTGTATCTGTTGCCTTCGACCTTGCGACTCACCGCGGTTATGACTCAGACCACCCACGTGTGACCGGTGATGTCGGCAAAGCCGGTGTGGCCATCGACTCTGTCGAGGATATGAAGGTCCTCTTTAACCAAATTCCGCTCGATAAAGTATCCGTGTCCATGACCATGAACGGTGCGGTCTTACCGATCTTGGCGAACTACATTGTGGCTGCTGAAGAGCAGGGTGTACCTCAGGATAAACTATCCGGCACCATTCAGAACGACATCCTTAAAGAGTTCATGGTGCGTAATACCTATATTTACCCACCTACTCCGTCCATGAAAATCATTGGGGATATCATTGCTTATACCTCTGGCAACATGCCTAAGTTCAATAGTATTTCGATTTCCGGTTATCACATTCAAGAAGCCGGTGCCGATGCCGCTTTAGAACTGGCTTATACCTTAAGTGATGGTCGCGAATACGTACGAACTGCCATTAACGCTGGATTAGACGTGGATAAGTTTGCGCCTCGCCTTTCTTTCTTCTGGGGTATTTCCATGAACTTCTACATGGAAATCGCCAAACTGCGTGCCGGCCGTCTATTGTGGAATCGCATCATGTCGGAATTCAACCCGACAAACCCTAAATCATCTATGTTGCGCACCCACTCTCAAACTTCCGGTTGGTCTTTAACAGAGCAAGACCCTTACAACAACGTTGTACGTACCACTATCGAAGCCATGGCGGCAGTATTTGGTGGTACTCAATCCCTTCACACCAACGCGTTGGATGAAGCGGTAGCCCTTCCAACCGAATTCAGCGCTCGTATTGCACGTAATACCCAAATCATTATTCAAGAAGAAACTGGCATTACTCAAGTGGCCGATCCATGGGGCGGTTCTTACATGATGGAGTCGTTAACTCAGCAAATCGCAGATAAGGCTTGGGCGTTAATTGAAGAGATCGAAGAAAAAGGCGGCATGGCAAAAGCCATCGAACAAGGCCTACCTAAACTTCGTATCGAAGAAAGTGCTGCCAAGAAACAAGCTCGCATCGACCGTGGCGAAGATGTGATTGTTGGCGTGAATAAATATCAACTCGAAAAAGAAGAAGAGTTGGATATTCTTGAAGTGGATAACGTGGCTGTACGCGAATCGCAGATCACTCGACTAAAAGAGATTCGTAATACCCGTGATAATACCGCGGTCGAAGCTGCATTGGCGGACATTACTAAAGCCGCTGCCAGCGGAGAAGGTAACTTGCTAGACTTAGCGGTAAAGGCTGCGCGTTTACGTGCCACAGTGGGTGAAATTTCAGACGCCATGGAAAAAGAGTTCGGACGTTACCAAGCAGAAGCCAAAACCATCAGTGGTGTATATGGCGCCCCTTATGAGGACGATGCAGATTGGCAAGCCATCAAAGCCGATATTGAATCCTTCGAAGGCCAACATGGCCGTCGTCCTCGTATGTTAGTGTGTAAAATGGGCCAAGATGGTCACGATCGCGGTGCTAAAGTCATCGCCACAGCGTTTGCAGATGTGGGGTTTGATATCGATTTATCCCCTATGTTCTCAACCCCTGAAGAAGTGGCCAAGCAAGCCATCGAAAACGACGTGCATGTTGTGGGTGTATCTTCACAAGCGGCTGGCCACAAAACTCTAGTTCCTGCATTAATTGAAGAACTCAAGAAACAGGGGGCAGACGACATTATCGTGGTTGCAGGCGGCGTGATTCCAAAACAGGATTATGATTTCTTGTGGAATGCTGGTGTAAAAGGTATTTTTGGACCAGGTACTAAGATTCCGGTATCAGCACGGTCAGTTCTAGATGCCATAAATGCACAAGGCTAACATGATCAACATCGATCAAATCAAAAGCGGTAACCGACGTGCCCTCGCCAAAGCCATCACGTTAGTTGAGAGCAAACTGGATTCCCATAGAGGGCAAGCTCAAGACTTGCTCAATACACTTTTACCCGACACGGGTAGAAGTATTCGTATTGGTATAACCGGTATTCCCGGTGTGGGTAAATCCACTTTTATTGAAGCTTTTGGTTTATACCTTATTAACCAAGGTAAAAAAGTGGCCGTGCTTGCCGTTGATCCAAGTTCTCCTATTCGTGGCGGCAGTATTCTGGGTGATAAAACCCGCATGGAAATGCTGAGCCGAGAAGACAATGCCTTTATACGTCCCTCTCCTTCCGAAGGCGCACTGGGTGGCGTTGCACAAAAAACTCGGGAAACCATGTTGCTCTGCGAAGCCGCCGGGTATGACGTCATCTTGGTAGAAACTGTCGGTGTTGGCCAAAGCGAATACGAAGTGGCTGCCATGGTGGATTTCTTTCTAGTGCTTATGCTCCCTAACGCCGGAGATGAACTACAGGGCATTAAACGGGGCATCATGGAATTAGCCGATGCATTAGTGATTAACAAAGCAGACGGTGAAAGCATTAATCTCGCTACTCAAACTCAAACACATTACAAAAATGCCTTTCATTTATTGAGCAATGACAGCTTTTGGCTGCCTCAGGTTAAAACCTGTTCGGCCATGGAAAAGCGCGGTATTGATGAGGTTTGGGAGATGATTATGGAGTACCATTCACTCGCCAACGACAATGGTGCTTTTGAAGGTAAGCGTGCCCGCCAGAATAAAGATTGGATGGATAAACTTATTCACGAAATGCTGGACTTGAAATTGAATCAACATCCAGATGTAAAAGATTCATTGCCGAAACTACGGCAAGCAGTTTTAAATCGAACCCTCACGCCGTACAATGCAGCCAAGAAAATCATCGATCTGCTGTAATTTGATACTCCTACAACATATATTTACATGCCTACCGAAACCAACACCTCCAGCAAGCTCCAAGAATTCTTCAAGGCTCATTTACCCATCACTCAATTCATGGAGTTGGATGTAGAACGCTACGATGGCCAGACTTTGATTCTTAAGGCCCCATTGAGCCCGAATATTAACGATAAACAAACGGCCTTTGGGGGCAGTCTGTACAATGCCTCCGTTATGGCATGCTGGGGAATGGCTTTTCTCAAAACTTTAGAAGCGGGTATCACATGTAATCAAGTGGTGACAAAAGGCACCATCGAATACAAGGCCCCTGTGCAAGGTGAGATTCGCGCCATCTGCCAAGCTCCCGATGAAGAGACTCTTAAACAATTCATCGACACGTTTCATGCTAAAGGTCGTGCACGCATTACTTTACAAGCCAAGATAGAATGCTCCGGCAGGCTAGCCGTGGAGTTTGAAGGCACGTACGCCATTTTAAGCGGGTAGCGTAATAAGAAGGCATTTGAACCGAATTACCATTATTCAATATTTGATAAATGGTTAGAATTGCTCTATTACAATAAGAACAATCGTGTGATAGCGCTGTGAATCAATTTCAATATTCCATTCAGTATTCTACTGTAACGGCCAATTTAGAAGGGCTGATGAAACTCATGCTGGTGGAGAACAAACTTCATCTGCTACCAGAGATCCAAAAGCACCTAATTGAATACCAGCCTGATGAGCAAGATCGTGTGCCGTTAGAGCATGTCACTCAGAACATCCACACCATAGACCGCTTTCTTAATGATCCACATTTTGGTGTAAAAGTACTCAACTACACTAAATTAGAAAATATTCCTTTGTATAGCACGTTGAAGCAATGCAAGACCATATTGGATCAAAGAGGGGAATCTATTCCCTTTCCATTACTAACCACCTTGATTGGAAGATATTTTTCAATCATTACGGAAGTTGTCAGCCTAGATATTCACTACCTTAACAATTCAGTTGAACTCGTCTTTACGCCTAATCGTCCCGATATTGTGAGCCACCATCAAATTGAAGGTGTGGCCGTAGGAATTTACCGGATCATTCAATCCCTAAGTCATGCCAAACTTGTAAGCGTTGATTTTTCCCATGGTGGTGTAGATACATTTAACTACAAAGATATCTTCGGGCTGCGTCCTGAATTCTCAAAAGACGAACATCGAATGATATACGCCACCTCAGAGAATCTAGACGGACTGGATACTCATTCTTTGTATACGGTTAATACCATGCAGAGGTTGCTAGATACCCAGTTTCCAAACCTAGATGATGTGGATCGATGTAAGCATATTATTAAATCCATACTTAGTTTTGGCGAACCAACAAGAGAGCATGTATCAGAAATATTGAATATTAGTGTCAGTACACTACAAAGACGATTGAGAGCTCACCAAACCAATTTTAAAGACATTCTATTGGAAACAAGAAAGGACACCGCACACGACTTATTGCTAAACCAAAATCGAAATCCTAGTGAACTGGCTTTTTTATTGGGCTATAAGTCCAGTAGTCAATTTTTTAAAGCGTTTAAAACCTGGTTCAGCTGCACCCCTTTAGAATATAAGAAAAATAATACGCGAAAAAAAAGCGAGCATAAAGCTCGCTAAAAAGGCTAAAAATTTAAACTCCTATAGACTGCTATACGCATTACACCCCAATGCTTCAAACTCTTCTGTTGTAAAGTATTCGGCAGTTGGCAGGTATTCACCCATAACGGTTTCTTCGTCTCCAGGCGTCGCTGTGTTTTACACCGCTTGATTAAAACCATTTACTGGCAACATATTCCTCACCAGTATTAGCGCGTCTTGCTCATTGTTTTCCATGCCATCCACAATCGCGAAGCCATCACCTGCTTCTGACCATGGTAAATAGTCAATACCACACTCAGAACTTACGTTGCTCGGCTTATCCTCTTCTTTTGAGGTAACAATTAAATATCTACCATCAGGCTGAATCGTAATTTGTTCATCGTACAAACACGCCTCTACTTTCTGAGAATAATATTCATTTTGACAGATAGACCAGTAACGAAGTTCAGCCGTACTTTCATCATAAGTATTCACACCATTTAATGTCGCTGGAATCTCGGGCAACTTTCCTCGAATCACCACAACCGGTTTGATGGTGTTATCCAAGAATGCAGATACATATTGATTATCTAAATTGGCATACCAATTTACTTGGCGCTCTGGGCTTTCTTCACATTGATTTAGGAAAGAACATTTATTGGTATATACGGCATTATAAGCCGCTTTCCATTTTACCGTTTGCTTACCGTTCTCCTCGATTAAACTATTTTGTGCAGGGTTACCAGAACCACGTAGATAGGCATACGTACCAGCCGGCACTTTGGGAATAGGCAGTAGATCTGTATCAGACGCCAGGGCTTCACAGGCTTCAACTCCGCTTAACACACTGCCGTTTGCCAGTGTTAATTCCACCTTTGGAAGAGCTACTCCGCCCTTCATGTCTTTTCCTTGGTTTGGCACATACACTCGATATATCAATACTGATTTTTCACCGGCATTTACAGAATCGTAAAGTGTATTATCAGGAATAACTTCAGGCGCAGTGCCTTGCTCGATCATCAATTCATAGTTACGAAATGCACTGTTTCGATCGGCATCTTGAACAAATGGATTGATGCTACCTTGATCAGACACAATCGTATTATCTGCCATAGAATAAGCTGGAGAAGCATCGGCACGGTAAGAATTCAAAGACATGTAACGGGCATGAGGGAACTCTCCTTTTAGTTTTAAGCTCGCACCTTCTGGTAGGGTATAACCTGCATGCCAATAAGTGGCCCCAGTGTCAGGATACGCAATATTGGATTTAGGATCTTCTTTAATATATGGACCCACCCAGAAACAGTCGCTATTGGCGACTAGATCCTTCTCTTCTGGATTAGGCGTATAATCACCAGACCCACAACCCACCAAGGCTAAAGAACCTGCGCAAATTAGCGCAAGTGATTGAACGGACTTTTTAAGTCTCATATATGGCCACCACTGTGTCATTTTTATTATTGTGACGACAGAATAATCCTGACCATAGACACTGCTAATGGTAATTCGAGTCAGTCGAATGCATAGATTCAATACAGATGAATAAATCTAACTAATAGTTACTAAAAGCATGAAGCTCAAATCATTATTATTGCAATAACCATTCTTTAATCTTGCCAGCGGCAAATTCAGGCACTTCCTGCATAAAACAGTGTCCACCCTCTACGGTGACATGAGAAATATATCGATGCCCTTCCAGCGCCTTTGCGGACTCACTTATAAAAGGAAAAGAACGAGAAGCGACCATGATTTGCATCGGTACTTGGACATTATCTACGTAATGCCACAAACCTTTAGGGTAAGAGCCAAATATTTTGGCTTCAATTTTACTCGGGCACTTTAAGCTTACACCGAAGGGGCTCTCGCCAATGGCATGCTCAACATAAGCTTGGAAGGCGTCCTCACGCCACCCTTTAAAACCTCCCTTTCCATTAAGGGCTGCATAGGCTGCTTCATGGCTATCCCAGTGCTGGTTTCGTTTACGCGCTGTTTTTGCCAGTTTAGTGCTTTCCAACAGCCCTACCCAATCAGCAGCCTTCATGAGTTTAAGCATTTTAGGCGTAAACAAAACCGGATCGAGCAAGACACACTTTTGGAACAGATCACGATGCTTGCCAGCCATCAGCGCTGTCAATACACCACCATAGCTGTGACCGACTCCATAAACTGGAGTACCTTGAGGCAACTGAGGAAGAAAATGCTGCAATACATCGGCCGCACACTTCGCACTGCCATTCCACGGCTTAAATGGGCTTCCGACATCACTTTCACCATGACCCGGCAAGTCCATAAGCAATAAATCAAACTCATCTCGTAGCGCGTTTAACATAGGCATATACGTTAACGCGCAAAACCCATTGCCGTGTAAAAAGAAAATCAGCGGCTTACCTGTCCATTGCGTGCGCCACCCCCTGACACGAAAGCCCGGTTTGATTTGAAAGGACCAAGGTTGCAGTTGCGACAACATAAACTCACTCTTATTCGTTAATAACACATCGTCATTTTGCGCCATTGTATTGCGCCCACGCATCCATCTCTACTAAGATGCCACAGGAATCCCTAACCATGGTGAACAATGTTTAAACCTTTTTTAACAATCGTCCTTTTGCTCTGCTGTCATGGCGCTTTCGCCACACAAACCATTCTCGTTGTTGGAGACAGCCTCAGTGCAGGCTATGGCATGCAGGTTCATGAAAGCTGGCCATCACTGCTACAGGATCGATTAAATCAAATGGGTTTCGATTATAAGGTTCACAATGCCAGCATCAGTGGGCAAACCAGCATTGAGGGGTCACGGCAAATAGATCAATTGCTCTCTCTCACAAATCCTAGCTTAGTCATCATCGAGTTGGGGGCAAACGACGGATTGAGGGGGCTATCTCTCACTGAGCTGGAGGCCAACCTTACGACCATGGTATCCAGATCAAAAGCCGCCAACGCCAATGTCTTGCTCTTAGGTATTCGAGTGCCGCAAAATTTTGGCAAACGTTACAGCGCCTTATTCGAGAAGACATTTGAAAATGTGGCTCAGGCTCAAAACGTTCAGCTTTACCCTCGCCTTCTTGCCCCACTCGAGGCCCATATTAACTCAGAGAATCGCTCCGATTACATTCAGAGCGATGGGTTGCACCCGACGGCAAAAGCACAACCCGTCATTCTCAACGGCGTATACCCGTCGATTGAAATGCTGATTAGCAATTAAAAGCCGTCGTTTTAATCGCCAAATCGTTTTAATAAGCCCATCGAAGCGCTCAGTACTCATAGCGAACCCGTTTTCATCGTCTACGCTTATATGTAATAGGCGCTTTGCGCCTTTTACTTGTTATAAGGAAAGGCCCAATGAAAGTTCAAACCTCAATAATGATGTGCTTTGCACTCTTGTTTCTTACGACTGTCTCTAGCCATGCTGAATTGGCTGTGATCGTTCATCCATCTAATGGCGCTGCCATGGACAAAGATGCCATTACACGGATCTTTCTTGGGAAAAGCCGCGCGTTTCCAGGCGGCGGTGAGTCCATCCCCATTTCCTTCCCAGAGGGCACCCCCGAATCTGACGAATTCTCACAAAACATCCTCGGTAAAACACCGAAGCAGCTGAAAGCCTATTGGGCAAAGATGATTTTTACGGGTAAAGGAACACCGCCCAAGCAGGTGCCGACAGCGCAAGAAATCGTCAATCTTATTGCGAACAACCCTAGCTTCATCGGATTCGTACCGTCTGCCAGTGTCAGTGGTGCCGTTAAAGTTGTTGGAAAATTCTAAGGGAGTGCATCATGAAATCACTGATTAAATACTTATTTATCTTGTGCTTCGGCACCATGTTACAAACAGCCCACGCAGAAGTGACGTTTCAAGGTTTTGCGTCATTCGTGGGTGGCGCTTTACTCAACGAAGACGACACCCAATATCTTGGCTATGAAAACCGTTTAGAGTACGACAAAAATAGCTTATATGCTCTACAAGCCTCATCCGATATGGGAGAGGGATTGACCGTGACAGGGCAGCTCATTGCCCGAGGCACCGAAAATTACAAACCTGAATTTGAATGGTTGTATGTGTCTAAGAACTTAACTCCGACACTAAACGCTAAGATGGGCCGCATACGCACACCGTTTTATATGTTTTCAGAGTACCTAGAAGTGGGTTACACCTATCACTGGATTCGCCCACCTATTGAACTGTATGCCTCGCAAGTCACTAACATGGATGGCATCAGCTTCCTGTACAACCTTCCACTAGGTAGTATTGATTCTCAATGGATGCTTTCCATCGGAAATCGTGAAGGCTTCAGTGATGATGATGGTGTCATCGTTTCAGATTACAAGCCGTTAGTGGCGTTCAACGGTCAATTTGAGATGGGCGCCTACACCGCAAAATTAATTTATACCCAAGGTAATCTATCGGTGGAAACCGAAGACATAAACGCTGCAATCGCGCTATTCACCGACGCAGCTTTTGTCTCGAAGCACGTCAGTATTGATGACGCTAAAATTACATTCACAGGGGCTGCTCTAGACATCAATCTGCACCCAGTGAAGGTACTGCTTGAGGTTTCTAGCATTGACTTCGAAGACCTAGTATTTCTACCGGATGAGACTCGCATGTTAGCTTCGGTTGCCTATAGTCTGAGCGACGAATTTTTAGTGCACTATTCTTTCTCAACCAATACCAAAGAAAGTGATAGTGATCTGGCCGCTGAAGCAACAGGCGATTCCAACATACCCACTGTTACAAACCAAGCGTTAGCCGCACAAACATTAGCGAGTACTGACCGGGACGTCACCACTCATACCATAGGTATGCGCTATGATTTCCATAACTCGGCTGCATTTAAAATGGAAGTGATCTCCACCGAGGATGCTGACATAGATACCGAAGCCACACTGCTACGCTTTGGTGTCGACATGTTGTTCTAAAGACGCTCGGAATCTTAGAAAAACAATAAAAAAGGTGCCATCGGCACCTTTTTTATTTGACTGAATGTTGTATTAAAACGGGTAAATGCTTTCTGCATAGGTGGCCAGTTCTTGCAATAATTCATGCTTTTCAACCGGTGCGGTTTGTGCCACTCGATTAATTTCTTTCGCAAACGTTTCGTAGTTCAACCATTTGCCATCATTAGGTTGCAGTAGACGCTGTTGGCGAAACTCCTCCCATCGGTCTCGTTCCTCTGGGCTAAGGGTTTCTGGATAATTACGCCCACGGTACCTAAATAGCATTTCTTCCAGTCGACGATCTTGAAACGCCACAGGCAAATCATCCAACGCTTCAGGATGAGCCTGACGAATCTGCACCATGGCATCTTTATCGGATGGACTGAAAAATCCACCACTGTACAGCATGGCATCTGGGTCGTGTTGAGCCTCAAATTGACGCTGCATAACGGCGTGCAACTTGCTGGTAAGATCACCACCCTGTTTCACAAGCGCCAAATGTTCACGAATTCGATTACCATCCAAGCCCCATTTTTCTGCTATGTCGGGCTGTACCATTTTTGCTGGCAGAACAACCGGACATTTGTTCACATGAATGGTTTTGAGTGGCAAACGCTCAAGCCCTTTTTCTTCAAGCGTGTCTTTACTACTAAACAGACGCTCCTGAATTTGTTCAACGGTTAAATCAAACAAGGGTCTAGGGTCTGCCATCAAATCAAAGCAGATGACCGCATTCTTATTGGTGGCGTCCATGGCCAGTGGCACCATCACGGCCATACACCCTTTGTCTGTAGGAAACATACCAGAAACGTGGAGCACCGGACGCTTGTTCACCGTATCTAATAGTGGGGCTACAGCCTCTTTACGGCGTAACTGAAAAAGGTGGTCATATAATTTAGGCTGCTTTTCTTTCACTAGTTTGGCTAAGCCAATCGTAGCATAGACATCGCTTAATGCGTCGTGAGCATTCTCATGAACAATGCCGTTCGCAGCAGAAAGATTTTCCAACTTGAAACTGACTTTTCCATCTTCGCCTTTCGGCCATTCGATACCTTCAGGACGCAAAGCATAAGCGCATCGCATCATATCTAATATGTCCCAACGACTGTTGCCGTTTTGCCATTCGCGCTGATAAGGGTCTAAAAAATTACGGTACAGAGTATGGCGCGTCACTTCGTCATCAAAACGGATGCTATTGTAGCCCGCAACACAGGTACCAGACTGAGAAAAAATTTGATGAATACGGCCGATGAAGTCCGTCTCTGGCATGCCTTTTCGCTGACACTCCTGGGGGCTTATTCCGGTAATAAGGCAAGCGATTGGATTGGGTAAGTAGTCGTCAGCCTGGCGACAATAGAACATGTCCGGTTCAGCCACCACGTTAAGATCGAGATCAGTACGAATTCCGGCAAACTGGGCAGGACGATCCCATACAGGGCTTGCACCAAAGGTTTCGAAGTCATACCAATAAATCGTTTCAGACATGCTGTAACCGCTTTTACCCATAAAAAAACCCAGATTCTACATGAGTCGTCTAACTCAGTGTATCTGGGTTTTTACACAGGGATAAATTCAACGGATATTAAGGCATTTGATCGGCTTCAGCAGAAAACTGAGGTACTTTGGTATCGTAAAACTTAATATCCGTTTCTTGGGGATGCTGCTGAGCCGTCTTCAACTCAGACATAAAAAAGTTGTTTGCATCACGGGCGCTTTGCGTGGGCACTTCCTCCATAGGTAGGTGACCGACCCCCTCATAAACCACGTAATCGCTGTAGGGCAAATCCCGATGGAACATGCGCATCACATCAATCGGAATCCATTCATCCTCAGCGCCCCACATCAGCAGGGTAGGCACAACGACGTCTTTCACTTTATCACCCAATGAGTCGTCACTGACCTTTTCGCGCATGGCTCTAAAATGACGAACATAGGACTCTCGGTTACCTCGCCTCTGGGTCAGGTCAAAGTATCGCTCTCGCGTTTCATCCGTCACCAACTCGTCGTCAAAATAAGCACTTTCAACCGACTTATGAACTAGGTAGCGCGGCATCATGTGTGGCGTCAGCCAATGCATACCTGGGAATGACGCAAATCCTAACCAAAATGGCATATCTTGGGGGTAGCCTGTTGCACTCATCAACACCATTTTATATAGCTTATGGGGGTATTTCGCAGCGTAATTCCATGCATAGTAGCCCCCCAAACTGTTGCCCACCAAGAAAAAGCGTTCGATACCCAACTGCGTGACAAAGGTATCAAGCGTATCGACCATGTAGTCCGACGACTCGCTATTGGGGTTAGCATCAGGGCCTGTTAAACCAAAACCCGGTAAATCGAGGCGAATGACGCGATAGCGACCTTTCAGCTCGTCTACCCAACCATCCCAAGTATGCAAGGAGGACGATACGCCATGCAGTAAGATCAATGGCGGGCCACTGCCTTCGTCACGATAGTGAACCGTGAGGCCGTTCACGTCCATATAGCGACTGGCGCCATTTGTATATTTTTTACTCAGGTAATCATAGGGTAACGTGGTCGTACCCATAGCAGTACAGCCAACCAGAATGTACGAGGCCAAAGCAATGACGAAAAGCCGATAAACACTAGCAAACATGGTTATTATTTTTGTTTTTAATGTGGAATAGGGATTGTCTTATAAGCGCACTCAAATTGCCAGACTCCGACAAAATTGGTTATCGAACCAACGTACCAAGGAAACCTGACCTCATCGACAGCCTCTTCACGTTCTCCTAAACGCTTGTCAGACGCAATTCCCTAAGTAGAATGAGCCTCGGCGATCAGTGCCACCTATGCAGACTATTTTTCATCCAGTTTTCTGCTGTTTTATGTAATTGCTTAAGTTAGAGGCGTTTATGGCCGGTTTTTTCCAACAATTATTCAAACCAAAGTGGCAGCATGCAGACCACAGTGTACGCATACAAGCGATTCAGGCTGGCCTAGATGAAGAAACACTAAAAAATCTGGCTAATAACGACCCTGTCACTGCGGTTCAGACAGCGGCTCTCAATCAGATTTCGGATACCCTCTTTCTTCTAAAGTTTATTAACCATCAAGACCCCACTCTTTCTAACGCTGTTAGGGAGCACTATTTAAAGCTTATCACCGGCGCATCTGCTGAAGCAGATCAAATTAAAGCCATCGGCCAACTCCGTGACTTAACCATCCTCATGACCATCGCAGCCGAATGGAGTCAGTCCCCACTCGGTCAAGCTGCGTTAGAACACATTAATGATGAGGAGGCGCTGGTAACGTTTGCTCAAACCGCGTCGTCAAACAAAGTTCGTTTGCTCATCGCCGAGAAAGTAAATGGCATCGATGCCCTTAAATCACTGGAAAAAACCTTTAAGGGTAAGGACAAAACAGCAGCAAAACAGGTGAAGGCCAAAATTCAAGCTATCGAAGCCGAGCAACAGCTAGCAGCGGAAATTGAGCAACGCCTAAGCGGCCTTCTTGACCAAATTCAATCTCTGGCAGAAAGTGCGTTTAATCCAAATTACGTGGGTAAACTGGCCTACCTCAAACAAGCATGGGCCAGTGAAGCGGTGAGCGATTCACAAAATCAAGTGTTTGAACAGTGGTGTACTCAATGTGAAAACGTCGTCAACGCTCACGAAGCAGAACAAAAAGCGTTTGATGCCCAGCAACAAAAACAAAAAGACGCGAATGCCATCCGCCAAGGGGCAATCGAGACACTTCAATCCGTTTACGATCATGCCCGAGCGCAAAGTAATCATGATTTAAATGCTCTCAGCACTGAATTAAGGTCCATTCAGCACTCTTGGGGACAAGCGGCTTCATTAGCACCTGCTTCAGCCCATCAAAAACAAGATTACGAAACGCTAATTAAGCCTTTAATCAACTTAGAACAAAGCCTAAGCGCTCTTGAAAGCGTCAAGGTGAGTGAGTTACCAAAGCACCCTTCACTTCAAGAAACTTGCAAGCTGAAGGACAAAATTCAGAAACAACTTAAGCGGGTTCAATGGCCAAATGAGCTAGCGAAAGCCACTGCCGTTATGCAATTAGAGCAGCAACTAGACGCCTTAGCAGCAAACCTAGACAGCGCATATAAAGCTGAAAAGCAGACCCTAGACGCCCTAGATAAGGACATAAGTGCCCTAGAAACCGCAGTCAATGAAGGCAACATCAAGCAAGCTAACAAGTTGCAGCAAAAAGTCAGACAGTTGTTAGGCCAGGTAGAAAAACAAAAGTCAAAGTCTCAACAGCAAGCTTTTACTCGCATCATTACACAGTTAAGTGAGTTAAAAGATTGGCAGGGATTTGCAGCGGAACCCAAATTCGTAGCCTTGTGCGAGGCCATGGAGCAATTAGCCGTTAACCCTAAGGCCCCTCAAGAACAATCCACAGCCATTCACGCATTACAGGATGAGTGGAAGGCGCTAGGAAGCCTCGGTGATAAAAAGCGACAGGATCAATTATGGTTACAGTTCAAATCTAGCGCTGACCGTGCATTTGAACCCTGCCGCCAGCACTTCGACGAACAAGCCAAGGTTCGAGAGTTTAACCGTCAACAACGTGAAGCGATCTGCCAATCGCTTGAAACCCTATTTAGTGAGCAAGACTGGGGGCAAGCTGACTACAAAGCCATTCAACGCATCATTGATAAGGCTTATCATGAATACAAATCCTTCGCTCCGGTCGATCGAGATATAAATAAATCTCTTCAAGAACGCTTTAACCAAGCCAGTGGCGCAATCAAAAATCAACTTAAGCAGTACTATTTGTCAAATGCGGAACAAAAACAACACTTGGTCGACCAATGCCAGGCATTGCTCGAATCCGAGGATTTAGCCGACGCAACTGAACAATGTAAAGCGCTGCAACAAACCTGGAAAACCATCGAGAATGCCGGTCGCCAAGAGAATGGGCTTTGGACGGAGTTTAGAAAGGCCTGCGATGCCGTTTTTGCTAAACGCCAGGCAGCCTATCAAGCTAAGCGCAGCGAACAGGGCGCAGCCATATCTCAAGCAGAGGCGCTGGTCGCAAAAGCCAATAGCGTAGACGTTAACGGTGACGCCCTAGAAGTAATCCAGCAACTCAAAGAAGAACTCTTAGCGCTTTCACTGCCCGCCAAAGTGAAAACGGCATTGTTGAAAAAAATAGACTCCGCTCAGGATCATGTAAAAGAGCAGATAAAGACTGCCCGCTCAAAAGCAGAAAAAGCCAAATGGGAAAATGCATTGGATGCTATAGACCAAATTGCTCAATGGGAGACCAGCACTGGCGAGGACTTCCCGGCCCTAGAGAGCGCCTCTTTACCCAAGCCTGTGATTGAAGCACTATCAAATCGAGAGTCACAAGCCACTAAAGTAGGCGCGGATACTCTAAGCGACCTCTGCTTTGAAATTGAAATAGCAGCAGGACTAGAAAGTCCGAAGGGACTGGAGCAAGCGAGAATGGCCTTCCAAGTGAAGAAGCTTCAATCCACCATGGGTACCAAACCTCTTAGTCGCCAAGACACTTTGGAGCAGACCATTGTCGAGTGGTGCCGCTGTAGCGCCCTTTCAGACGACTACCCAGAATTCAGCAAACGCTTTGAATCCGCGGCCTTGCGAGCACTTGGAGTGGAAACAGAAAGCGCTTAACGCGCTTTCTTATTGAATTTATTACATTTTTTTTAATGTTAGTATTGACACACCTGGTCCATATCCGTAAGATGCGCAGCCATTGACGCGGGGTGGAGCAGCCTGGTAGCTCGTCGGGCTCATAACCCGAAGGTCGTCGGTTCAAATCCGGCCCCCGCAACCAGAATTCAAAAAGCCAAGGTTTTATCAAAACTCTGGCTTTTTTCGTTTTCAGAGGCTCAGAATTAAAACACAAGCAACACCCGACGAGTCGCCGGTTCGCCCTCAAATATCTTGGGGCCCCCGCAACCAGAATTCAAAAAGCCAAGATTAGCAATGATCTTGGCTTTTTTCGTTTCTATACACGCAAAACCAAACAGCCCGATCTGAAACCGACGAGGTCGCCGGTTCGCCCTCAAATATCTTGGGGCACCAGCAACCAGAATTCGAAAAGTGATTGACACATTTTGTCTATATCCGTAAGATGCGCAGCCATTGACGCGGGGTGGAGCAGCCTGGTAGCTCGTCGGGCTCATAACCCGAAGGTCGTCGGTTCAAATCCGGCCCCCGCAACCAGAATTCGAAAAGCCAAGATTAGCAATGATCTTGGCTTTTTTCGTTTTCAGAGGCTCAGAATTACAACACAAGCAACACCCGACGAGTCGCCGGTTCGCTCTCAAATATCTTGGGGCCCCCGCAACCAGAATTCGAAAAGCCAAGGTTTTATCAAAACCTGGCTTTTTTCGTTTTCAGAGGCTCAGAACTAAAACACAAGCAACACCCGACGAGTCGCCGGTTCGCTCTCAAATATCTTGGGGCCTCCGCAACCAGAATTCAAAAAGCCAAGGTTTTATCAAAACCTTGGCTTTTTTCGTTTTCAGAGGCTCAGAATTACAACACAAGCAACACCCGACGAGTCGCCGGTTCGCTCTCAAATATCTTGGGGCCCCCGCAACCAGAATTCGAAAAGCCAAGATTAGCAATGATC
>Ga0255776_10000252_pt1 | contig 60476 bp, 55 predicted proteins | sample 071ome_19_FD_179974 | JGI IMG/M metagenome (GOLD analysis project Ga0255776, IMG submission 179974) | Coastal salt marsh microbial communities from the Groves Creek Marsh, Skidaway Island, Georgia - 071413AT metaG (version 2) | ecosystem: Environmental > Aquatic > Marine > Intertidal zone >...
GCCGGTTATAAACCCTAGACTCCATCCACTGTCGAACTGCTTGACTACTTCAAGATGAGCTGACCCAACAGCTTTGTTTACATCATAGCGTACGGTGTTTGTTTGTCGGATACTCAGGCTGTCTTCCTTGAGATCTTCCACATCGTCTTTCATGTCCTCCGGATCCTCGTAGGAAGTAAAGTCGAGTTCCTCACTCAGAGCGGAATTGGATGGCAATGTAATACCTCTGCCTGCATCCATTCTCTCGGGAGAGGCCCCGTATCGGCTTGATTCAAGAAGCCCTGGTTCGGGACCAAAGGCGGGATTCGCCTGCAGGGAACTTACGAGAAGAATGTAAACAAAGAGAAGTCGCATCAGGAAAGACTACGTAAAAACAGTCAGTTTGTTGTGTTAATACTACTGTTTCGGGGTACTTTCAAGTTGCTTAGGCAGTCATGTACTCGACGTCTTTGGGGCCCCTGGACTTCACAGGGCTTGGGCTTTTTTCTACATTGCTTACAATTGAGATCAGGGTTTCTCCAGGATTGGGCTTGATTTCCTTGTTTGCAATTACCGGGATCAAATCCCCATTTTCACCCACGATAAACAGAGGAATTGCGTCTCCTCCGTGATGTTTTCTGAAATCTTCAAAGGTGAATTCTGCACTGATTTTGGTGGATTTCATGCCAGCATTTTTGAGAATGCTGATCAGCAGGGATTCATAAGTAATTTCATTCCCGAACAAGCGCCGTCCACCAAGCTCATCATTACTGCTTGGCTTGAGTTTATTGGCCTGACAGCCAAGCTCGTACACATTATCAACTCCGAAATCTTGCTTGTGATAGGTGCAGGCCAGGGAATTGGCGGATTCACTGGGTGTGAGTGCAATGAGTTTTCCCATTCCCGATAAATTGAGCTCGTCATGTAGAGACTCGGAAAAGATACTTGTGGGTTCAGCTTTTAAACCCTCCATTCTGGCTGCCAGTACATTATTTAGATTGGTATCCACCAGCAGGACTTCAAAACCAAGCTTGTGTAAAGCTTTTGAAATCTCTCTTGCGAGCAAATCCGCTCCCACGATGAGAACGCCTTTTGGGTTCACATGCTTGATTTTCAAGTAAAGGCTCAGTGGTGTGGAAAGAAGGCTGTAGATAATTACAGTGCCCAGAATTGTAAGAATCATTCCTGACATAAAGGTGTCAGCGTGATGACTTCCCGCTCTGGCCAGTTCCAGTGAAAACAGAGAGGTCACTGCGACCGCAACAATCCCTCTTGGTGCAAAAAACCCAAGAAAAATCTTCTCTTTCAGAGTCATTTCTGTCTTGGCTGTTGCCAGAAAGATACTAATGGGTCTTGATATCAAGATAGTACTTACCAAAAAGATTGCAGCCTGCATATCGGTAAACTTGATTGAGGACAGGTCCAGGCGAGCTGCCAGCAGGGTAAACAGTACAGGTATAATCAGGGTTTGCAGTTCCATCTTGAACTGAACGATTCTTTGAATGTTTGCTCTTTTCTGATTGGCCAGAACCAGACCCATGACAGTAACTCCAACCAACCCGGACTCTTCCCAGAAGTGGTTGCACATGATGTGGAGGTTAAGTACTAGAATAATGGAAATAGGAACGTGTAAATTAGGAAGAATCACGTTTCTTGAGATGAGGTAAATCAGTAAATAACCTCCAAGACAACCCAGAGTTCCGGCGAACAAAAAAGCTCCTACCATACTTAAGGCACCTGCACCTACCGAGGAAGAAGTCGCCGGGTGGATGATAGAGTGGAGAATGATAACCCCGATAACAGCTGCGTAAGGATCAGTGATTACCCCTTCCCACTTAAGAGTAGAGCTGACGCTGTTTTTCAGTTTTAATGTTCTCATCATCGGGGCAATCACTGTAGGTCCAGTCACGATCAGCATGGAGCCGTAAAGCATGGCGATTGACCAGGGGATCTGGAAGATAAAGTGCGCCAAGACAGTAGTGATTGCGAAGTTAAAGAATGCGCCCAGAGTACAGATTCTGATGACAACCTTCTTCATAGAACCGAGTTTGGAGAAATTCAAAGTGAGGCCACCTTCAAACAGAATCAGGGCAACACTCATGGAAACGAGTGGAAAGAGTAGGTCATGAAAGAGAGAATCAGGTTTGACCCAGCCAAGAATCGGACCTATGACAATTCCAAAGAGAAGGTGGAATAGAATAGAAGGCAGTTGCTTTTTCTCGCAAAGCCACTGAACAACAATAGAAATGCTCATCAAGCCAACGATTTGAATAAGAATAGACTCGTTCAAGGCGAACTCTTTTCAGGTATTTGAGTGATTGGGAAAACGGTGGCTAAAGGCCAATGAAAAACTTTGCGACTCCGGAAGCTACAGACAAAATGAATGCTGCCAATACTGTTTGGGAAACAGTGGCGATTTCAAAGTCTTCCACGATTTGATCTGCGGTAAATAGAGCGGCCACTGACAGAATTGCACCCAGTAGTATGAGTCCCACAAGCATGGCTAACGGGCCGAAAATCGGGACCCACATCAGGAAGAAGCCTGCAAATTTTTCAACTACAAATTCCAGAGGAACTGTAAGTGTTGAGATCAAGGCTGTCAAAGCGCTGACTTGCAAACAGGCACCAAAATTTTTGTACCTCACAAAAGGCAAAAGGGCCAGAACAAGAGCGTTTAAAACAATCCCTATCGCAATACTGATCAAATATGACATGCAATTCTCCGTTGAGTGAAACCAGGTTGAGTTCGATATATTCTATCACAACTGATCATTCCAGAAGCAATAGCTGTTCAAGATGAGTTGCCAGGACATTTATAAAGCCCTGAAAAAGTTCTTTAAGGCTCTATCTCGAGGGGGTTTTCAGCAGTAGTCGAAGCTAGGCTCTTTGACTCAATTTGAAGATTTCGTGACCTTCTCGAACACCAATAGACTCTTCTGAGTAATAGGTACAAGGACGACCGTTTTCTTCGTCATAAAATGGAGAGCATATATCGATGAATGCGCAATCCTGTATGGCTGTGATTCTATGCATATTCTGAAAAGAAGGAGTGATGGCGATTGGCTCACTTGCACCGTTGAGAATTACTTCAGAAGTTTTGTGAGCGAGTGGTTCACCTTTAGCTTCCCGCAGCCAGTCGAAGGATTCAACCTTCATATGCCCCCAGATACACTTGAGAAAAACGTGCATTTCGGGGTGATCATGAATGGGAATATGATTACCTTGTGGAATCATGAGCAGTTTGATGTGGACTCTGGGGTGGGAAAGAAGATCCTCAAAGTCCCAGCTCATTTCCCGATTCATTGTGGAGATTCTCTCTCCGAGCCCCATGGAGTGAGCATTTACCCAGTGAAGATGCTCAAAAAGATGTTGGATATAAGAAGGGGAGATATAGTCCTGGTTAAATACTGATACAGCGTGCTCTCGAAGTAAGTCTAGACCTTGAATACTCATGGCAAAAATATAGCACTGTACACGTCAAAATTCTACTGCAGGGTGCATAAGACAGGGATTAGTCGAGGGGAAACATGAAGGACTTTGCAATCAATGAAAGTAGAAAAATCCCGCTGGCCTGCAACAAATCTCCACTCAAAAACCCAAAAAGCATTCCCACAATGCAAATCATATCCAGGACTCCAAGTTGAATCAGATAGTGCCGAAACCTCGCTCTTTCATCAACAGATTGATTCTCCAGGAGCATCCCCAAAAGTACTGAAGAGCCCGCCAAACCCAGTGCGAAACACCAGGCAGCAACACTGGCCAGCGTCATTTGCTCCGGTTTCAATACAGGTTTGATTACTTCTTCATTCTTGAGATAAAACAGTAGGATGGGATAGACGAAACATGTCACACTCAAACTGGCCCACAGAACTTTTTTGGTGGTTGTATAATTTCCCGAATTCGCAGACATATCTTCTCCTGTTTTGAAGAGCTTATAAAATAAAGAAACCCCTGCTGTTTTACCACTTTTGAGATTTTTTTGAGGATAATTTAAAAATTGAACTTGCTGGAAAGCAGGTCTTTCACTGGATTTGGATTGTTAATCCTAACAGCTTTGTAGTCAAATACTGCAGTAATGTGAAGCTGAAAACCCATCTTTTAATAACACCTGTGTGATTGAGTTCAGTTGATCTGAAGCAAATTATTATAGAAGGAGAAACTTCTGGAAACAGTATTTCCGTGATGACTACCGGGTTTATAGAGCAAGTTCTTCAAACTCCGGTTTTCCCAGCCGGAGAAAAAGACTTTCTATTCTTCTTTGGCCTTCGATAAAATCTGGAACATTGTGGCCGGGCCTCTGTCAGTACTTACCGTGATGAACAATTTTTTGACTGCACAAGTCTGGAAAAGGAGACCAGATGAATCGAAGCATTTCGCTCAAGTTCAATTTACTTATTGTCTTTTCTTTCCTTGGATTTCAGTTTCAGGGGTATTCCATGTTTGAAGGTTTTCGAGCTAGTAATCTGTGGAAGAATGTTCAGGACGCGGAAAATCGCAAGAGACCCAAGACAGCTTTGAAGCATCTGCAAAAAATTGTTGAGCTGACTAAAGATCAGGATGGGCTTGAGGGACATTACATCAAAGCTCTTGCCAAAACGGCTTTGAATGAAGCTCATATTCAGGGGAAAAAACCTGAGGAAAAGCTAAGAATTATTGAGCAGGCACTTCAGGATGCCAGTGATGATACCCGCCCCATTTTAAAAACTATCGCAGCTCTGTGGTACTGGCACTACTATGAATCCAACAGATGGCGTTTCAGTCAACGAACCACGACTGCAGGACTGGATGAGAAGGATATCACCAAATGGGATAGCGCCAAGGTTTTTGATGCCGCCGGCAAACTGTTTGAAGAAGCTCTCGAGAGTAGTGAGGATCTTAAAAAGTTACCTCTGAAAAATCTTCAACCCATCGTTGAGCGAGGGACTCTGGACTGGAAGTATTGTGACACTGTTTACGAGTTCTTGCTTCGCACCATGATGAACTTCTATGACACGGCTTCGCAAGTCCTGCCTAAACCAACCAATGCTTTTGTGATTGAGTCCTATTCGGATGCGTTAGCACCAAGAGATGAGTTTCTCAAGTATGAGCCTGAAACAACTGACAAAGACTCGGATCTCTATAAATCTCTCAAGGCTTATCAAGAACTATTGAGCTTTCTAAAGGAAGAAGGTCGCAAAGAAGCTCTGGTAAACGCGGATATTGAGCGCTTGCAGTGGTTGAATCAAAAGGCAGTAGGAGGAACCAAGAAGGAAATACTGGAGCTACGATATGCTCAGATTGCAGACAATGACAAGGATGTAGCGGAGTCCAGTCTTGCTCGTTATTATCAGGCTCAGTTGGTCATGGCACGGGGTGACCTGGTTCTGGCTCGCGAGCTCGCTCTTAAAGGTCGGGGTGCCTACTATGGATCCGATGGCGCCAAACTTTGTGACAATCTAATCATGACCATAGAGCAGAAGGCTTATTCTGTAAAAACTGAATACTCTATGAACAGCTTCAATTCCGAAGCTCATTTAACCTACAAGAACATCAGCAAAGTACATGTTCGAATTTATAAAGGTCAATGGGACCGTTTTTTGAAAGAACAATATGGTCACCCCAACGACTATCTGGAAGACCATGAGATAGAAGCCTTGCTAAGAACAACTCCGGTGGCAGAGTTCAATCAGGAGCTGGAGCCTGCCAATGACTACAAGAACAGAGAGGCAAGGATTAATCTCCCTAATCTTGATTATGGTTTTTACAGGGTCTTTATCTCGGAAGATTCTGCCTTTAGAAAGAAGAATCAGAATCAGGTGGTTCATGCAGGTTACTGGTTCACCAATACTGTGGTCTTGATGAGAAATCTCAAGAGCAAGATTCAGGGACTCCTGGTGCATGGTGAAAATGGAAGTCCACTGCAAAATGTAGATGTAGATGTTTTTTATCGCAAGCAGGATGGTTGGTATACCAAAGATTCCACAATTCGAAGTAATAAAGAGGGAATCTTTGAAATGGAGCAGGCTAATCGGGAGCGCTGGGCTAATTATGTTTTTGTTGCCAGAAGCAGAACCAGTGGTGATGTGATGTTCCATCAGGCTCAGAACTTTGGTTATGAAAGTGACAGAGGTAGTTCTGACCAGATACAGTTTTTCACAGACAGAGCAATCTATCGCCCGGGACAAACCATTCATTTCAAAGGGATTTGTATTTCAGCAAATCACAGAGCGCTGCAGTATAACGTTGGAAAGTGTTCCCGAGTCGGTGTGACACTTCGCGATGCGAACGGTCAGGAAGTAGCCAAGGAGATCTTTCAGCCGAATGAGTTTGGATCCTTCTCTGGAACTTTCACAACCCCTAGGGATGTGCTGACTGGTCGTATGACTCTGGTAGCTCGCAATCCCTATGGAAACACCAGTTTTCGGGTAGAGGAATACAAACGCCCCAAATTCGAGGTGAAACTTGAGAGCCTCGCCAAAGAGTTCCGTTTGAATGAAGAGGTGAAAGTTCCCGGTACTGCCATGAGCTACAGCGGGGTGACTATCGCCGATGCCAAGGTGAAGTACAGGGTAGTACGTACAGTGCGTATGCCCTGGTGGTGGCGCTGGGGAAACCCACATTCAGGCTCCCAGGAGATTGCTTATGGAGAACTCAAAACCAAGGATGACGGAAGCTTTGAAATACCTTTTCAGGCCAAGCCAGATCTGTCTGTTGATCCTGAAACCAGACCGATTTTTGAGTACTCGATTCAGGTAGATGTGGTTGATCCCACAGGTGAGACTCGCTCTGACGAAACAGTGGTTCGGGTAGGCTACGTTTCCCTGGATGCCAGAATTCACACCAGTGAGTGGCTGGAGTCCGGGAAGGAAGTTGCTTTGCGGGTTTCTACCAAGACATTGGGAGGACAGGCCGTAGATAACAACGGAGTTCTGGAAGTTTATCGATTGAATCAGCCGGTGAAGCCTATGCGAAAGCCTTCCCGCCAATCCTATGGGTACTGGCATTGGAGAAGTCAATCTGATGATGACAAGTCGGAAAAAGATCTCTCTGATTACAACAATTGGGGGTTGGGTGACCTGCAAGAGAAGCTGAACTACAGTACAAAATCAGGTCAGGCTAAACTGGATGTTTCCCTTGATGAAGGGGCTTACCGGGTTGTTTTGAAGACCAAAGACAGCTTTGGAACAGAGGTTGAAGTTTCCCGTTCCTTTCTTGTTGTGCCGTCCCGGGGTAATGATTTTCCAATCAAGATTCCGTCACTGTTTTTGATGGAGTCCAGCAAGGTGGAAGTGGGTGGAGAAGTCAATGCGATTTGGGCCAGTGGCTATGAGAACGCAGTGGCTCATGTGAGTTTTCTGCGGGAGCAGGAAGTCCTGAATGCCTACTGGACCAAGCCTTCCCAAGGTCTACACCGAATTAAGTTTCCAGTCAACGAGTTTCTAAGAGGTGGATTTACCCTCCAGGTCCTGTTTGTTCATGAGAATCAGGTATATGAGTACAATCGATACATCGATGTTCCTTATAGCAACAAGCGATTGAGCTTGAGTTTCGAGACTTTTCGCTCCAAGCTCAGACCGAATGAAAAGGAAACCTGGAGTGTTCTGGTAAAGGGGCCCGATGCCCAGGCCTTTGCGGCGGAGATGGTTGCAACTTTGTATGATGCGTCACTGGATTCCTTTGTTGAGCACTCTTATCAGGATTTTCAAAACATGTTCTTTAAGGACGGGACAGCACCTTCCTACAATAACAATGTCTTTTTGAAGACCCTTCAGAGCTGGTTTTCCCGTTATGGTTATCCACACAATCATGTAGACCGGTCCATGCCCAGTTTTCCCTGGGACATCAATAACGGTTTTGTGCAGCTCTTCCCATTCATTGATAGAAGAATGCGCATGATGAGCAAGAGCATGGCTTTTGCATCAGCCCCAATGGGAAATGGAGCTCCGGAAATGCTGATGGAAGATGATTCAGCAGGCTTTGCAGCAGAGTCGAGTATGTTGGACCAGTCTGCAAGCAGGTCTGCTCCAGGTTCCTTGGAGAAGAAGGAGAGCGCGGATTCAGAAGATCAGGCTCCCAAGGAGAAAAAGAAGGAAGTCACTGTTCGGTCCAATCTCAGTGAAACAGCCTTCTTCTATCCTCATCTGATTAGTCAGGAAGACGGTAGTGTAAAGATTGAGTTTCAGATGCCAGAGGCTTTGACTCGCTGGAACTTCCTTGCCATGGCCCATGGAAAGGGCATGGAGTCCGCTCTTTTGAGGGAAAGTATTGTTACCCAGAAGGAATTGATGGTTGAGCCCAATTCCCCTCGCTTCCTGAGACAAGGTGACGAACTTCACTTCACCGCGAAGGTGAGTAATATGAGTGATGAACTTCAGTCGGGAGAGGCTTCACTGGAATTGATTAACCCGATGAATGACGAGGTGGTCAGCGCTAACTGGATACAATCGGACTTTAATCAGGACTTTGCTATCAAGCCGGGACGCTCTGCCGTCATGAGTTGGAAATTAAAGGTTCCCGAAGTGAGCTATCCGGTTCTTTATCGGGTTCGCGCAAGTACTTCCAAGTTCAGCGATGGTGAAGAGAATATTCTACCGGTACTCAGCAAGCGAATCCTTGTGAGGGAGAGTAAGCCTCTATGGGTTCGCGGCCCAAGTCAGAGATCTTTTAAATTCGACAAGCTGATCGAATCGGCTCAAAGCGAAACTTTGACCCACGAGAAACTTGTTTTGCAAATGACCAGCAATCCAGCCTGGTATGTGGTGATGGCATTACCATACCTGGATGAGTATCCCTATGAGTGTAGTGAGCAGATTTTTAATCGACTTTATGCAAATCAGCTGGGAGTCAAAATTGTTAAGGACAATCCTCGCATTCAAAGGATCTTTGAGATGTGGAAGGGTTCTGACACCTTAAAGTCACCCTTGCAAAAGAACCAGGATTTGAAAGCAGTTATGCTTCAGGAAACTCCATGGGTCGTGGAAGCGCAAAGCGAGGAGAAGTCGAGACAAAAGGTTGCCAACTTTTTTGGTCGCAACAAGATGCAGATGGAACTGAAGAACAGTTTTGAAATTCTGCAGAAGCGACAGCTCTCCAATGGCTCCTGGCCCTGGTTTCCAGGTGGAAAGCCAAATCAATACATCACTATGTATCTCGTCACCGGATTTGGCCGTCTTCGGGATATGGGTGTAGATATTGATGTTTCTCTGGCAACTAAAGCACTGAGCTATCTGGATGCCTGGATGCAGGAGCGCTATGACTGGATCAAGACTCATGGTCATTTGAATCAAAATAACTACAGCAATACTATTGCTATGTATCTCTATGGTCGTTCCTTCTTCTTGAATGAGCAGCCTGTTGCAAGACAATACCAAACGGCCTTGAATTACTTTTTGGATCAGGCTAAAGAGTACTGGCCGAAGCTGGACAATCGAATGGGAGAGGGCCACACGGTTCTCGGATGTGCCCGTTTTGGTCGCAAGGATGTTGTGGACGAGATTATGGTGAGTCTTCGAGAGAGGGCTTTGCATGATGAAGAGATGGGGATGTACTGGGCTGATCAGGAGTTCAGCTACTGGTGGTATCGAGCACCGATTGAAACCCACTCTTTGATGATCGAGGTCTTTCAGGATTTTGGAACCCAGGAAGAAGTGGATACTTTGCAGGTTTGGCTCTTAAAGCAAAAACAAACCCAGGACTGGAAGACAACAAAGGCTACAGCCGATGCAATCTACGCTTTGCTTCGCAGAGGAGAGGACCTTCTCTCACGCGATGATATTGTGAAAGTTGAGCTTGGTGGCGTCGAAGTTGATCCGGGCAAGGTAGAGGCAGGGACCGGATTTTACGAGAAGCGCTTCACCAAAGAAGAGATTCGCTCCCAAATGGGAGAAATTTCGGTGATTAAGGAAGAGAAGGGGATTAGCTGGGGCGGTTTGTTCTGGCAATATTTTGAGGATATTGACAAGATCACTCCCCACAAGACTCCTCTCGAACTGGAAAAGCAACTGTTTATAAGAAAATATACCGACAGGGGACCCGTCATTGAGCCCTACTCCAAAGTGGGGGCAAAAGTGGGAGACACTATGGTAGTTCGCGTGGTCATTCGAGTGGATCGGGATATGGAGTATGTGCATCTCAAGGATATGCGTGGATCCGGTACAGAACCGGTGAATGTTCTTTCGCACTACAAGTATCAGGATGGTCTGGCCTATTATGAATCCACCAAGGATACGGCTTCCCATTTCTTTATCGATTACCTCCCCAAGGGAACCTATGTGTTTGAGTATGAGCTCAAGGTTTTCCACAAGGGGGTTTATCAATCAGGAATGGCAGAAATACAGTGTATGTACGCTCCCGAATTCAACTCGCACTCCCAATCTTTTGAGATTCGAGTGGAAGAGTAGGGTCATCCCGATTTAAAATTGAAATGTTGGCCTGGGCAGGTTTTGTAGTTTGCTCAGGTCGATTCTTTTTGTGGAGGCCTTACTTTTCCCCAACAGTACCAAAAATTTCTATCAATCGCTTGTTGCGATAGGCAAAGATCTGCTGAAGCTGTCTCTTAACGATGAGTGCGTGCACAAGTTTACCTAAAGGACCAAAAGGCAGCACGTAGTTGACTCTGTCAATCATCTCCACACCTTGTTCTACCTCTTTGAACCAATGCTCATGATGCCAAACTTTGTAAGGGCCATGGCGTTGCTCATCGATGAAAAAGAAAGGTTCCCTGATTTTGGTTATCTCCGTCATCCAGTCCAGAGGCATTCCTGGAAAAGGCGCGATCTTGTATTTGATAATTTGACCCTCGAACATGGGTGACTCCACTTCATTGAGGATGCGAAACCCCATGTGGGTAGGCGTAATTTTGCCCAGATTATGTGGATTCTTGAAGAATTCCCAGGCTTGATCTATTGAAATCGGCAGTATCTGTTTGCGGTAGAGTTCGTGCATTTCCTCAGTTTCCCTTGAAAATCTCGCAGTACTCAATCTTTGAACCAAAGAAGAACAATCAGTGCCTGGCCCTGACAATTTGAAAGTGAAAGAATAATGATTGAAATGAAGGGATTGGAGATTGTGCTGCAACAGGGGGTCAATTCTGTTGCAAATGCCACTCCCATTGCCTAAAATGCGTCCAACATTGCGGAGGCAACAATGGCACAGGTACGTCTTGAAAAGCTGACTAAGATTTATCCCGGAAACGAGGAATACACGGTTAAGGAAACCAGTTTGACCATACGTGACAAAGAGTTTGTCGTCTTGGTGGGTCCTTCCGGATGTGGTAAGTCCACCATGCTCAGAATGATTGCTGGCCTTGAGGACATCACTGGTGGAAATCTTTATATTGATGACCGTGTAGTCAACGACGTGGCCCCGAAAGACCGTGACATTGCCATGGTTTTTCAAAACTATGCCCTGTACCCACACATGAATGTTCGTGAAAATATTTCTTTCTCCCTGAAGCTTAGAAAAATGCCTCAGGCCGAGATAGACCAGAAGGTCAAAGATACAGCGGAAGTTCTGGGATTAAGTGAACTTCTTGAGCGTAAGCCCAAGGCGATGTCCGGTGGACAGCGACAGCGTGTAGCAATGGGACGCGCAATTATTCGAGCTCCGAAAGTTCTGTTGATGGATGAGCCTCTTTCTAACCTCGATGCGAAACTTAGAGGGCAGATGAGAGCCGAGATTCTCAAGCTTCACAAGCGTATTCAAAACACGATTATCTACGTAACTCACGATCAGGTAGAAGCCATGACCATGGGTGACAGAATCGTCGTTCTGGACGGTGGGATTGTGCAACAGGCAGACACGCCATACATGGTTTACAACTTTCCTTCAAACAAGTTTGTAGCAGGCTTTATGGGCTCGCCTCCAATGAACTTCCTGCAGGCTACTGTGAAGGAAGAGAATGGAAAGTACAGCCTCGAAGGGCAAGGCAAGGAGCCATTTACCCTGCCACTACTTGAAGAAAAGCTGACTGAAGAAATCAAGAATCTTAAAGGCTCTGTAGTTACTCTTGGTATTCGCCCTGAGGATGTTTACGATGACTCCAACTTGAAGGCAAGTCAGTTCAAAGAGTGCTTTTTGAAAGCAGAAGTGGACATCGTTGAGCCCTTGGGTGCCGAGCTTTATGTACATACAATGGTTGGCTCGGATGGCATGATTGGAAGAATTGAGCCGGATGTTCAACTGAACTCGGGACAGACTTTCACTGCCTATATTGATCCAGCGAAAATCCATGTCTTTCATCCCAATACGGATGAGCGAATCAGTAATTAGATTTAACGAACTTTTTGCGTAAGAAGTAGACGCTCCCAGCAAAATGCTGCCAAAGCGGCGAACTGACTTTGAATTGTCCTGGCAAATTCTCTCTACGACTCAACTGGCGAACAAGTTTTCGCTGGAGTAGCGACAGTCCTTGAATCCCATTCTTTCAAATGACTTGGAAACTTCCCCATCGCTCAGGATGATAGTCCACTTTTTACCCTGTGCTTCATGCTGTAATTTGGCTTGAAAAATACAGCCCAGGTGTACGGATAATAAGGACTCTACAGCAGAAAGATTCAGGTAAACTTCCCCCTGCGCACAGGCGGATGCCTCTTTGAGCTGATTTTTGAGTTCCACCACATCCAAAGCACTCACTCGACCACTGACGGAGAGTTCCAGTCCGGATTCCAGATTAGTAATTTTACACTTCATGAGAATTCTCCCCTCTATTCCATCATGAAGTGAAAATGGTTTTTCCACCTCGATTTCATACATTTGTTTGGATTGTTCGAAATGTTCAGCTACTGATTCAGTAGCGAACAAGAGCAATTTCTGAGCACGCCTGTAGATTTAATCAAGGACACTAGCTGAAGCCAGGGAAGTGACTAAGGACAAAAGTTGGAGAGGAGGAGCTCACTCAGCCTGGAAGCTCGTCTTTGACGTCTTCCAAATCCAGACAGAATTTGATGAGTTTGTTGAAGCCGATTCTGGCAAAAGCCTGCTCGATGAGTTGACTGCCATGGATAATGTAAAAAGCGCCACCCTTCTGTTTGGCTACCTGATAACGCTGGTAAAGAATTCCAAGATGGGCGGAGAGAATACTGTCGCATCCATCAAAGTCGAAGACCACATGAAAGCAGGAGTCTTCAAAAGTTTCGTCGATACTTGCCTGAAAATCTTTCAAAAGGCTCATGTCCATTGGGTTTGGCATCTTGATGACCGTGTGCTTGCAAGGCTCTTCAAAGACTGATTTGATAAAACTACTCATGACTCTTCCTGTGTCTTCAACGGACTTTAGCTATAGTATCCACCAAATTCATTTCGAGTAAAGGGGAATCTTTTCATGTTTCAGGTTCGTACCCGCTCCATAAGATCTCTAAAGTGAGAAATTTCAGTGTCCGGGAGCAAGATGAGATAGCGTGTCTGTGAGCGGAGATGATACTTGCCATCACTGATTCCGACAGCGATATACTTGTCCTTTTGAGGTTCAATTCGTTTCTTCATTCTGTTCATGGCAACACGTATTGTAGGCTCGTCCAGTTCTGGCTCATAGTCCTTTTCGTAGGCAGCCTCGAAGAGTTGAGAGAGTTCAAAGCGGCTCTCTCGGGAGAAGGCAAGAATCAGGAATAGAAGCTGAGAAACGCGGCTCTTCTCCAGTCCCAGTGACTTGCTTTCGGTCTCCCAAAATACATTGCGGGTAAAATCAAAGAACAAATCATAATCCTGAAAGCCCTCTCTGAGCTCTCGAAGAGTGTTTCCAGAGACGGCATTCCAGTTCCCATTCACACAGGCACAATGATCAAAGTGCTCTTCCAGGCGACTCAAATGGCGCTGAACCCAGAGAAAATCAATAGCTTGTTGATTTCTGGGTGCGGGAATCTCGAAGGAAGTGATGGACCAGGGATTACTGATCTTTTGAACCAGGTATCCACTGTAAAAAACCCGAAACCCCATACTGTAAGGAACTGCAGTTTCCAGGCGACTTAAAGCATGAATCCAGTTTTGAGCTTGCTCCACCTCTCCAAGGACGCAGCTTTGCAAGAAATTCAGGTAGGTTCCTTCAAACTCAAAAATCTCACGAAACCTTTCGGGAACTGAATTTGCAAAAACTCTGTGAACGTTTTCGGGAATGACCACATTGGAGCTCTCCAGACAAGCAGTACCCAGAAGCTGAAACATCTTCATGGATAAGGGGTCGTTTAAGTCAACAAGCTTTGTTTCACAAAAAGGATTTAAGGTTTGAATCAGGCTTTCCCTGTCCCCCTTTAAGAGTGCATGAAGTGCCTGGTAATAAGCCAGGGCTCTCAAGACACCTGGGCTCTCATCTTTAACAGACTCATCAATTTGACTCAGCGTTTCCAGGATTTTTTCACTGCGTGAACTCAAGACAAAAGCATCCAGTTGCATCCAGTGGAGCAAGAGCTGCTCCTGAAAGGTCTCGCACTGATGAAATTCAAGACTTCGATGAGCGAGGGCAATCTGTTCAGAATCCTCATTGCAAATTGCCCAGTGAAGTTGAAGGCGAAAAAGCAGGCTGGAAGGTATCAGCTCCCGAGCTCTCTCAAGCAGACTCTCCAATGACTTGAGATCCATAGATTCGATGTCTCCCAAACTGTTTGCCAAATCCCTTAATACTGCCGGACAGTCTTCCTTTTCCTGGAATGAATTGACTTCATTGCTGAAATCACTGGTTTGTGCGAAACCTCGCAGCCAATATTCAAAGAGAAGGTAGAAATTGTTGAAAGTGCATTGCTTGGCATTTGCATTGAGTGCAGTAAAGTCACGTCTGTTGAAGAGTTCCAGGGCTTTGGTAGTCTCATCTTCACAGTCTTCCCCGGGTTTTGAATGCAAGACGCCTGGAGAATTGGCTTTCGTCTCCTCAGTACAGGAAAAATCCTGAAGAGCTGCTTTGGCAAGTGACAAGATCTCTTCGGATTGGGGATCGATGCTTAATTGATCCAGAACACGAAGAGTTAGCCCCCGGTGACCGAAAGTGGCCTCGTGAAGAGTTTTGAGATGTTCCTGGTTCAGATTGTGAATACTCTGAACCCAAAGTGAGTATTGATGTTTGGGTACAAGTCCCAATCCAAGCTCTTGAATCTGGTGAAGAGCTCTGGAAGGTAAGTCGAGGCTTGAAGTGGTAATGAATAGTAATTGAACCTTCTTGAGGTTTACATCGCAGATTCTTTGCAATTGGTCTTTGTGCAGATTTTGTGAGTCCAGCAGCACAAGACAGTGGGGTTTATTGGAAGAAAGTAGTCGATGAGTCAATTGTTGAAGCTCTTGTGTACTATTCTCCACATCCCGGATCTCAACCATTGTAACGTCATCAGACTTTTGGACCCAGGCCATGGGAAAACTCATATCAGGGAACTGTCGCTGCAGTTTCTCAGTGACTGCACGCACTAGCATTTCCTTTCCAAAACCCTCTGGTGCACAAAGTTCCGCAAAGGGTTTGCGGGAGCGTAAAAACTCCTCTAGTTGGTGAATCTCGCGATAAGAATAGGAAAGTAGGTGTGTTTGCATGGATGTCATTTTAGCTTCACCGAGCAGTTCTTTCCAGCAGATTTAGAAAGGACGAACAATTGTATAATGTCTATTCAGGGAATTGATGATTGTGAACCCTGAAGGAATCCAATCGGGCTTTGGCGATCTCCTTTAATCCCCATCAAAAACTTGATTTCAAAGAGGTTTCGTACGATCCTGTTAGGTCTACGAAAGCTTTTTCTATGATTGAAGACAACGCAATCGGGGAAGATCGTCCAAGAACTTCCGATACCCGAATCATATCACCTGAGTATCTCAGTGAGGACATGTCCACAGACTCTTTGCGTCCACTGGACTTTCAGGAGTTTCTTGGGCAGAGTGAACTCAAAGACAAGATGAAGGTTTTCATTCAGGCTGCCAATCAGCGCAAGGAAGCACTCGATCACGTTCTTCTGGCTGGTCCTCCGGGACTTGGAAAGACCACTTTTGCGAAAATAATCAGCAATGAGATGAAAGCTAATTTTGTGATCACTTCCGGGCCTGCGATTGAAAGACAGGGTGATCTGGCTGCAATTCTTACCAATCTTGCTCCCCGTGATGTTCTGTTTATCGATGAAATTCATCGTCTGCGTTTACCTGTGGAAGAAGTGCTTTATTCAGCCATGGAAGACTACAAACTCGACATTGTTGTCGGAAAAGGGCCTGAAGCCAGAACTTTGCGTCTCGATTTGCCGCCTTTCACCCTAGTAGGGGCGACAACCCAGGCGGGCAAATTAAGTGCTCCACTACGAGATCGTTTCGGGATTCTCGGTGACTTCGAGTACTACACGACAGAAGAGCTTGCCAAGATTATTCGTCGAAGTGCCCAGATCCTAAAAATTGAGATTGAAAAAGATGCCTCACTGGAAATCTCAAGAAGAAGTCGGGGGACACCCAGGATTGCCAATCGTCTGCTACGACGGGTGCGTGATGTGGCTCAAGTGGAAGGCTTGGAGAAAATTCCCCAAGCGATCGCAGGAAAGGCACTGGAGATGCTCAAGGTTACATCTCATGGGCTCGATCGCCTGGATATGAGAATACTTGAGGTTTTGCATGACAAGTTTGAAGGGAATCCGGTGGGTCTGTCGACTCTGGCAATTTCCGTTGCTGAGGATGAAGAAACAATTGCCGAAGTTTGTGAGCCTTTTTTGATCCAGTTGGGAATGATTGAGCGAACCCCAAGAGGGCGCCAGATTACAGCAGCAGGAAGACGATATTTGCAGGATTGGAAAAGCTGATTCATGAAGAAAACGGAATTGATAGAAGGACTAAAAAAAGATCTCAGTCGTCATCTATCACGTTTCAGTGAGTTGTGGAAGATTCTTTCCCACTACATGGATGAGGCCTTTGGAGCAGAGTATGTCTTCTTTTTTGTGAAGGAAGATCTACTTGATGAAGTCCGTCTCGAATATATGAACGAGGCCGGTAGCCAAATCGCTCAAAATCAGTACTTCTATCAATACAAGAGCTTTATTTATCGAAGCCTCGATCAGGAAGCTCAGATTCTGGAAAGGGTTCAGCTCGAACTTTTGGGTGTGGATCTGAAATCCACGATTCTCTATCCCATCTATTTTTCTGAAGGAATGCGTGGAATCTGGGTGCTCGGAAATCCGCAACGGAAGAAGAAGTTTTCCAACAGGGATATGGAGCTTTTGGAAATCATCTTTGCCGAGAGCTTCTCTGTTTTAGAAAACCTGAAGTTACGTTCCATGGTTCAGGTCTACCAAAAAGAGCAGAAAATGATTACCCGGCTCAATAAGCTCATTGATGCCAACTACTATCTGGCTCAGTTTCTCAAATACCTGATCGAGTTGATTGAGCAAACAATCTCCTGCCAAATCGTAATCTTTCTTCTCTACGATGAAGTCACCGCTCAATTTACCCTCGAAGCCGGAAATGCCATGGGCTGTGAGTTCTACGCGAATCAGGAAGACTTCTTCACCGGTCTTGCGGGGCAGGCCCAAAATCAGGGTACTTTCTCACGAACCTACTCCGGGAAGCATTTCAAAGGGGAAAAGTACGGTCTGGACCGGCTGGAAACCTCCCTTGTTCTCCCAGTGAAGTTTTACGAGAAAACTTTGGGTGTGTTTATTCTGTTAAACAAAGAGAATCAGGCCAACTTCACCGAGCTTGACGTGAAGTTGATGAATATTGTGATTCGAAACAGCAAGGCCGTGATTTTTCGAGAGAAAGAGAAAAACAGCATCGTAAATCTCTTCAAAAAGTTTGTTTCCGACCGGATTGTCTATGAAATTTTGGAGAACCCAACCCACGGTTTGCTGCAGGAAGAAAGAAAGGAAATTTCTGCCCTTTTTATCGATTTGAACGGCTTCACCAAAATCTCCGAGAAGAGCGCTCCTGGTGATGTGATTGTTCAACTCAACATCTTTCTTACGGAAATGACCGAGCTGGTTTTTGAGTATGGTGGAACCCTGGATAAATACATCGGTGATGAAATCATGGCTATTTTTGGTTCTCCGGTGAGTATGGAAAATCACGCCGAGCGAGCTGTGGAATGTGCCTTGGCCATGCAGAAGAAAATGGGGGAGCTGGAGAAGCGATGGATTAAAGAAAACCGTCCTCCTTTGACGGCATCAGTCGGCGTTTATACGGGTGTGGCTCTGGTAGGTGCCATTGGTTGTGAAAAATATATGGATTACACAGCCATTGGAGATACGGTCAATGTAGCCGCTCGAATCACTGAGATGACACCACCGGGAAAAATCTGGTTGGGTGATACAACGATTTCGCGAATGAGAGAAGTGCTGGATTTAGGGCCTGAGACTGATTTAACTTTGAAGGGGCGTGATACTCACGTTGAAGTTCAGGAGCTCAATGGATTGAAGTCAATTGGACAACTTCAGGAGAGCTTTGAAAGCCTTGATTCACAAGCACAGTATCGTGTGGTTCGTTGCATGGGGTACTTTGATTCCTTTCAAGGAAATCAAATTGTGAATACAAGCTTGCACTCCCCTGATAAAGAGATTCGTGCACAGGCGATTCGAACCATGGGTTTACTGAATCGGCAGGAAGACATTGATGATTTGATGGCCTGTGTGGAAAGAGAAGATGAACAGGAAATACGAGAGCTTTTGATTGACGTAGTCGGGGGTATCAGTGAGGAAGCTGTTGTTGCCCTTTTGAAAGACTATCTTGGTGATTTGGATGGGCCCCTTAAGAGCAGGGTAGTGCAAACTCTGGGTTATAACCAGGGAGAAGAAAACAAGAAACTTCTCCTTCCTCTGCTAAATGATAGTGATCATGATGTCAGGGCTCATGTAGCCCATGCGATTTATCGATTTGGTGATGAAAACGTGATTGAGATCTTGATGAGAATGATCAGTTCTCATGACGCACAAATGAAGATCTCAGCCATCGATGTTTTGGGTAAAATTGGTACGACTCAGGTTGTCAGGCCACTAATGGAAGTTCTTTACACCCGCCAGCCTCTGGAGGTTCATTACGCTGCAGCGAGGGCCATCGGGCGATTGACCAAACCGCGGGCACTGAAATTTTTGCATTTACTGCTATCGCGAAGAGAGGAAGGACAGGACTGGATTCCACTCGTGGAGGCTATCCAGGATCAGGACCGCATTCAAAAAATCAGGCAGTCTCTTAGCAGTATGAATCAAATGGTTGTTTACGCAACTCTTCACTTTCTGGAAACTATCAAGCTTTATGAATTTGCCAATGATCTGGTAGAGATAGTGAAAACGGGCACCTTGAAGCTTCAGGAAAAAGGTGTGCTCTGTTTGCGTCATTATCCCTCAAGCGTAGTGATTCCTACCTTTTTGGATATCATGGAGGAAAGTGAGATTGAAGTTCAGGAAGTCATCCTGCGGGAATTGGGTCGCCGCAAGCAAACTCAATTGATTCCGGTGATCAACCGTTATCTGGATTCTGAAGAAGCTGAGCTTCAAATGGCGGCAGTGCTGGCACTGACCATCTTTGAGCGGCCCACATCAATAGATCCATTGATCGCTCTTTATCAAAACTCTGATAATGCCAACGTCAAGGCCACTGTGATTCGTGCACTGGGTAACTTTGATTCCCACAAGCAGATTTACCCCATACTCGTGGATGCACTTCAATCAACGATTGGTCGCATCCGGGCCAATGCGATTGACTCACTGGTGCAGGTGGGAAAGAAGGAAGAAGTTGTTGAGATGATTGCTCCCTTGCTCAAGGATGAGAACAACCGTGTTCGAGCTAACGCAGCACTCGCTTTGCACCGCTTTGATGATGAGAGGGCGCTAAAGGAGCTGGATTCCATGATGGCAAGCGATGACAAATGGATGCGCCTGAGTGCAATCTGGACTTTGGCTGAGATTGGAACGGATCATTGTCAGCAAATTATCGTAAAGCACCTCAACGACTCCGACTACGATGTGAAACTTCGTGCCATTCTCTCGTTGCGAAAACTCGACACCCGTCTGCTGAATTTGCTGGAGACTATTCTTGACTCTCGGGATAACGGTGATTCAAGCGTGCCCTCAAGCAGTTAGATTCAAAAGTTTGATTCTCCTGAGTTATTGGTATTGTCGGATTTTCATGCATCCCGACTTGTAAACTTCACAAAAGAAATTTTCATCAATTTAAAAAAACTGGAGTTGTGTCGGTATTGTGTCTGCTAGGGTTATTTGTGTCGGTATATGAGACTTCAAAAAACCTGATGGTTATGCCTAATTGAGGGATGACTGTCGGAAGTTTCTTGGAAATTTGTGAAAATATCTGGAATTCTCTTGAAATATTCATGAAAGTTTCATGTACTGAGACTGAACGCAAAAAATCTTACAAAACGTAAACTATTCTCTCTCGTTTTGTATTCCCCTTTGGGGAAAAGGAGATGACACATATGTCAAAAGTAGATGCAGAAAGATTGAAATCCTTAACAGTAGCCATTGATCAAATCACCAAGCAGTATGGAAAAGGCGCCATTATGCGTCTTGGCTCTTCCCGTCTGATAGATGAAGTGGATATTATCCCGACTGGTTCTTTTGAGCTGGACTCAGCTCTGGGAATTGGTGGTTTCCCCAGAGGGCGAATTGTTGAGGTTTATGGAAACGAAGCATCTGGTAAAACAACAATTGCACTGCACGCCGTTGCAAATGCTCAAAAGCAGGGTGGGCTGGCGGCTTTCATCGATGCAGAGCACGCTCTTGATCCCATCTATGCCAAGGCAATAGGTGTTGATGTTGAAAATCTCTTTGTTGCTCAGCCAACAAGTGGTGAGGAAGCACTGGAAATTGTAGATACTCTGGTACGCTCAGGAAGCCTTGATATTGTAGTGATTGACTCGGTAGCTGCTTTGACTCCAAAGGCAGAGATCGAAGGAGAAATGGGTGACTCTCATATGGGTCTTCAGGCGAGGCTTCTTTCGCAAGCAATGAGAAAGTTGACTTCCAGTATATCCAAATCTAACACTTGTGCCATTTTCATCAACCAGATCCGTCATAAAATTGGTGGTTATGGTAATCCTGAAACCACTACTGGTGGTAATGCTCTCAAGTTTTATGCTTCCATGCGACTGGAAGTTCGCCGAACTGAGAACTTGATGAAAGGTACCGAGGTTGTTGGTACGGGTAACAAGGTCAAAGTAGCGAAGAACAAGCTTGCTGCTCCTTTCAAGGTGGCCACCTTCGAAATCACTTATGGTGAAGGGATCTCCTATGAAGCCTCCTTGCTCAATGTTGGGGTTCAGGCTGGAATTGTAGCGAAGGCAGGGACCTGGTTCAGTTATGGTGAAACAAGACTTGGGCAGGGTAAGGAGAATGTGAAAATCTTCTTGCGTGAAAATCCTGAAATCCGCGAAAAGCTGGAGGTAGAAGTACGAGCCCATTTGGCTGGCATTGAAAAGCCTGGCGTTGAAAAGCCAGCTGCGAAGGCCAAGGCAGAAAAAGAAGGCGAGAAAGAGAAAAAAGCCTCAAAATAGATTGGTTTTGGCAGGGAGATTCCAATTGGAAACTCCCTGCTCTTTTTTTTTACCGGAAAGAACTGCTATCCTCTTGCCTCAAAAGTAGTCACTGCTTTGGCAGGCTTGAATGGTTCAAAGAAATGGACAGGTTTTCAGTAAGTGTCAGGGTAGGGTTCAAATCTTTAGCAACGGGTACGAAAAACTGAAATTGGAAATTTAAGCGTCTATGTCTGGCAAGAAGAAAAAGAAAAAATCGGTTAAACAAAGTCCTTCTGTTGAACCGGCCATGCCCGGAGATGATGCTCCTCCAATGCCAGTGAATATTCCAAAGAAGATTATCAAGCAAAGTATGAAAAACAATTTTCATCACTTCAGGGAAGAGGCCCTGAATCTCCTTTTTTCGAAGGACTTCCTGATTAGCCTGATTCTTGTATTTTTGGCCCTTTATCTGACATCAAGATTCTGGACGACTCTGGCACCGCTTTTTGTGGCATTCATCCTGGCATATTTGCTCATGCCCATGGTCAAGTGGCTGCAAAAGTACTTAAAGAGCCGTGAATTCGCAATTCTGACAGTATTCTTTGTAGTCAGTCTGGTAGGTCTCGGACTTGTTATTCCGATGGGCTTGTCTCTTGGTAAAAACGTTGCCAAGATGGCTGATGAAATCTCCAAGATCGAGTACAGGCCTATCATTACGAAAGTAAAAGATAAGGTAAAAACTTATCGAGAATGGGAAATTCCCGACATCTTGAAAGCTCCTGCGGATCATGTCGTGGAACATTTTGAAGAATACCAGGACGACATTGAAGGAGTCCTCAAAAAGGTGAACTCCTGGGTCGGATCTATGTTCAACAAGCTGGGCGGGTTCCTGCTCAACTCCACAGCCTCTGTATTCAAAAGAACCATGGATGTGGTGATAGTACTCATCTTGCTGATCTATTTACTCCTGGACTATGAACAGATACACAAGCTCTTTGTAAAAACCGTTCCTCCGGGATATCGAGACTGGATGAAGGCCTTTTCTGCTAGAGCTGACGATACGCTAAGAAAGTTTATTTGGGGGCAATTCAAGGTTGCCGTGATCTTTGGACTGTTGATGACCTTTGGTTTATGGTTTTTAGAAGTCCGATTCTGGATGGTGATTGGACCACTCTCGGGTGCGGCCAACCTTGTGCCTTACCTGGGTGTAATTTTTGGTCTGGGTCCAGCCTTGATTATGGCGATTTACCAGGGGGCTATTAGTGATCCAATCAGTTTTTGGCTTGTCTTGTATGTACTAATCTGGTTTGGAGTCGTCCAGTTTATTGATGGAAACCTTGTTCAACCCAAAATCGTTGGAGAGAGTGTAGGTTTGCACCCGCTGGTGATCATTCTGGCCCTCTTTGTTGGGGCTGAAATGATGGGAATTTACGGGATGCTGTTTGCCGTGCCTATTGTGGCAGTTGGGAAAGTCCTTGTTCTGGAAGTCTACGAAGTTCTCTACAAAGGTCAGTCAATTCTTTTAAAACGAAAGTAACGCAGTCCCTGCAACAGCTGAGGGAATGGTAGAGGCCCGGGAAAGTGAAGTCAGACCAGTCCGTCTTATTGATCTTGAAGCTGCTCCACGGTCTTTAATTTATGAGCGCACAACTCTTGTCACTCATTGACTCTGAAAAGTACTTTTCGTATCTCATTTACAATGATCTGGTTGGCATCAATCAAAGCTTTGTCCCCACTAGTGGCATTGATAGGTCCGGAGTATGACTTTGAAAATGATTTTTTGTCGATCAGTGTAACTATGATGTAATACTTCTGTTCGATCTTGTAGATTCCGGCATAAGTACTGGACCGGGAGTTTGTACCTATCTTCCCCCCGATATTATCCCCACCCGTTACAGGGATTTTGTATTTTGTATGTGTGAAGGCGTACCAGGCGCTACCTGGAGAGTGAATGTCCTGGGCATACCGATAAGTGTGATAGAAGTCATGTACGGAAATAGCAAGATCTGAAGCTGTCGACCCGACTTGAAATTTTGGTTTGATTGTCCTTTTTATTGAACTAAGATAGTTGTAGCCAGTGTCCCTGTAACCAGTTTCACTCAGCTTTACTCTTAGCTGGTTTAATCCTCCCAATTTATCAGCTAAAAGATTGGGGCAGGTATTGCTGGAACGATACAGGGTGGCATGGATCGCTTCCTTTACTGTGTATTTTTGGCCCACTGGTTCACCGTCGTACGATTGAACATTGTTGAGTTTCACGGACATGGACTCTTCTTCTCTCATGGATCCTTCCATGATTTCTTTGAGAGCTATATTAACCACGGGTAGCTTGATCACTGAAGCAACACTTTCCGGATGTCTGTTCTCGTTATGTCCGGTACGATAGGCCTTCTTTTCCAGGTCCATAATCTCGAATCCATGAACCCAGGGTATTTTCCCGGCAAGGTCGTCAGTGGAAATATTAGATAAGGGGTTTGTCTTGTTAGAAAAGTAGGGTTCATTGTTCATTTGCGAACCTTGCACAGTTGCTTCAGATTCAATCAGGCTGTCAAAAAAGTCATCTGCACTCATAGCTTTTGGGCTTACTGAAAGTATCAATAACAAGATTAACGGAAATAAAAAGCACTTCATTTTCTTCTCCCTTTCACTTGAGAGTAACACAAACAGATACGCTGGAATACGTTTGGGGATGGCTGTTCCAAAAGTTTCATTTGTTCAGGATTCTTGAACAAACAGAACAAATCGAACAAGGGAGAAAGTGGATTAAAGAACTTTTGTTTTTTGGGTAGGCTTAGAGTAATCGAAAAAAGGAGCGATCATGAAAACTACAATTAAAATTCTTTTGGTAATCAATGTCTTACTTACTCTGACTGCTTGCTCAGGAGGGAGTGACTCCAATGGGACATCAATCAACCCCGGTTCTGAGCTATCTGAAGTTTCAACAGATGCAGATTCAGTCATCAGGGATGACTATGAATCGCAAGAAAGCTTGCCTGAAGATGCAGTTACAGTAGACGAGTTAGAGGCAGAAACAGGGTCGGGTCAGAATCTAATGGATGGCCTGGTGGTCCAGTCATCTACCCCTCTGGAATCGGCTGAGCTAAATGAAAATCAGGATGTCATACAGAAGTCTGAAGTTGTGTACGAAAACTCTGAAGATGTATTTTCCAGCTTTGAAAGCCCTCTTTCAGGTCAATCTGACAAGTACTTTGACGATTCAAAACTTATGGCCGTTCAACAACCCGAAGTTCTGATAGCAAGCACACAGACGGCAGGCTTGCTTTCAAATTCTGGCTTGAACTCCAAAGATCGATGGACAGCAGCTGCTATAGCGAGAAAAGAAGCCGGAACAATTCCACAGGGTCAGGCCGACGTCATGCACTCAATTATAAACAGAACTCAGGCTGGTACTTATGGATGCTCCTCTATATATGCCTGCGTCAACCAGGCCAGTCAATATGAACCAACTTTTGCTAATCCGGGGGCATGGAAGGCGATTAACAGTCCTGAAACAGCAGCAAGAGCGGCGGGTGTTTCAGTAGAGGAGATTATGGAGGTTGATCGAAATCTGCAAAACCCGGTGTTAAGAAGTCAAGCGGCGAGTCATGTGAAGTGTTTTACTGACTTTCAGGGAATGAGTCAGAAGAAATACATGCAAGCCGGTGATGTAGACCGGGGAGACGGTCACAACTTCTTTGGCAACTTCTACCCAAACTCAGGAAATGGGTCTTGTTGAAGAAAGTGGTTCAATTAGCAATGCCGAGATAGTCCGGTAGCAGGAAAGCCAAACGGCAAAAAAAGTCCCTTCATATCATTCAATGAAGGGACTTTTAAATTTTCGTGTTATTTACCCTGTTTGAAGAAGCTCATGTAAGTATCCTGCATCTGCTTTTGATACTCTTCCGCTTGCTTCAGGAAGTCGTTTTGCTTCGCTTGATCAAGAAAGTCTGTCCAGAGTTTCATCAGTGGTTGCAAACCTTCACTGGCATTGTGCTTGGTTACCTCTGAGTTTTTTTGTGTTAAAGCCATCAAAGACTGAAGAGTTTGTACCTGCAGTTGTTGAAGATGTGCTAATGATTCCATTTCTTGCATATGTCTCCCTTTCCCACCAAAAGTCTTTCTGATATTGACCTTTGAATAATTTTGGACTGAGTTGAAAAATTAGCTCTGTCCCTAGTATTTAGCGGGTTTCCTTACAGCGCTGCAATGTTATCGCCCAAGGGAATTATTCTACAAGTTTGGGAGGGATTAATTTTGCTTGGGTACAATTTTCTTTTTTGATAGATCGAGAGTAGCTATTCCTTTGTTTTTGGTAAGTCCCAGTGTGGATTTCCAAAAATAGAGGCTTGCGGGTACCCAGGCAGTAAAGCTTGTTAAAAGGACTGACTTCAAAATGAGCTCACTACCATCCGTAAGATGCTTGTTGAGTTGGTCAGCAAGCATTAACCCGAGAAGGCCAAACCACAAAATCCAGGGCAGTAGATACGAGACAATACTCACCAGACGTGGCATTCGAAAGAGCATGGATAGCCTCGCGAAGAGAAAGGGAATGGAGGCAATCAGGGTGAGTCCGAAGGGCAGGGCCATTACTTCCAAATCCTGGAAATAGGCCAGACAGCAGATAGAACTGAGTATCCAGTATACAAAAAGATCTCTGGAAATTGTTTTTACCAGGGCAAGCATGTGCTGAGTGTATTGCATTTTCAAGACCAAGTCTATTGCTCAAGTGACAGCAAAGTAGCCATAGCTATTTCGATCTCCTCAAAGAGTTGGCTAAGAACATCAAAATCAAGCATCCGAAAGAATTGTAGCCCTTCAGAAAGTGACTTCTTTGAATTCAAACCAAAGAAAGTTTAAGGGGTATACGCCGTCCTGTTTGTACAGATTTCTAAAGAAAACTATTGTATTATGGGGCTTGAAAAGAGAGGAAACATATGTGCGATCAGGAAAGACAAGCCAAAGTAGACAAAATTCGAGAAGATATCAGTAGTGAAGTACTCTTGAGTTGGGCTCTGCATTGTCTTGAAGAGAAACAGGGACAGGATGTTGTTTGCATTCATGCCGCTCCAGTGACGACTATCGCCGATTATATTGTCCTTTGCACAGCGACCTCTTCAACCCAGCTTAGAGTACTTGCTGATACCATCAGACGGGTTCAACGCAAACTCGGTTATGAGTTGCTGAACTCTGGTCAGCCTGATGACGATACCTGGACAGTTCTTGATTACGGAAGTGTTGTTGTTCATCTTTTCAGCAAAGAAGGTCGGGCCCATTACCACATGGAAGATATGTACAAGGAAGCCGAGCAGATGGATCTTGAAAAGCTGATGCAAGAATATCCTTGTGAAATTCAGGAGACCCTTCAGGGAATTTAATGCGATTTGTCTTTCTTCAAGGAAGTTTGGAGAACCCCGAGATTAGGGAGAAGGATCAGAAGCATCTCAAGGTAATGAGGGTCAAGACCCCGCTTACAAGTTATGGCTTACTCGGAGGCGATCTTCACAGAATAGAAATTACTGGAGAGGCTGCTCCCTATTCCGCCAGGGTTTTGGAGTCCATTCCGTCTGATGATGAACCGATCTTAAAAGTTCTATTTCCCTTAATCGATTCAAAGCGTTTGGAATGGGGACTGGAGAAGCTGGTTGAGATTGGAGTGGCTGAAGTTCAGTTTTATTTCAGCGATCACTCCACTTACAACAAGAAGCAGATCAGCAAGTTCAATGAGAGGATCGAAAAGTTGGAGAATCTGGTTGAATCTTCCAGGCAGCAGGCTTTCCAGTGGAGGGAAGTCAGTTTGTTTCAGGCTCGTAAACTGGATGATTTGATGGACTCTTTTTTGCAAAACGGGGAAGGGTTGGTTTTGAGCGTTCATGGGAACAGCGCTGAGCCTCGCGAGTTTGAGAGAAGATGGGACTGGATTTGCATTGGTCCAGAAGGCGACTTTTCGCTAAGAGAGATAGCCTTGCTTCAATCATTGAAGTGTGAGCCGAAAAAGTTGCCAGGGAAAAGAATTCTTCGTTCCGAGACAGCGCTCCTATATCTTGCTAGCCTGCAAAGTTCGATATAATCCGATTTCATCTTGAAATAGGGGAGAAAATGAAGAGAGTTAATCAATTTACAAAACTCGATAATCAGTTTATCAAGCGTTGGTCACCACGATCATTCAAGTTTGACCCACTCAGCCTCGAAGAAATCCAAACAGTTTTTGAGGCAGCTCGCTGGGCTCCTTCTTGTTTTAACGATCAACCCTGGCATTTTGTTGTTGCCCATGAAGAAGAGGCTTTGATTAAAATGAGAGAAGCCATGATGGAGGGCAATCAGGTGTGGGCCAACAAAGCTCCCGTTTTGATTGGAGTTTTCGCCCGAAAGCATATGAAGCATGATAATTCAGTTAACAAATGGGCTGGTTTTGATGCTGGCGCAGCCTGGATGTCCATTGCCTTGCAAGCCCGTAAGATGGGGCTGATCACCCATGCAATGGGAGGTTTCTTTCCAGAGAAACTCAGCGAGATTTGTAAACTGGATCCCGAGCTCTATGAGCCCATGTGTATGGTTGCCATGGGAAAGCAGGGAGCACTAGAGGACCTGCCGGAAAATTTCCATGATCGTGAGGAGCCTTCTGATCGTGTAGAATTGCAGGAAATTCTGCAATTTTTGAAAGACTGATACGATGAAAAAAGAATCCATATTCAACTTCACACCCAGTGCGCTGGGTAACCTTCTCGTGGAAGAGATGCACTGCAAGCCATTTGTAGTCAATCAGATCCTGGACTGGATTTACCAAAAAGGGGCTGACAGTTTCTCGAGCATGAGCAATCTATCTAAAGATCTTCGTGAAAAGCTTGAGGTTAGATTTCACATGGATTTGCCTTCAGTTGAATATGAATTGCGCTCCAAGGATCACAAGACAATCAAGCTGAAACTTGGTCTGAAGGATGGAAAGTCTATTGAGGCTGTTTACATGAAAGAAGAAAAGCACAGCACTATCTGCCTGTCTTCACAGGTTGGCTGTGCCCAGGCTTGTGTCTTCTGTGCCACTGGAAAAATGGGTGTGCTTAGAAATTTGCATGCTTGGGAGATAATTACCCAAATTCTGGTTTTCAAGCGAATCATGGGAAAGAGTTTCCCCAAGAGTTATCGTCTTGTCTTTATGGGAATGGGGGAACCTTTTCACAACACGAATCAGCTATTCAAGGCCGTGGACATTATTACCCATGAAAAATGTCTGCAGGTGGGGGCTCGTAGAATCACAATTTCCACCTCTGGAGTTGTGAAAGGGATCTATCGTCTGATGGAGTTTAAGCCCCAGGTTCAGTTGGCGATTTCATTGCATACTGTCAATCAGGAACTGCGCAAGAAATGGGTGCCCAATATGCGTGAGAGCGTGGAGGATATTCTCGAGGCGGCTCGTGTATTTACGGAGAAAACCGGGCGAAAAATCACTTTTGAAATGGTTTTGTTTGGTGGTCAATACGTTTCTACTGCCAGGTTGAACAAGCTGGCTGTAAAGCTCAAGGGGATACGATGCAATGTGAATGCTATTCCCTACAACCCGATTGAAGATGGTCCTGCAGGATTACTCAGACCGACTCATGAAGAGATGGAACACTTCAAGCAAATCCTGAAAAAACACCAGCAGGAAGTCACCATACGAATTTCTAGAGGAAGGGATATACAAGCCGCATGTGGGCAATTGATCACAAGCCAGGTCGCCTAGTCGACTTTTTGGACAGGTTTCCCGGATTTCATGCTCAGAATTTCCAAAAATCATCCGCCCATGCCTTTATAATTCATGGGCAGGAGGTAGCGAACCTCTTTGGTTTATCACGCTATCTATGCAGTGCACTGCTTTGTGAAGAAGAGGGAGAGACAGCCTGTGGAATGTGTGATGGGTGCCTGGCTCTCAAGAGAGGGAATCCTTTAAGGTTTTACCCGGTTTTTCCGCAGGGGCAGGTGCTCTCCATTGATGCGGTGAGAGGGATTCAGGATGCCTGTCGCCATCGACTTGAGGATGGCCAAAAGCAGTTGATTGCCCTGTTTTTCCCATCCTTAATGCAAACAGAAGCTGCCAATGCACTTTTGAAGACATTGGAAGAGCCGGGTGAAAACCGGATTTTTTTGCTGGTTAATCCGCTGACCAAATTTCTTTTGCCTACAATCTCATCCCGGTTGAGTCATTATCATATGCCAACTTGCCAGTCACTTTATGATGGAGAGCTGGATTCACTCACCGAGGATTATCTAATGGCCCGACTGAGTGATTTCCCCATCTTTGGCGACTGGAAGAAGGCAGGTTCCTTTTTGCAAAAGCCCATGAGTCTTGCTGATTTGTATCACTGGTTTCTTGAGGAAGTGAAGTCCAGCGAATCCAGTTTTGATCAGACTCTGAATCTACAGCTCTTTTCTGCTCACTTTACGGCGGCTCGCAGACTTGCAGTGTTGCATTTTCTGGATCACCTGGCGAATCAGGAGTTTCGATTTCTTGATCGAGAACTCAGCCGAATGAAAAGTAGCTTTAAAGACCTGCAGGACTGCTTTCAGGCCAGTGCCTCCCGGATGAAGGCTCAAAATCGTGAAGACTTGGGAAAAAATTATGAACACTGGCTACTCAAGGATATGAAGTCGGACGTGGTGCAAAGGTTCTACAGGGGTTTTCTGTATCGGGAGATTGAGGCAATTTTTGTGGATTTTATCCGCTGTTTTGAAAACCTCTTTTTAAGTCAGGAAAGTTACGCTCTGTTACCTCAGGAAAAGCTCCTTGGTTCACAGTTTTCAAATTTTCAAAACCCTCGGAATTTGCATGAACTCGGGCAAAAACTGGCTGAGGCAAACAGGATGCTCTATAATAACGTCCCTTGGGATGCCCTGCTGGAAGAAATCGGTGTCTTTCTATTACAAAGCCAACGTGGCGATTGAGTATATCTATGTGCGAACAAATTGAATCAACGAGTCAGGAACAACAGGAAAACCTTGCGCCTTCCATTGACGAGTCCCCCGAAGAGCAAATCCAAATTCAGGAAAATTGGACTCTAAGACAGAAAGTTGAGTTTGCACTGGAGCAAGCCCGTTCTCCTCAAGAGGGTGAACAGGCCGAAGAGAAGAAAAGCAAAAAGTCCAGCAGTACAATCTATGGCTTGAAGCTTCGCAACAAGCGTGGGATTTACACCGTGCGAAGTGAAGGTGATTTTCGTTTTGGCGACGAGGTTCTTGTGAAGTCCACCCGTGGGAAGGAAGTCTCCAAAGTTCAGTATGTGGGCTTGAACTCATTGATTCGAAGAAGCCGTGATGTGGAAGTGGAGAGTCTGCTTCGAGGGGTCACGGAGCAGGACCGGGAAACCATGGAGAGAAACCGGGAGAAGGAAAAATCTGCTTTGGAAATCGCAGGACAGAAAGCGAAAGAGCTGAACCTTAATATGCGTTTTGTGGGCACTGAATATCTCTTTGATTCTTCTCGTATTCTGTTTTTCTTTCTTGCACCTCAAAAGGTTGATTTTCGAGAACTGGTCAAACAACTGTCCAAAGAGTTTCGAACCCGCATCGAGTTGAGACAACTGAGCTCCAGAGAGTATGTAGGACTACAAGGTGCCCTGGGAGCTTGTGGAAGAGAGACCTGTTGCTCCAGCTTTTTATCCCGCCCACCCAGAGTGACTCTAAAAATGGTTGAGAATCAAAGGCTCAGTAAAAATCCATCGAAGCTGAACGGGGTTTGTGGAAAACTGAAGTGCTGCCTCAGTTACGAGAATGACTTCTATCATGAAGCACTCGAGGGAATTCCGGCGAAAGCCTCTTGTATAGGTTGCTCAAAAGGTAAGGGTAAGGTTTGCGGCACAAATGTCTTTTCAGATGAAGTTACCATTCGACTTGAAGACAACTCTTATGTTCAAATTACTCTTGAAGAGGCCCGTACAGCCGAAGTTCTGGATGAACGTTCCCTAAACTTTCAATCCTACGGGGGCGTTACCGAGGACGACGAGTAATCCTGATTTTTTCAGATAGGTACTCGTTCTCTTTAGAGTAGGTGATTCAGCTTTGCTCAGAGGGTTCGATCAAGAGGGCATAGTTTAAAACCCGTCGAAAGTTGTTCCAGGGAAATACGATCCTGCGAGGTGGTCTGTGTCCATCAATAGATTTACCGTAGGGATCATTCAGAATTGGATTGCCATCCTCATCAAATCCGATCAGAACCATGATATGACCAAAGGATGTCCTGTAAAGAACCTCTTCACCATCACGAATGTATGCGTTCCCCAACACACTGATCAATACAGGGTCTCCATTGGAAACGTGACTTCTCAATTGCTCCTGGTCAGCGACTCAGGAGCGCTCGGTTGAAAACCCGTTTTCCTGCAGGTAAGCCTCTGCCTTTTCCAGCCCAAAAACGGTTCCAGGTGGTCGAAGCTCCTGAATCAGCTCGTGTCGCTCTTCCTCAATTGAATAATAGGAAAGAATCATTTGAATGCTGGTGGGTCCACAATAGGCGGCTGGTTTGTCACCACCAAGTGCCAGTTCATCTTCTTCACTACCCTCATAGAAAGGGTCCGTTTCCATCTGACCATAAAGTGGAACAGGTAAAGCCACAAACCCTGATTCTGAAACAATGGATGATGCCTCGCTCACAGCGTTTTGGGCGACTTCCAATTCGTTAATGAACCCATCAGCGACGATTGTGTTCAAGCTAATCAATAGAATGAGTAAAGCTTTCATTTTGTGCTCCCATCAGAAACGACAATACAGTTATCGCCGTAATAGGAACGAATGTCTTGAAGACTCCAGCGGTTTCCACGATTATCTCTCAAGCCAAAGTCATTCTTGTCATATTTGGTCCAGGTTAGATTCACAAGTTGCGATAACACACTGCGACTTGAGATTTCCCTGACTTCGATTTGGATACTCTCTTCGTCTGTTAAGCATTTCACCAATACAGACTCATCGATTTGACTAAGACTTTTTCCTACCACAGTGTCGATCTCTGTCGCTTCTTCACGGGATTGAACTGCACGTCCAAAGGGGAAAAGTTCTACAGGAAGGTTTTCACTCATCTTTGCAAGCTCTTGTAAAGCCTTATAGATTCGATTTTTCTCATCTCTCGCTGATTGAGCATTCTTTGCGATGAGAAATTTCATCTTCTGAGCGAGAGCACTGCTGGACATCCACTCAGGTCTCTTCACAGGATTCAATTTGATTCGTGCGAGCACCAACAGCGCTTGTCGTACGAACAGGTAGTTCCACCATGGCTTGTTGGTAAAGTCACTAGTTTCCAAATCCTTGAGATACTGGAGCGCATTGACATGACGTCCCATCTGATTCTCATGATTTACAAAGCGAAAGCAAATGCTCTCTTCGGGGCTGATGTTCCAAAACTCTGGTTTGTGTACTTGATATTGCATTCTTTCTCCCTGCCTCCTTATTAGTATGAGAGCCTTTAGGCCAAATCGAGACCCTGTAGCGAAGATATTCGAAAAGTTCAAAATGTTTTCTGAGCCAGAACATCCCGAATAAGTTGGGAAAAGGGGGGTCTGTGGGCTGAATCTACGTAAACTTTTGTCCACGGAGGAAAACAATGATTGGAGCAATTTTAAAAGCGCTTTTGATAGTAAAGCCTGTTTTTTCCAGTCATTTGATAGTTTCTGGCTTGAAAGGTAACCAGGCCTTGCTTGAATACTCCGGTTACGACTCTGCCTTGATTGAGCTGGTCCAGCGAAATTGGAAGAAGGCTCTGAGATTTTTCATTGCTTCCGGTCGACAAAAGGTGCCCAGGGAATTGGCTCAAGATCTCAAAGCTTTGGGGATTGAGGTGGACTACTCAGTAGAAGGTCTCAAGTTTCAAAATCTGATGGAGCAGGAAGGTATTGGGAGTTTTCCAGTTGAACAATAGCTCTCTAGTTGCCCTTGTTTTCTACTGTGACTATAGATTTTCAGTCGGGTTCCAAAAGAAAAACCAGTAGCTGCCTTCAACTATTGTCCAGTGGTATATCCACAAGAAAACTTGCCCCTCCGTCTTTTCCCGGCATGTATTGAATCGCGCCATCCAGTCTATGGACAATGGATTTGACAATGAACAATCCCAGACCACTTTCCTTACCCTGCTCTTTGGTAGTGAACATGGCGTGAAAGATTCTCTCTCTAATCTCTTCAGCAATACCTGGTCCGTTGTCAGAGATCACCATATTCAGGAAGCGCCCATCACGGCGAAGTTCGATCTTGATCACAGCTTCTTTCTTCTTCATGATGGCATCGATGGAATTTCCAATGAGATTGATGAGGATTCTTTGGATGGAAAATACAGGAAGCTCACAAGATTCTTCGGGATCAAAAGCCTCCAGAACCTGAATGTCGTAATTTTCAATTTTGGCTGAATAAAGGTTGAGACAAGGCTCTATAAGCTCTTGAAAGGAGGTTGGGATTCTTTGTTCATCCTTTTGATAAAGAATCGGAAGGTTGTCCACAAGAGTTCGACCCAGTTCAAGATTCCCATGAAGTACTTGAAGAATGTTGGATAGCTTTTCCTTCAATCCCTCTTCATGAAACTCTACTTTTTCTTTGTTCTGCAGATCATCATGGATAATGTTCAATAGTCCCGTTCCTGAAAAAACATTACGCAAATCATGGTAGGCACTGCTAACGCTCAAACCTGCGCTGGCGTACCTCTCGAGCATGTCCAGTCTATCCATGAGAAACTTGCGAGAATTCATGGCCTCCAATGCATTATGCACTCTGCAACGAAGCTCTTCCGGATGGAAAGGCTTTTCTATGTAGTCATGGGCTCCGGACTTGTAACAGATATCCATGGAATCCAGAGCAGTTCTCACTGTAACTATCAAAAAAGGGGTACGTTGGGTTAGGCCTTTCCGTTGAGCCTCCTGGACCAGTTCCAGTCCATTGCCGTCAGGTAGCCCCAAATCAACCAGGACAAGATCAAACTCACCAGACTTTAATGATTGCCTGGCTTTCTCCAAAGATTCGCAAACAAGCAACTCTAGGTCCGGGATACTTTGAGTGAGGCATGATTCGACTATCATTTGAGAGCTGTGATTGTCTTCTACCAGTAATATCCGGATTTTCGATGCACTTACCATTCATTTCTCCAATGTTGATATATTCTAATTCCTTTCCTCTTTGGTGAACAGGTTCCTGCCCGGGAAATATTGCAATTTTGGCCGTCAGAGTTATACTTCTGGCAATTTTTCTAGGAAAAGGCATGATCAAAGGGAAAGAACATGGGTGATGTTAGTAAGAAAGTCGGTCTTGTAGCTGGCTACGGGAATCTACCACTTCAAATTTTAAAGGCAGCACAGCAGGACGGCTATGAAGTTGTTTGTGTTGCCCTTGAGGGAATGGCCAGTGAGGACTATTCCGGATTGGTGACAAATTCTCTTAGTGTTCATTTGGGAGAAGTGGAAAAAACAATCCGGTTCTTTCTGAGCAATCAGATTCAGCAAGTTTTTTTCGCAGGGAAAGTGGATAAAATCAAACTGATTCAAGGAGGCGAAGTTCATCTGGACGAGAAAGCAGCTCATTTTCTTAAAGATTTAAGCCAGGGCAATGATGATGCAATTTTAATGGGTCTTGTGCAGATCTTTGCAAAAGCTGGAATTCAGGTTATGGACTCCACTCAGTTTCTAAAAGAAATTTTGCCATCTCAGGGAACTCTCACACCCTGGAGTGTTCCAGACGAGGTTCAAAAGGACATCGAGTTTGGCTTCCAGATGGCCAAGAGTATCGGCAAGCTTGATATCGGACAGACGGTTGTAGTGAAACAAGGCGCTGTAATGGCTGTGGAAGCGATAGAAGGAACCGATGAGGCCATCAGTCGCGGAGGAAAACTCGCGGGAAAGGACGCGGTGGTTGTTAAGGTGGCTAAACCTCAACAAGATTTGCGCTTTGATGTCCCGACGGTTGGAAAAGATACAATCCAGAGTTGCATCGATTCTGGAGTATGCGCCCTCGCTTTTGAATCCAAAAGAACTTTCCTGCTGGATCGTGAAGAAGTTCTGGCATTGGCCAAAGATCATAATATCCATCTGGTCTCCATATCAGAAGAAAGTGCTGGACAGGATAATTTGTGAGTAAAGCTGGAATGAAGATTTTGATTATGGCTGGAGAAGAGTCAGGTGATTTACACGGCTCTCATCTCGTCAAAGCCATCAAACAAGTGAGTCCTGAAGCCCAGCTCTTTGCTTTTGGCGGGCGGAACCTGCAAGAGTCGGGTGCGACTTTGGTTAAGAATACCATGAAGACCTCTGTCTACGGCGTTAGTGAAGTACTCAGAGCTATTCCCAGCCTTCTTAGAGCAGAACAGGAAGTGTACAACTGGTTGTTAAACAACCGCGTGGATTTAATCATTCTGATCGACTTCCCCGGATTTCACCTCAAACTATTACCTCGATTGTCTGAAATGACGCGAGTCTTCTATTACATTCCACCAAAAGTCTGGGTCTGGAAGGAAAATCGCAAACACAAGATTTCAAAGTATTGTGAACGTGTTTACACAATCTTTCCCTTCGAAGATCAGTACTATCCTGGAAAAGCTTTTTACAATGGACACCCTCTGGTGGATATCGTGAAAACCTCCGTATCCAGGGCGGAGTTTTGTGAAGAGTACGGGCTAAACCCGGACAAGGCGATTTTGGGCCTGGTTCCTGGAAGCCGTACCCAGGAGATTCATTCACTGCTTCCCTCAATGATAGAATGCGCAAAGTTACTAAAGGACTTTGATCCAGAATTGCAGTTTGTTTTGCCCGAAGCCGACTCCCTGGAACCTGGTTTATTTGATAGCCTGATACCTCAAGATCTTAAAGTAAGCAGAATTCGCGGTAGAAATTATGATCTTATAGCGAGCTGCGATATGGTCCTGGCTACCAGTGGCACCGTGACTCTCGAGTCCGCCCTGCTTGATACTCCCATGATCATCGTAAACAAGGGCAGCTGGATTACTTATCTTGCTTTTCAAGCCCTCTCAAAAATTCCATATCTTGGTCTGCCCAATATCATAGCCGACCGGGAAATCTGCCCGGAAATGCTGCAAGAGAATTCGCAGGGACCGGCTCTGGCTCAAAAAGTGCGCGAATTTCTGAGTTCTGAGGATGTCATCAAAAATCAAAAGGAAGGTTTGCGAGAAGTTCGCGAGACTCTGGGTGAGAAGGGCGTCCTGCATCGAGTGGCACAACATATGCTGGAGGAACTCGCATGAGTCCACTTCGTCAGCTTTTATCTCTGGGTAAGAAATATTGGCTCTATCTTATCCTGAGCTTCTTTGCCAGCGCTTTAATTGGCTATTGCACCATGTATAACGCGAAAATCCTGGCCATGCTCACTGATGATGTCCTTGTTGTGCCAGAAGGTGCTAATCAGGCCGAGTATTTAAAGACCCAGATGAAAAGTCTTTACATTGTCATTTTTGCTGCTATCGCGGTGACCTTCGGCAAAGGGCTGGGAACATTCTTGCAAACCTATTTCATGTCTTTTGTTTCCCAAAAAATCATTATTCAACTCAAGATTCGCTGCTTTCGCCATCTTCAGGACCTTCCCCTGAGTTTCTTTGCCCGTTATCGCACAGGAGATCTGGTGTCAAGGTTGAATGGAGATATGGTCATCATTGAACAGATGCTGCAAACCCTGACCCGAATCATGCCAGATCCCTTTGTCATTTTGATTCTGGTCACTCATATGTTCTCCATTGACTGGCAACTCTCTCTTTTTATCTTCGTTTTTGTTCCTGTACTGGGTGGTCTTGTTCGTTGGCTGAGTGCCCGCTTGAGAAGAGCTGGGAAGCTTTTGCAAGACAAGGTGGGCGATATCAGTGCTCTGATTCAGGAGTCTGTTATCGGGATAAAGATCATCAAGGCTTTTCGAATGGAAGAGGCGAGACTGGACTTTTTTGAGAGAGAGTGTGAAGAGAATTTTCGTTTCAGTATGAAATCAGTGAAATACAATGCGCTGAATTCTCCAGTAGTGGAGCTAGCCGATGCTGCGGGTGTTGCTCTAATGATTTACTTTGGAAGCCTCGCTGTTATCGAAAATCGTTTGAGTCCAGGTGATCTCATCGGATTTTTGACAGCCCTTGGACTCCTCTTTCACCCTCTCAAGAAGCTCACCAATGGTAACGCATTCATACAACAGTCTCAGGGTGCTGTTGTGCGAGTTTTCGAAATCTTGCAGGAAGAGATCGAATCCAATGAAGGGGACTCTCTGCCAGACTCTCCCGGAAACAAGATTCGTTTCGAAAACCTTTCTTTTTCCTTTGATGACAAGAAAAAGGTGCTCAAAGATATCAATCTAGAGGTTGAAGAGGGGGAAGTAGTCGCTCTGGTTGGCCCTTCCGGTGGTGGAAAGACTACACTGGTCAGTTTACTTCCAAGATTCAACGAATGGAAAGAAGGAAAAATCTTCCTGGGTGATCGGGAGATTCGGGACTACAAGCTCAAAGACTTTCGCAAGCTCTTCGGAATGGTTCCCCAGGAAACTATACTTTTCAAGGGGTCGATTGAGGACAATATCCGCTTTGCAAAACCTGAAGCTACTATCGAAGAGATTATGGAAGCCTGCAAGGCTGCAAATGCACACAATTTCATTGAATCTATGGAAGGTGGATATAAGGCTCAGATTAGCGAAATGGGAGTTGGACTCAGTGGCGGACAGCGCCAAAGGATAGCGATCGCTCGAGCTATACTGAAGGATCCAAAAATCCTGATTCTGGATGAGGCGACCTCTGCATTGGACAATGAATCAGAAAAGATTGTTCAGGACGCTCTCGATAAGCTGATGGTAAATCGCACAACTTTTGTGATTGCTCATAGAATCAGCACTGTAGTGAATGCGGACAAGATTGTGGTTTTGAATCAGGGCAAGATTGAAGCAGTCGGGAAGCATCAGGACCTTCTTGTTAGCTGTGAATTGTATGCCAAGCTCTGTCAGGGTAAAGATCTGGGAGGCTCTCAGTGAGTACAAATCCTGCGAAACGAGTCTTTGTCTCTGCTGGTGAATATAGCGGAAGCGTTTATGTGGCCAGTGTTGTCAGGGAACTTCGCAAATCTCACCCGGAACTTCAGTTTGTAGGAGTGGGTGGTGACGAGCTTAAAAATGCAGGTGTTGAACTACTTTATAACAGTGATGGATGGGGAAGTATCGGGGTCGTAGAAGCTCTGAAACGATGGCATCTTGTTCTGATTAACTACAAGATAAAAAGCTATCTGGAAGAGAGTAAGCCAGATCTAGTGATTCTCTCTGATTATCCGGGATTCAATATGCCTCTTGCCAGAAAAGCCAGAGAGCTTAAGATTCCCAGTTTGTATATTTTTCCACCCAGAAAATTTGCCAAAGATCCTGCCAGCATTCAGGATGCTGCCCAAAATATCAAACGAGTAGCTGCCGAGTTTGAGCCAACCTATGAAGTTTATCAAAAGGCAGGTGCGAATGTTGACTTCGTTGGGCATCCAATGGTTGATAGCCTGCCCGTATTGAACAGGCAGCAACTGCGTCAGGACTACTCTCTTAAGGGGAACTCTCAACTGGTTCTTTTGATGCCCGGTTCGAGAGAGCAGGAGATTCGCCTCATGCTTCCTGTACTCAAAGAATCAGCCCTCAAAATGCATGGTCGCAGTCCAAACCTTAAGTTTCATCTCCTGGGTGCCCAGAATTTACTGGCAACGCAACAGAGCAATTTTGAAAAAGTCGTCAAGGAGCTATCCCGTGAAGGTGTAGACATTGAGCTCTTTTGGGAAAAGCGCTTTGAGCACATGGTGGCAGCAGACTATGCTATCGTGACTTCAGGCACAGCTACGCTGGAGTTATCCTTCTATCACGTTCCCATGCTCATATGCTATAGAGTGACAGCATTGACTGCTTTTCTGGCTCGATTCTTCACCAGATTGCCGCAATTTATAGGTCTCCCTAATCTGCTCTCCCAAAAACAAATTGTTCCTGAACTCATTCAGGAAGAGGCTAATCCTGACAAAATCAGCACTTTGGCAATAGAGCAACTATCAAATGAAAAAGCTCTAAAATCGATTCAGGAAGAGCTTTCACTCGCTACAAAGAAGCTGGGCAAGGGCGGTGCCATTGGAAGAATCAACGCGCTGATCGAACAAGAACTTGGTTTATGAGGCCCATTGTCTCTTTTATGCTTTACTGGACTCTACGATTCATAGCTCTTAACGCCTGGTTACCCAGAAGTTTTACTCTCCTGGTATCCAGGTTGGGATCCATAGTATTGGCTGCATTGCCCGTTCCTGCGCTTGAGCGCAACCTCAATGTGATCAGCCATCATCTAATCAAGAGGGGTAAAACCAGTCACAAGCTTCTTCAAGCCGGTGGAAGACGTCAGATCAAGAAGCAATTCTACTTTTATATGCTTAAGAACTTTTTTGATTTCTTTCGCTTTGTTGTCGTCAGCAGAAATGGATTGCATGGTCTGGTTACAAACCTTGGTGAGAGAGACAAGATTGTTGAACAGTTTAGAAAGGAGCGAGGCTTGATCGGCCTTTGTATGCATCTAGGCAACTGGGAGCTTGGTGCTCCTTTGCTAACCTCGGCAGGTATAGAACTCTCTTCTCTTGTGTTTCGCCAGATCGACCCTGGAGTAGAACGTTTCGTTCAGGGCTCCCGTAAAAAGTCCAATGTGAAGCTCTTGCATCAGAGAAACGGCTTAAGACAAGCAGTGCGAGCTTTGCAGGCAAAAGAAATGGTTACCGTTCTTTGTGATCAAGATGGCACCCGGGCAGGGCATTTTCAGGAGTTTTTTGGACTACAGGTTTCCTATCCAAGAGTCTTTGATCTGTTCTGTTCCAAAGCAGATCCAGTTCTTATGCCTATGATATTGTTGCACGAAGGGACTCACTACAAAATCAGGACTTTCGATGCTCTGGAGTCCAGTCTGGTCCGGGACAATCCACAAGTGTTTTATGAGCAATTGCGTGACTGGCATGAAGAAATGATCACTGAGTACCCTGAACAGTGGCTTTTGGTATACGATCGGTTCAAATTTCGACATGATTCTCTGCTCAGAGAACAGGGAGTCTACGAAACTCGTCGCAAGGAGTATGAAAAGGCATGGGGAAAACCAGATTTGGCATAACGATGGGCGATCCGTTAGGAGTCGGTCCTGAGGTGTTGGCGAAGGCTCTAAAACAAATAGAGGGGATCGCTCGGGAAGACGTGATTCTCTTTGGTGATGCGAATATCCTGGCCAAACACAATCTTGAGTCTTCTCTGATTGACCAACTTTGCAAAATGGAATGGAGGGGTCCAGTTTGTTCAGCCAGTCCCGGAGTGGAATGTGAAGAGGGAGGGCGCTGCAGTATTGAATATCTTGACCTCGCTATTGAAGCAATCCAGAATGGCGAGATCGATGGCTTGGTCACCGGCCCCCTGAGCAAATCTGCTGTTCAGATGACGAGGCCGGGATTCGTAGGTCATACCGGTTATCTGGGAGATGGCTTGGGTGCTGAGGAAACCGTGATGTGTTTCTATGGTGAGCATTTCAACCTGGCCTTGCTGACCCATCATATCCCTTTAAATCAAGTGTCTGATGCACTTTTGAGACTGAATCTTGAAAGGATTTGTGAAACGGCTTTGAGCGGATTTGAGATCTTGCTGGGCAAGAAAGTGAATGTGAAACTCGCCGGTTTGAATCCTCATGCAGGAGAAGCTGGCTTGCTGGGTACTGAAGAAAGCCGCCTCAGGGAACTGATTCAGCATTTAGGTGAGCAATACGAAGTGAGCGGGCCCTGGCCAGGTGATACTCTCTTTACACCAGCAGGGCTGAAAGGGGTAGATGTAGTCATTGCTTGTTACCATGATCAGGGTCTGATCCCCTATAAGATGGTCCATTTTCACAAGGGCGTGAATGTCACCTTCGGATTACCCGTCATGAGATTTAGCGTGGACCATGGAACGGCTTATAGTTTGGTAGGCAAGAATGAAGCCGATCCAGGAAGTATGATTCAGGCATTGGAGTTGATGCTCTCTGTACGAAACGCTAATCCGGTGAATTAGTTTGCAGGCGATGCACCCGCTCATGTTTACAGCTGTATCGGTAACTGCTTTTTGCCAATTTGGGCGGTATTGCTCGAGAACTTTCAAGCGAGGGTTTTATGACAAGCCCTAAGATGCTGATCCTGTGTCTCTTTCATCTTCTGACATTAGGCTATGTTTCCTTCAGTGTTAACTGGATGGAGCAAACCCACTTGCTGATGTTTTTGTTTGCCCTTCAGGCTTTGTTTGCTGGTTTGGCGGCGAAGTGGAGTAAGAAAAGTTGGGGAAAAACAGACTTTGTCGCTCTCTTTCTTGTTTGTGCTCTTGCAAGACTGCTTCTGATTCCCTGCTTAAGTAGCGATGATATGAATCGCTACATCTGGGAAGGTACTATCCAGAATCACGGATTCAATCCTTACCAGGTCCCTCCAATAGATCCTTCTTTGAATAGCTTTCATGAGCAGGGACTTAACTTACCCAGCCACCATGAACTCACGGCGATCTATCCACCATTTGCACTGTTGACCTTTCGCTTAGTTACTCTACTTAGCTCCTCTAAGACAGTCTTTAAAGTTCTGTTTTCTATGCTGGATCTGGGAGTGATTGCATTGCTACTTCTACTCCTCGGTTTGAGAAATATCAGAAAGGGAAACATCTTTTACTATGCCTTCAATCCTGTTGTTTTGTTCGGGTTTAGCGCCAGAGGTCATCTGGATGTCTTGATGGTCTTCTTTCTTGTGGCTTTTATCTATTGCTTCGAGAAGGGTCACTGGAAGAGTCAATGGTTTTTTTATACTTTGGGAGTTGCATCCAAGTTTCTCATACTGCTTCTGCTCCCCTGCTTTCTTCATCGACGCAATTACAAGAGCTTGTGGATTCTTCCTGCACTATTGATTCTCCTGTACCTTCCATATATGGATGCAGGCAAAAACCTGTTTTCAACCTTTTGGATTTTTGTCTCAAAAATGGAGTACAACGGTTCAATCTTCGCCCTGACTCAGGTCTTGTTCCAGGGAAACCAGATTCTTGTTCTGATATTGCTTGGATTGGCAGGATTTTTAGTTTGCATCTGGTCTGTTCTGATCAGTGAAGATGGAATCCTGACCGGTCTAATCATAGCCACATTCTTTCTCTTGCTTGCTCCGACTGTGCATTTTTGGTATCTAAGCCTTCTGGCACCATTTTTATGCTTCTATCCCAAGCCAGCTCTCATGGTTTGGTGTGCACTCTCAGGACTCTGGTTTGTTGTTTTACCCGAAATAGCTAGCGGTACCTTCTCTCATCACTACCAGTACACTCTGATGCAATATCTTCCAGTCTACATCCTCTTTTTCATTCAACTTCGAAAGATTGCCTGGGCTCAACCTGTACCACCAGAATTGAAGGAGGGCCAGACTCTTGGGATTGTGATTCCCCATTACAATGACGAGTCCAATTTGAAACTTTTACTGGAAGATCTTCAAAGTAATACCTTGGTTGCCAGCGAAGTTCTCGTTGTGGATGCTGGTAGCAGCAAACAACTTCAGGAGCTTTGCACTGCATATGGGACGCGATTGATCAAAAGTCAGTTGGGTCGTGGATATCAGGTTAGCGCGGGTATAGAAGAATGCTCCAGTGATCTGGTTCTCATCCTTCATGCAGACAAAAGACTGGACTCTGATGTTCTCGAGCGCATCGTTCGTCTTATGCAAGATCCAGAGATTATCGGGGGATGTATTGGAAGCCGTTTCCAATCCATGAAAAATGGACAATGGTTCATCACTCTACTTAATGTGATACGTGCTCGCCTCATGGGAGTACCCTTTGGAGATCAAGGACAATTTTTTAAACGAAGCCTCTACCTTGAGTACAGCTGGGATTTGAAAATGCCACTGATGGAAGATGTGGAGCTGTCCCTGTTGCTTTGGAACTCGAGGGGAAAGGTAAGCTACCTCGGAGGAGGAATTCACTCCTCCACTCGACGCTGGGAGCAAAAGAACAGGCTGAAGAATGCTCTTGAAATCGTCTACTTCGTCTTCCTCTACTGCTGGCTAAGAAGGTTTCAGGGCAAGGTAGATACAAGCAAGCTCTACGAGAAATACTATAATCGAAAACTAAACGCTTCTTAGTAGAAGCTCCTACAAACCGGTAGGAAATTCCAGGAACTCAAAATCCAGTCCGAACTTCTGCTTGAGATGACGCCCGACAGCCTTCGGTCCCAGAGTCTCTGTTCGATAATGGCCAGCGAGAATGACATTCACTTCCAGCTCCTTTGCTGCGTAATACATATAGTGATTCATTTCTCCCGTGATGAATGTATCAAAGCCTGCACTTTCTGCCTCAGGAATACCGCTTTGACCCTGGCCGGTAATCATGGCGACTTTCTGAACAGGACCTGGATGAAAATGGAAAGCCTGGACCTCATCTTGTAGCTTTTGTTCAACATATTGAACAAAATTCTCGAATCGAAAGGGCTTTTCCATATCACCCATCACTCCAATGGGTGTGCCTTGATAAAATCCCATCTTCTCGGGGTTTTGACACTTGAGAAGACGGAACAATTCCATATTGTTACCAACATCCGGATGAAGATCCAGTGGTAGATGGGAGGCATACAGGCTGAGTCCGTGATCAAACAATAACTGCAACTTCTTCTTCTTGATAGGAGTGATTCTGTCTTCCCTGTTGTAATTCCAGAAGATTCCATGGTGTACAAAGAGAAAATTACATTCGGCATCTATGGCAGCCTGAAAGCTGTCCAGACTGGCATCTGTTGCAACAGCAACCTTTTTGACCACTTGGTCGCCCGGCACTTGAAGCCCATTGACGCTCACGTCTTTCATCTGCTCGGGATCGAGCAAATTATCCAGATATTCCACCAATTCTGACAAGTCCATTATCTCTGACACAGAAGCCTCCTTGTAGAAGGGATCATTCTACTTGCTTGGGAAACAAAAATCATCCCCGGGCTATTTACTCTCATCGCTTTACTTCAAGGCTGGTTAAATGTATATAGATGTCCACAATTTCAGATTCCCTAAAACCAAACATAGAGTAAAGGAGCAAGGCAATGGGTAAAGAAAAAACATACGTAATGGTAAAGCCTGATGGTGTACAAAGAGGACTAGTCGGAGAAATCATTTCAAGATTCGAAAACAAAGGTCTTAGACTTGCCGGACTCAAGATGATACAAGTGAGCAAGGAAACTGCGTCAGAGCATTATGGTGAGCACAAGGAACGACCATTTTTTGGTGAGCTCGTTGATTTCATCACTTCTTCACCAGTTGTGGCTATGGTTTGGGAAGGGGACAATGCAATCTCTCTTTGCCGAACAATGATGGGTGCTACTAAAGCTGAAGAAGCTTCTCCTGGAACAATCCGCGGAGATTTTGCCCAGTACACTGGAATGAATCTGGTTCACGGTTCTGATGGTATTGAGTCTGCTCAGCGTGAAATCGGGATCTTCTTTGATGAAAGCGAATTGGTTGACTATGAATTGAATCGCTTGCAATGGATTCTTGGGTAATCCCGAAAACCGGGGAAATCAGTCGATCTGGCTTCCCCAGGCTTTGAAAAAAGAGCTTTCTCTCGCTCCAAAATGGCTCCGCCATTAGTTCGTTCGAGGAAGCTCTTTTTTCTTTGCCTGGAAAACCCATCTCTTCCGGATTTCCCCGGCTTTCGAGATTAGGGGGAGGTATTGCTAGGGGGTTGTGGGTCAATGCAGGTTAGGGCTGGTAGCCAGTTATTCAGGAATGGGTCAATTCAGGTGAAGGCTGGTGGGCTTGCTGTTCCATATATAAGTTTGACGAGTTGTGAATAGTCGAAGAACTCGAGTCATTCTGTAACAAGACATACTAATCAGTTAATAACGAGGGATTCAGGTTTTCAATCAGTTCTATGAACGAGTTGATTTGAGTGAAGCTTCTCTAAATCTGGAATGCAAATTGCAATTTAACAACTACTAAGAATTGCCGGGTTCAGTCCAGAATACCGCCAAATCCAGGCCCATCCGAGTCGCCAGTACCCCATTCGTTGTCAGAAAGACTGCGGGTATCCACTTCAGGCTCTTCATCGCTCAATGGTAGGGTGGTAATGATTGCCAGCAAGGTCCTGAAAGCACCTTGTCTGAATCTCCAGCGGCTGGTCATCGTCCTTGTTTGACGGGGCTCGATATCACGTACTTCTTGCATTCTGTTCAGAAGGATTGTCTGAAGGGCGATGATTTCAACATCAGGGGAGCCAGGTCCCATTTCAAGGGTTCGGATTCTTTGCATACACTCCAGATTTCCCCAGCAGTCTGTGGTGTTTCGAAGGTTTAATTCGTAGCCTTCAAAAGCAGTTTCGACTCTCCCTATGAGCGCTTCAAATTCATTGTCCAGTCTCGGGCGAATTTCCATATGTTGGGGGTGCACAGTGGTTAAGTGATGTCTTCGAGATTGGATGCGCACCCTGAGGCTGGTCATACTGTTTTCTTCCATCCATGGGGATTGAGAAGCAGCGTCTCTCCAGGCTCTTTCCCTGAGAAACTTCATGGAGAAGTCGGAAATGCGGTTTCTTCCATCGTCAAGAGTTGCCCAGGGATGATCGATTCCCATCAGAAACATAGTGGTCTCTGCTCGCATGACTCCAAATTTCTGGGAAACAATATCGACAACCTCGCCAACTTTGGTAATCAAGCCATCACCAAGAGCTACATAATCTTCTTGAAACTCGGCTGTAAGCTTGGCTCGCACGATGGCATCAACGAGATCCAGAGTAATGTGTGTGTTCATGCCTGTGTACAAGACACGAAGAGGATGAACAGAACAGTCTTTGGCCAGTTCGAAATACTCTGCCCACTCTGGTTTGAGTCTGTTGCCGTTGGCGAAGTGGCCTAACAAGGAATCGAAATAGGTTTTTCCAAATTCCACGATGAGTCTTCTTGCTCCGTCATTGTCTTGAAATACATTGTTGGAAACTGCTTCTCGTCCTCCCGCTGATACTACCATGTAGATTGCAGCGAATAGACCTCTTCGGTCTCTGGCTTCGATGAAGATATTGGAGATTCTTTGCATCCTGCGCTCGAACTCTTCCACGTCCGTATCACCCAATTCACTGTAGTTACTCAGTTGAACAATTTCCTGGACTTGAGGAGAGTCATCAGCCAGGAAAACACATTGATTTTGATTTTGTGCCTGAACATCCACTTCAATCTCATAAACATCAACATTGGATTGAGCTTGCTCCACTTCTTGCATTTCAGCACCTTCAAGACTCATGGATTCAGGAACCCTGAAGGGGTCGATAACACCGGTGAATGAAAACAGGGTTGAGCTGAGTAGAACAAAAAGTAAAATCTTCATAAGGGTAGTATCCAGGCTCTACTACGTAAAAGTATGGGAATTGTTGCGAGATTATTACCAACCGTATAGAGAAAAAGCAGTAAGCCTGACTAGTTTGCCTTTTACCGATAAGTCGCTTCATCGAGGTGGATTCAGCACTGATTGAAACGTGAGGTATGACCCTTCAAAATTATTGATTTTGTGTAATGTGGTCGATGAGTGTTGAAACTGAAACTCCAATATCTCGAGATGAAGACTGACCATAGTTTTCAATTGGAAATGGAATTGATAGCATATTGAAGAGGTTTTTATGATCGTAAAACAGATTCGATGTCACTTGCAGGAAGACTCTATGGAGCGCTTCGCCGTCGGGCAGGAGCAGTGGAAGTCAATTCGTTCCCGAGACGGCTTTCTGTGGCAATTTGGTGGATTCGATGTTGTGAAGAAAGACACAGCGCTGATTCTTTCCTGTTGGGAGACAGTCGAGGATTACAATGCCTTCATGAACGAAGATCATGACCGAATCTACGAATATAGCGGGCAGAAGGATTGTTGCAAGAGCATAGTGACCTCCCTCTTTGAAAAGCCCATCGAATTCAAGCCCGAAACTCCTCTTGATTCCCGCAAATTTCAGTTCTGCAAGTTAACCGACAGCTTTGTTTATGATGAGCAAGTTCAGCATTTTGAGAAAGCGCAAACTGAAATCTGGGCTCCAGGGTTTAAGGATGTGCTCAGTTTACATCAAGGCTTCTTTCTCAAGCATAACGATGTAGAGCAGAGGTTTTTAAATATTTACCTTTGGGTGGATGAGATGTCCCAGCAAGAGTTCTTGCACGAGGAGTACGCAGAGCTGTACTCGAAGGCTAATCCGGTAATGGATCTTCAGGCCTTCAAGAATTTTCAGTTCATAGTAGAACCCGCTTGGTGGGTGGAGAAGAGCCGAAAGCTGTAGGCTCACCCCAAATCTATTTTTTCGCCTGGCTTATAGGTGACACGGTCTTTTTTCAAGAACTGGGTGACTTGCAGTTTGGGATTATTGTTGCGCCCAACAACCTCAGTGCGAACAAGTCTTCCCTTTTCGAAAGTGTGAAATAGCGAAGCTCCATTGGGAACTCCAAAGTGTTTGTGATTCGGGAATCGATTGGCGGCGGCCTGCAAATGAGCTGATGTTGCGTGAATGGCTTCGTCAAAGTGAGGTAGTAGAGCAATCTTGGGAATAAAACCCAAAGCTTTGCGATTGGTCACCTGAAAAGTCTCCTCCATCATATGGTGATTAAAGAGGTCCGGATTTTCCTTGGACTCAAGAACATTTTTCAGATTGTTCTTATGCTCTTTGGGGCATTCGTGCAAGACTTCCTTCTTGAACTCTTCGCGCTCCTCCTTGGAGGCTTGTTGCATCATGTTCCAATGAATAAAGAGTTCTCTGAAGAACACCACATGAATATAATTGGTGTTCAGACAAATGGAACCAGCGGAATAGCCCAGAAAACTCTTCCCAAGAGAAAAGAACTCCTTGAAGATTTCATCCACCTTGTTAGTAAAGAAATAATCCAGGTAGGGCTCGCAAACTCCTGAGCCTAAAACGAACAAGTCACATTCTAGAATCTTATCGCGCAAGAGCTTCATGTCCTTTTCCTTATGAAACTCGAAAAGTCGTAGCTCCTGGCTGGTCAAGGGTTGCACAAGCTCTTGAAAAAGACTCCAGTCGTTAGGCATTCCGTGCATAATGTGATGAAAAGGTGCAAATCCAATCACGGGATTTTCAATACCGATACGTTTCAGAACTTGACGCTCCGTATCACCGGTTCCCATTTCACCAGGTTTTCCTGAGCCAAACTGCACGATAAACTGTTCCATGATTTTTCCTCTCGACTTCCAATCAATATAGCACAGGAAAAAGCGCGGATTCGAACCCGATTTGGAATCCTTGAGATTCCCTTTTCTCAGGGAATCCTGTTCAACTCTTTTTCTTCGTGGAAATGAGCTTGCAACAAGTTTACAATGGGCAAGCTCGAAGACGGGGAATTCGAGGTATAAGAGGCAATGGGAGAAAGTCGATGGGACTGAATTTTGAGAGATATGTTGAGATCATTAGAGAAGCGGGAGACACGATTCTCAAAATGGGGGAAGACGAAAATATGGAAGTTCGGGATAAGGGTGGGAATGATCCTTTGACCGAAGCCGATTTGACTGCAAACAAAATTTTGCAAAAGCTTCAGAATGAAATCCCGGGGTCCTGCTTCTATTCTGAAGAGCTCGAGGATGACAAAACCCGCCACACATCACCTTACGTCTGGATCATTGACCCTATTGACGGAACGCGGGAGTTTGTAAACAAGATCCCGGAATATGCGGTCAGCGCTGCTCTTGTTCATCACGACAAGATGGTCTTTTCCTGCGTTTACAATCCCAATGACAGTCTGGTTTGGCAGGCAGAGAACGAGCTGCAAGCTCCTGAACTTATGGAAGGGGCCCATCCTGGTTCCCCCGATAAGATTTGTGTTTCACGCAGTGAATGCAAACGAGAGCTTTTTTCGGAGCTGGAGAAGGACTTCAGTTTTGAACCTGTAGGCTCTATTGCTTTCAAGCTATCCCTCGTGGCTCAGGGGCGGTTTCCCGGAGTATTATCCTTGAGACCAAAGAATGAGTGGGACATCGCGGGTGGTGTAGGTTTGGTTGAGGCTGCTCGTCTGACTTCCTGTGATGTTGTTGGCAGAAAATTCCAGTGGAATCGTCCCCAGAAAGCGCAGGGAGTCCTGGCTGGCAAAGACGAACTGGTGAGAGACCTGCTTGCAGATTTTCATCTGGAAGAATTGTTTCACTGGTAATCCAGGCGCTCGAAAATCCGGGTTTGAAAACTCCTCTCACGACGCTTGATTCACCTGAAGAGCTTGAGGAGTTTACGACGATCCTTTACGCAGATACAGCTAGCGTAGCTAAACCTTAACAAGTCATTGAAGCACCGTGTTCGTTTTTATGGTACGAAGTGCTCCGCACTGGCTGTCTGGAAGTGGTTTTCCGAATCAGAATGGTGCTGACACTGGAATCGATTGCTTCAGCGTTTGCCTGAAATTTAATTATTCAGGACGGAAAGTTGCTAAACAGTTCAATTAGCTGGGTTTGGCAGCGCTGCTTTCAGCTTTTTTGTCTACCCCGGCTACACTGAATGAGGTTCCGCATCCACAGGTCTCGTCTGCTTTGGGATTGGCAAATTGAAAGCCTGAGTTGAGAATGCTGTCGTTATAATCAATTGTGAGTCCATCAATGTAGGGCTCATCATCGGGGTCCAGTATGAGTTTGAAGCCGCCCATGTCCTGAGTGACGTATTCCCCGCCCGTTACTTTCACAAGATCCATTGTGTAACTCATGCCAGAGCAACCACCGTTTCGAACACCGATTTTAAGAACCGCTTCGGGGTCACCATTTTTCTCGAATATCCAGTGAAACTGGCGAACTGCTTTTTCTGTGAGATGTATTTCCATAATCGAACCTCTAAGTAAGGGATTGAACTCTCCAAGTATAACGGTTTTTGGCCCCTGAGTTCCATATGGGAGCACAAATCTTTCCAATCCAGACTCGAATTGAAGGTTCTTGTTCCAGTTTCTAAAGAAAGCGTTCCTTCACCCTTCTCAAAAATTTGTTTCCAGGTACTATGTTTCCAAATCTTAAAGGGGTCTCGCTCAATGTAGAGAACCCAGCGAAATAATCGGAGAAAATCTTATGGAAATAGCAATCAAGTGGGGAGCTTTCATATTCTATGTTGTTCTGACTTTTTATCTTGCCTATCTGGGGCAGAAGAAGACAAAGTCTTTGGATGGCTATGCAGTAGGTGGAGGGGATATGAAGCCGTGGATGGTGGCTTTTGCACTGGCCGCAACCATGACTTCCACAGCAACTTTTGTGATTAATCCCGGTTTTGTCTATGCCTATGGGCTCTCTGCAATCATGGGATTTGGTCTCAGTGCCGGTGCGGGGCTTTTTCTGGGAATCATTCTCTTGTCCAAAGGGTTTCGCGCTTACGGAACGAAAATCCAGGCGTTAACAGTTCCCCAGTGGATCGCACAGCGTTATGAGGACAAGCGTCTGGGTGTTGTCTATGCCCTGATTAATATGGTGATGATTGCCATGATCGTGCTCATCGCTTATGGGTCCGCAGTTTTAGTTGATTTAACTCTCAATCTTGAGTCAGTTGTCGGTGCCTGGCACTTTGAGGTGGCCTTGGTCTTCATTATCCTCTTTGTTTTCGCCTATACCATGTACGGAGGAACCTACGCTCACGTTTACACCAATACAGTGCAAGGCTTCATGATGATTCTTGTGGCCGCGATGCTTGTAGTCTCCGGATATGAGCATTGGGGTAGTTTGTTTGACAAGCTGGCAGAACAAGATCCTAACTTGATCAAGGCAATTAACCCTACGAGTTTGCTCTTTAGAAACTTCTTCGAAGTATTCATTGCCAACTTTTGCATCGGTTTCGCTTTGACTGCTCAGCCTCATTTTCTGATCAAATCCCTCTATGTAAAAACAGATCGGGAAGTGAACCAGTATCTGGCTTACACAATGGCGATTGGAACACTCTATCTCCTGGTCGTTCTGGTAGGTCTCTATGCCAGAGTGGACTTTGGCCCCCAGTACATTCAGGACATCGACAAGGTGACCTCTATCTACATTGTTCAGAACTTCTCGCCTGTCATTTCAGCAATGATTTCGATTGCTCTTCTCGCAGCGGGTATGTCAACACTCGATGGAATCCTCGTCGCACTAACTGCTATTTTCTCAAATGACCTGTACCTGACACTCCGGGCTGAAAAGCTCAAGTCCATGACTCGAGAGCAACAACTCAAGCTGGCACTGAAGATCAGTCAGATTACACTGGTTGTTCTCGGTTTTATCAGTTTGGGAATCGGTCTGTATCAGCACTACAACCCCGGTCTCTCTATTGCCATCTATGCTCAAACCTGGATTTACGCTTTTTGTAATGCTTCTGTGTTTCCATTGCTGGTGGGGATGTTTAGCAAAGACAAAGTGCGCAAGGTGCCTGTGTTTCTTGCTGCCTTCACTGCAGTCGCCTTTCATCTGGCTCTTAAGTACATTCCCAGCATGTCTTTTATTACTCATGGCGAAGGAATCAAATTTCCAGGGGATCACTACAATCCGGCCCTTAGCGCTGCAGCAGGTTTGATTGCAGGTATGCTGGTTCTACTCATCGACTGGATTATCCAAAAGGTGTTTAAGAAGTAGTGTTTGGGATTCCGATCCAATTACAACCAAGATACTTAACTCCAGACTAGAAAAATCCAGGGAGTGAATGAAATGATTAGAATCTACGGAACTGGCCATACGCGCTGGACGAAGTGTATCTGGATGGCTCGTGAAGTGGGAGCAGAGTTTGAGACGGTTGAAGTGAGTTATGACCAGGCGGGAGGCCATTTTGGAGACGCGGAGTTTCTCAAGACCCAACCCTTTGGTTTGGTTCCCGCTATGGAGCATGGTGATTTAAAGCTTTTTGAGTCCCAGGCGATCATTAACTATCTGGGTGAAACTCATCCTGAGGCTCAAATGATTCCTGAATCGGGCACAGCCCAAAGGGCTTTGTATGATCAGTGGGTTTTCTTCACCGTAACCACGCTGGAAACCCCTTTGTGGAGTTGGTTTCGTCATGCAATTTTGTATGGAGAAGACAAGAAATCAAAAACGGAGATTGGAAGGGCTTACAAGGAGTTACAGTCTGTTTTGGGCAAACTGGACCCGCTTCTTTCTGGAAAAGACTATCTCATCGAAAACAAGTTTAGCGCTGCAGACATCACTCTTTGTTTTAACCTGAACTGGGCTTCGACTTTCAAATTTCTGGACAAACACCAAAATCTTAAGAGATATCTGGAACTTCACAAGCAAAGAAAGGCCTACCCGTCAGATTTGAATGGCTAGGCGAACTGGTCTGACCACGGTGATACATCGCATGGTTAGCAGCGCGAATTGAATAGCGGAGTTACTAGTAGACTGTGTTGTTCTTGAAATGGCTTTGGCTGTCGATTCACGCAGTCTCCCGGTTTTTCCTGCTGAACCAAGAAAAATACCTGCATTTCTTGCAAGTATGGGGTGTGGACAGATTATACTTGTCAGCCTTCAAACACAGACCACGGAGAACCCTATGAAAACAATCAAACTATTAACACTCACCTTGCTGTTGGCACAGTCCTCCCTATTTGCAGCTCCATTTTGGTTTATGCCCAAGAGTGATGCGACTGGAGGTTTGAATGCGATCTATCTGGCAAGCCAAACTATGGATTTGAGCAAGGACGCCGAGGTAGCCAAAGCTGTTCTTGAAGGAGACGTTGTTCTTTATGACGGTGGGCACGAGTCCTACACTCTGACTTTGCCTTACAAGCACAAGGGCGAAGTAGCTACGACTGAATTCACATTGCGTCGCCACGGACTTTTGTTTGGATTGACGCACACGGACAGCTCGGATCGCAGCAGTATTGGAAATCTTGATTCAGTGACTCCCTTCAGACTACACAATAAGTATAAGGATCGATTCAAACTGAGTGTAGCCAGTGAGTTCGTGAAAGATCCGGAACAAAGAAAAGCCATGAAGGCGGTCAAGCTTTCCCGTGACGGGCTCTTTGCAAGAAACAAATACAAGTTCAAGCTCGATGTCTTGCGAATGCTTATCGAAGCTAATTTTGATGGCAAGCAACAGGAGCAATTCCAGGAGCTTCACGAAGATTAAACAAAAGATTAGTTACCCCGGTCTTGAAGGATCGGGTTTTTTTATGGCAAAAATCTACTCACAACCACCAATCAATGCAAAGCCTGAAAGTGTTCCCGGAGGGATTCTGGGCGATGTGCTGCGCCTGCCCTATAATCTGGCTTTACTATGTGCGCGGTTTCCAAAGCTCTTTAAGTACCGTTGTGATTGTGATCGGAAGGTGCTGTTGGTTCCTGGTTGGAGGACACCTGAAATCAGTATGCTTCCACTCAAGCTTTTCCTTTCGTGCCTTGGCTATCAAGTGCGTTATTGGGGATTGGGAACGAACTGGGGTCAGCCTGAAGTAGATACCTATATTCTCAGGGACAACCTACTCAGAGAGTTCGAGAAAAATCGGCAGAATTTCCCTCTGGATGTGATTGGTTGGAGTTTGGGAGGGGTTGTTGCCCGGGAACTTGCCAGAATGGAGCCCAAACTGGTGCGCTCTGTGATTACTCTGGGGACACCTGTCATTGGCGGGCCAACCTATACTGTGGGTGCTCCTCACTGGGGTAGAGAGGAATGCCTGAGAATCACCAAAATGCTCGAAGAGATGGATGCAGAGAATCCGATTCAGACCCCGGTGACTTCTATATTTACGAGAAGGGATCAGGCGGTTCACTGGGCAGCGAGTATTGATCGATTCAGCAAATCAGCGAAGCACATTGAAGTGGACTCCACTCATATGAAGCTGGGTATTGATGAACTGGTCTTTCGTCTATTGGTGCTGGAGCTCTGTGATCAAACAAACTGTAGTGACATTCCTGAAGTGGCTATGGAAACGGTTTGATCGATTTGAAAATTACCAGACAAACCTGAATCTCCACAGCTTCAACATATCTTCAGTCAAGACTTTGGATGAGCCCTACTTTAAACAGGCTTTATAGGGACATTTTTAGTTCGCAGTATATGGAGTAGGGGTCTTCCAGTCAGAATCGCCACTGAGTTTTAGTCTCAAATCTTCAAACCAGAGATGAAAGTCCTCTGCCTTGTGTTGAGTCGAAATCAGGAGTGGACCAAGTTTCTGGTAGCCTTCCCAACTCATGCTTCGATCAATTTTGCCATCGCCTTTGGCATCAAAGTCCCAGGAAGTGATGAGCATATTTTTGTCGAAATGAAGTGTGTAGGCATCCCCTGGGGTGTAGCCACCTTCATAAGGGTATTGAATCAAAAGGCTACTTTCCTCCTTGTTGGCCCAGGAGAGGGTTACACTGGAATCCACATAGATTCTCCAGGGAAAAAGTAGCCAGTAATTGTCATTGATGAAAGCAGAATCGGTTTTCTTGTTTTGCTCCAATTGACTCTGTCGACTGTACTCCACAGTCTCCTTGCCTTCTTGCTCCATCTTTATCTTGTCTGCCTTGGGCCACCAGGTCCACTTGCGATTGACAGACTTGTCCTTGATTTGAACACGAAAACGATACTCCACGGTTTCCACGTTCTTGATTTCCTCCACCGCATATAAAGCCAGAAACTTTTGAAGCTTTGGATGATTCCAGTCCAGTGCATACAAGGCAGTTGAGGAAACCAGTGTGCAAAAAGTAATCAAGATAGAAGTTTTAAGAGCCATGAAATTCCCCTCTTTGCGGAAAAGTTAAACAAAAAATAATCGACCAACAAGACTTTTGTCCAATCCTTGACGCTCGTTCAAAACTATATTGCCATGGACTCAAAAGGGGGTTAAACTTTAAATAGAACCAATTTAGTACGGATTAGCAAAATAAGGCTTGCATGAGCGATAATTAAATAGTAGTTAATTAGTCCTATTTATTCATCGTTTGAGATTTGAAGGATAAACTGAATGCTTCGGTTTAGCAAGAAAGTAGATTATACGGTTCTGTTGATAACAGATTTGGTGGATCGGGAAGAAGAAGTTCTCAGCGCGGCTTCGCTTGCGGAAAAGTACTCTCTTTCTCCTGATTTTATTGCCAATATCATGAAGACTCTGGCAAAAAGAGGTTTTGTGAAAAGTGTCCGCGGTAAAAAAGGGGGTTATAAACTCTCCATGAATCCAGAGGAAGTATCCCTCATGGATTTGATTGAAGCGATTGACGGTCCCGTGTCCCTCACTGATTGCTCGGAAGATGATCATCATCTGTGTGCTATTTCGCACATGTGTCGCTCGAAGAGCAAAATGATCGAGATCACCCGACAGATTCACACCATTCTGGATGATGTAAAACTTGATGAAATATTAGAAAAGAACAGTCCACTGAGTTTTAGCCAGGCAGGCTGAAAGGATAAATATGAAGACTCCAGTTTATATGGATTATTTGGCAACCACACCTGTTGACCCCAGAGTTGTGGAAACAATGTTGCCTTATTTTACATCCGTCTACGGAAATGCAGCCTCAAGGAACCACTCTTTTGGGTGGGCAGCAGAAGAGGCAGTAGAAAAAGCCAGAGAAACAATCGCCAAGGCAATCGGTGCGAAAGCTTCCGAGATCATCTTTACATCCGGAGCAACCGAGAGTAACAATCTGGCTTTGACTGGAATCGCCGAAATGTATAAAGAAAAGGGTAATCACATCATTACTCTCAAGACGGAGCACAAATGTGTTCTTGATACGGCTGAATACCTTCAAAGAGAAAAGGGCCTTGAGGTCACATTTCTCGATGTTAACCCGGATGGCCTGGTTGATCTGAAAGATTTGAAGGGTGCTATCCAGGACAATACAATCCTGATCTCCGTGATGACTGCGAACAACGAGATTGGAGTAATTCAGCCAATCGAGGAAATCGGTAAGATCTGTAAGGAGAAAGGGATCTTCTTTCATACAGATGCTGCTCAAGCTTTAGGGAAAATCCCGTTGAATGTGGATGAACTTCAGGTTGACATGATGTCTTTTTCCGGACACAAGGTTTATGGCCCCAAAGGTATTGGTGCTTTGTACGTTCGTAAGAGAAAGCCACGTGTGAAGCTCAAGCCAATAATCCACGGTGGTGGGCATGAAAGAGGAATGCGCTCTGGTACACTAAATGTGGCTGGAATCGTAGGTTTTGGAAAGGCCGTTGAAATTGCAATTGCAGAAATGGCAGAGGAAACCAAGAGACTGAGTGAGTACAGAGACAAGCTGGAAACAGCTCTTTTGGAAGCTATCGATTACAGCTATGTGAATGGCAACAAACAGCATCGTCTGCCAGGCTTGAGTAACATCTCCTTCAACTATGTGGAAGGGGAAGGCTTGATGATGGCTATCCCTGACATCGCAGTCAGTTCCGGTTCAGCTTGTACATCGGCAAGTCTTGAGCCAAGCTATGTACTCAAGGCCTTGGGCCTTAGTGATGAGCTGGCACACAGTTCCATTCGCTTCGGAATTGGACGATTTACAACCGAAGAAGAGGTTGACTTTGTTGTCCGCAGAATGACTGAAGCGGTTCAGAAGCTTAGAGATCTTTCACCATTATATGAAATGGTGTTGGAAGGAATTGATTTATCAACAGTGGAGTGGCAAGCCCACTAAGGGTTTGGAATAGAGGAGACAATTATGGCTTATAGTGACAAAGTTCTAGACCATTATAACAACCCGAGAAATGTTGGTTCTTTGGATAAAGGTGCTGACAATGTAGGGACTGGAATCGTAGGTGCACCTGAATGTGGTGATGTTATGAAACTTCAGATTCAGGTTGATGGAGATAAAATTACGGATGCAAAGTTCAAAACCTACGGTTGTGGTAGCGCTATCGCTTCAAGTTCCCTGGCTACAGAGTGGCTGAAGGGGAAAACTGTGGATGAAGCTTTGCAAATCAAAAACACAGACATTGTGGAAGAATTGCAATTACCACCAGTTAAAATTCACTGTTCAGTATTGGCTGAAGATGCTATTCGTGCAGCCTTGAAGGATGTAAAAGACAAACAGAACGGTACTGAGTAGGGAGACGAAGATGGCAATCAGCGTATCTGAGAGAGCCGCGCAAGAGCTCGGTAGAATCATGGGTGAGCAGGACTGTGCGGATTTGTATTTGAGGATGTCACTCAAAGGTGGCGGATGTTCAGGGTTCAATTATTTTTTGGACTTTGCCAAAAAGCCCACTGATTTTGATCATGTTTTTGAGTCTAACGGAATCAACGTGATCGTAGACAAGAAGTCCTACATTTTTATGAATGGTACAGAACTTCAGTTCTCCGATGGATTGATTGACCGTGGTTTTCAATTCAAAAATCCACTGGCCAAAAATGCCTGTGGATGCGGTACCTCTTTCGGAATCTAGTTGTTAACATACTGAATACGAGATCGAGTTCATCCCGAGGGTTGGGCTCGATTCTTTTATTTCAGAAGGAGTTGTTTTGGCGCAAACTCGATTTTTCAATTCAGAAAATCAGCACATAGACTGGGACTTCAAGATTCAAGACAGTTTTGATGTTTTTGATCTTCCTTTGAATTATTCGATTTCAAGAGATGAGCTCGAGAGTCAGTATCTTGTCTTGAGCAAGGCAACCCATCCTGATCATATTCAGGAGGTGGATGCTGAAGCGAAGACTAAAATCCTGCAATGTTCCAGTCAAGTGAACAAAGCCTACAGAGAGCTAAAAGACCCTCAAAGCAGAGCCGAGGTTTTGTTGACTCGCCTGAGTCATGAGCATCAAGTAAAGCTCAATGGGAAAGATCTCCCTCCAGGTTTTTTGATGGAGATTCTGGAGCTGCAGGAAGAGTTGGAAGATCTTGAGGCCAAAGGTCTGACAGAGGAAGTGGAAGATCGCCTCGAAGAGATTGAGCAGTTGTGTGAATCAGAATTGGAGCAGATCCTGAGCAAAGTCGCAGACTGTTTCGCAAGCTATGACAAGGCTCAGGATAAAGAGCAGTTGCATGATATTCGTCGACAGCTCAACTGCCTGAAGTATTACCAAAGAATCTCGGAAATTGCGGAAAGGTTAATCGAAAATGGATCATGAAAATAAAGTTATCCTTGGTATTGATTTAGGAACGACCAACTCTCTGGGAGCGACTTTTCAGGATGGCGTACCTGTTATTTTGCGGGACAATGAGAATGAAGATGGAATCATACCCAGCGTTGTCAGCTTTCAGGAGAATGGCGTTGTGGTGGGTAAGGCTGCACTCGAGTCTTATCTTGATTATCCGGACACTACAATCTATTCAGCCAAGCGCTATTTTGGGAAAACATTTGAAGATTTGGAAGACGATCTCAAGAACCTTCCTTTTGAAATCACCGGTGATGACAAGAGCTTGAAGTTTAAAATCAAAGAAAAAGAGTTTCATCCATTGGAAGTAAGCTCTCATGTGCTTAGAGCGGTCAAAGAGAAGGCGGAACGAGTTCTGAATGCGAAAGTGGAAAAAGCAGTGATTACCGTCCCGGCATATTTTGATGACAATCAGAGACAGGAAACAAGAGCAGCGGCCCAGGCTGCGGGACTGGAAGTGGCCAGAATCGTGAATGAACCAACGGCGGCAGCTTTGGCTTATGGTATTGATCAGATGAAAGAAGGAAAGGTTGCTGTCTACGATTTGGGTGGGGGAACCTTTGATATCAGTATTCTGGATCTGAAAGACGGAGTCTTCAAAGTACTTTCAACTCATGGTGATACCTTTCTGGGTGGAGATGACTTTGATCAGAAAATCGTAGAGTGGATGATCGAACAGGCCCGTAGTAATGGTCAGGAATTCGAGCTGGATTCCCATCTTTTGATTCTGCTGAAATTTGCTGCAGAAGAGGCTAAAAAGAGACTCTCTCAAGTGGAGGAACTACCATTGGATATCGAGTTCAAGGGTAGAGGATTTCATCTGGATGCAGTCTTAACCAGAGAGAATTTCGAGAAACTGATTCGTAAAGAAGTGAGAAGAACTTTGCGCTCCTGTAAGAGTGCTCTAAAGGATGCCGCGCTAAAAGCTGCGGACATTACCCAGGTTGTACTGGTGGGAGGATCTACTCGCATTCCACTGATACGTGAAATGGTAAAAGACTTCTTTGATACAACTCCCTATGTTGGAATCAATCCTGATGAAGTGGTTGCTTTGGGAGCTGCCGTTCAGGCTCAAATTCTGGCTGGAGGAAAAAGGGATGTGTTACTTCTTGATGTTGTCCCTTTGAGTCTGGGGATAGAGACTTTGGGTGGCGCAGTCACAAAAGTACTGATGAATAATACGACAATTCCGGCGTCTCATACTGAAACTTTTACCACGTCTGTAGACAATCAAACAGGTATAGTACTGCATGTTCTGCAAGGAGAGAGGGAACTCGTCGAAGACTGCCGAAGTTTGGGGAAATTTAATGTTAAGGTGCCGCCAATGCCTGCGGGCTTGCCAAAACTCCATGTGACATTTCAGGTAGATGAAAACGGGATGTTGACGGTGAGCGCAGATGAAGAACGTTCCGGTCAAAAGGCGACTATTGAAATCGCACCAACAATTGGTTTGAGTCAGGATGAGATGAATCGCATTATCGAAGACAGTATTGAAAATGCCATGGACGACTTTCAGTTAAGAATGGTAGTCGAGTTGCGCAACAAGGCAGAGCGTGTTGTAGTTGCTACCGAGAGAAGCTATGAGAAAGCTTACCAACTCATGGAGAAGGAAGAGGTTGAAGAGATCAAGGTCTGGGTAGAGAAAGCCAAGGCCGCTTTAGCCAGAGGGGAAAAGGATCAGGAAGTCCTGGAGGAAATCGTGGAAAAGTTGGGAGACTTGACGAGACCACTGGCGGATTTGTTATTCAATCAAGCAACCAGGGAAGCACTGGTTGGAAAAACAGTTCAGGATGTTTAGGAGACGAAATGCCAAAAATTACAGTATTAGACATGGATAGAACAATCGAAGTTGAAGAAGGAACCTCTATTCTTGATGGATGCCTTGATAACGGGATTGAAATTGATCATGCTTGTGGGGGAGTTTGCGCTTGCTCTACTTGCCATATCTGGATTGAAGAGGGGATGGACAACCTCAACGAAGCTGAAGAGGATGAAGAAGATCGTCTGGAAGGTGCCAAAGGGGTAAATTTGAAATCCCGCCTGGCTTGTCAGTGTGAAGTAGAGGGTGATGTAGTCATCAAACTTCCTCCGCAAAAAGGACTGCACTAGGAAAAGCTGGTTTGTATGAATATAAGGAAAAAAGAAGATCTGGAAATAGAGTCCAGAGACGGAAGACTG
>Ga0255776_10000254_pt1 | contig 60041 bp, 47 predicted proteins | sample 071ome_19_FD_179974 | JGI IMG/M metagenome (GOLD analysis project Ga0255776, IMG submission 179974) | Coastal salt marsh microbial communities from the Groves Creek Marsh, Skidaway Island, Georgia - 071413AT metaG (version 2) | ecosystem: Environmental > Aquatic > Marine > Intertidal zone >...
TTGCTTAAGTTAAAACGATTCAATCTGCTTGGTTTAGGACTTGGTGCGATAATCGCTGTGAATGCGGTTCGTGAAAAGGTCGGAGGTAAAATTTGAAGGCCAAATCCAGCAATATCAGCAAGCGTCGTGCGGCAGCGAAAGCAAAAGACACTAGCTCAAAGATTTACCAGCGCCGGCGTGCCGAGATCGCGGTGGCGGCAGCTAGAGTATTTAATAAAAAAGGCTTCCAAGGCACTACGATCAGTGCGGTTGCAGAGGAACTGCAAATCGACCGAGCCTCTATTTATTACTACATCTCTTCAAAGGAGGAGCTGTTTGATGAGGTCATTCGCGAGGCCTCGGAGGAAAACGTTGCGAAGGCACAGCGCATCCAGAAGAGTGACGCGCGAGCGAGCGAAAAGTTGCGAACCCTTATGGTAGAGCTCATGGCTTCTTATGCCGCTACTTATCCTCTGCTTTACATCTACATTCGGGAGGATTTGACTCAAGTTTCAGACACACGCTCGAAGTGGGCCTCGCAAATGAGAAAGATTAATCGTGACTATGACAATGCCGTTACCGCGATCATTGAGGAAGGCTACAAAGACGGTAGCTTTAAGGATGTCGGGTCACCCCGGTTGGTTGCTTATGGCATTCTCGGAATGCTGAACTGGACCAATAGATGGTTTGCACCCTCCAAGGCAAAGGTGCCACCTCGAGAACTGGGAGAAATGTTCGCCAACTTGGTTATTTCGGGGTTGGAGTAGGCGTTTTTTCTGCTAGAGAAGACCCCGCAGTGCCCTGCTGAGACCCAACCGGTCGGTAGTTATGCGTGCCTCAGTGACCTCACCATTGATTACCGACACGATACCGGCTAGCCTCAAAATCGCCGGGCATCCTACCGCCATCGGTGAGATATCCCCGAACCCTCCGGCGTAGAGGCCCTCGTATTGGGCGTGAAAAACCACTCGATCGCCGGCGGAGAACATGGTGTTGATCTTCACTGATCGAATATCGAGTAACCCCGATGGATGGGGATCGAGTGCTGACAAGCGAGCATTGGGTGGGTAGTCCAATAGCGGTTTGCTGGTCTGCAGCCATTCGCTAACGACAACTTCGTTCTTTGGGCAGGGTGCACCCGGTTTGGCGTCCCATGGAGAGGGGTGGGGGGGGTCGATAAGATCACATTCACCCAGAAAAAGTTGCCGCTTTCTCGATATATACTCTTCCTCAGCCCAGCCTTCTATAAAGCGATCTTCGTGTGTCCTGAAAAATGTGATGCCGCTCCAGGCAGCCACATTGCTGTCGTCATCGATAGATGCGCCGTGCTCGGTAAAGCACATCGCTACAGCGTTCTCGCCGATTACTACATCGTGTACCGTCACCGTCAGACCCGGGAATTGGTCTAACTGAGCAACAGTTGCAGGCAGATACTCTTCGTCGCGTCCGTTAAAAGTCACTCCGCCAATATGTAATCTGTAAGCGGGGCTCATGATTTTTTCGGCGTGCGCTGGATTGTGGGCGGTCAAAAAATCAACCGCAAATCCGCGTAGCGTTAATGCGAGCGGATGAGGCTGATGTTCCAGCGAGGGCAGTTGGTTGCCGTTATTCATATCGCAGCGCCGTGGGCTTCTCGCGCGGTATCCGCTAGTAGCTCTTGGGAAGCTGCAGACTATGCTGCGCAATATGGTTGAGCACCATCTCTCGACTCACAGGCGCGGTTTTGTGCAGTCGAGCGATAAACCAAAGATCTGCTAGACCATACTCCAGCGCCAGTCCATTACCGCCGTGGACTTGCATTGCCTGATCAAGCGCTACGAGCGAGGTTTCAGCGGCTAAAAATTTCGCCATATTTGCCGATTCTGCGGCATCTTCCCCACTGTCGAATAACTGTGCTGCCTTTGCCGCCATTAGGCGGGCGCTCTGAACGCCTACGTATGCCTCGGCAAGGGGATGGGCTACCCCTTGATGTGCGCCGATGGGCGACTTCCAGACCTGCCGATCCAGGGCATACTGAGACGCCTTCTCAAGCGCAAAGCGCGCGATGCCGTTGTTAATCCCTGCCGCCGCAACCCGCTCTGGATTCAAACCAACAAACACCTGCTGCAAACCCAATCCGGGCTCACCCACTAGCGCTTCGTGAGGAACGCGCACTTCGTCATAGAACGACATAAACTGTTTGTCATTGGACTGTAATGCCGCCTCAATTGGTTGCCAGCTCAAACCCGGGGTATCGGTACGAACAATAAATAGTGACAAGGCAGACCGCTCTGCAGTGGATCGTTCGCCGTCTCGCGCGACCACCATCACGGCATCTGATTCATCAATCGCTGAGGTCCAGTACTTTGATCCATTGATTACCCAACCATCGGGCTCTTCCCGGGCGGTCGTGGTGACTTTGTGAGTATTGGAACCTGCATCGGGTTCTGTAATGGCGAAAGCGATTCGCTTGGAGCCGTTTGCCATTCCCGTCAACCACTCCTCCTTCATGCCGTCTGAGCCGTATCGTTCGATAATGGGAGCGCAGATAGACGAGATGACAAGCGATAGCATTGGGCAGCCCTGTGCGGCTGTTTCCTCAATTACGATGTAGAGATCACTCAGGCCGCCTCCGGCCCCGCCATAGCGCTCAGATATATGAGCCCCCAGGAACCCGGCGCTGCCTAATTCGGCCCAAAGCTCGACAGGCTGGAGACCCTTGGCAACGACTTCCTGAAAATATTTTCTCCCATATTTTCCGGCTAATCGTGCCACCGCATCCTTGAGTTCGGCATGGTGGGCTTCTGAATCGGTGAAGCTGTCTTGGAATATCCTGTTTTGCAAAGCTAACTCTCCGTTCCTGCTAATAGTTAAGCCGCAGTTGCGGCTAATACTGTGGTCATCCCGCTGGGCAACCCGGGAGCTGTGCATTGATCAGTTTTCTGGCTTAAACCCACTCAAAAAACCCCTTGCCACTTTTTTGGCCCAACTCACCCTTGTTTACCATGTCGATTAGCAAGCCGGGTGGGGCGAAGCGACTCCCGAGAGACTTTTCCAGTGCCCGCGCGATATCGAGCCGCACGTCGAGGCCGACAATGTCAGTCAGTCGGAGGGGGCCCACTGGATGGCCGTACGCGAGCTCTGCGGCACGATCTATGTCGGTGGCACTAGCTACGCCGGCCTCTAGCATGCGAATCGCCTCCAGGCTCGCAATGAGATCCAGCCGGCTGGTTGCAAATCCTGGATGATCTTTGACTAGTAGGTGTTCTTTGCCCGTTTGGCGTGAGAACTGGATTGCGGCGTCTACAGCAGCCTGACCAGTGTCTTTGCCAATCACCAGCTCGATGAGCTTGATTGACCAGACCGGATTGAAAAAATGCATGCCCAGAAAGCGTCCGGGCTCGTTGATAGAGCTGCCTAGTTCGTCGATTGACAGAGCGCTGGTATTACTCGCGATGACTTTGGGAGAACGTCGCTCAATTTGAGTGAGTACATCGATTTTGAGCGGCAGGTCTTCCGGGACTGTCTCAATGACTATGTCAAGAGATGCGGGAAGTTCATCAATATTAGTCAAAGCGCTAATACGTGACACCAGCAACGAGGAATCTGAACCTGTGATGCGGCCCTTTTTGACGCCAGATTCGACGGCGTCGGCAAGTGCAGCCCACATTTTTTGTGTGGCAGCGGGCGTGCTCTCAACTACGGAGACAGCACATCCCGCCAGCGCGGCAACGTAGGCGATGCCGGTGCCCATCGTTCCAGCGCCGACGACGCCGATTGATGAGATTTGCCCGGGGTGATCTGACTGCGATTTCGACATGACATTAAGTACCCGACCACATGGGATTTCGCTTCTCAGTGAATGCAAGCGCGCCCTCAGTCGCGTCAGCGCTTGAGAGAACTTCCTCAATTAGCGGCGCTTGACGCTGCCAAACTTCGGATTCTCGATCGCTACTGAATTCGTTCAGTATCCTTTTTGTCATCTGAACTGATAGCGGGGCATTAGCTGCAATTTCTTGGGCCAGCACCAAGGCCCGGTTGAGCGCGTCGCCAGCCGCGCAGGTCTCTACAATCATTCCGTGGCGCTCAGCCTCCTTAGCGCCGAATCGTTCGCCCGTGAGCGCATATTTTGTCGCCAGCGAACGGGGGATCCTATCTGGAAGTCTGATCAATCCTCCCGATCCAGCTATCAAGCCCAAGCGCACTTCTGGAAGCCCGAACATTGCGGTATCTCCGGCAATAATCAGGTCGCAGGCCAGCGCAAGCTCTAATCCGCCTGCCAGAGCGAATCCTTCTACCGCGGCTACGAGAGGTTTCTGAGGCGGCATTTCAGTGAGTCCGCCGAAGCCTCGTCCTTCCAGCTCTGGTGGGCGGCCGTCTGCAAAAGCCTGCAGATCCATTCCTGCGCAAAAATGTGCTCCGGCGCCAGTCAGAATACCGACCCGCAAGTCGCCATCAGCATCCAATTCATCCAGCGCACGAGCGATAGCGAGCGACATCTCACGATTGATGGCATTACGTTTTTCGGGGCGATTGATTGTTATGATCAACGCCGCTCCGTCACGCCTGACTTCCACCCAACTGTTCAAACCAAACCACTTCTCGACTGATGCGAGCCGTGAATCTACCAATGGATTTTCTATAAGTCAACATATGTGTTGACAGTTTTCTCCAACAATGGAAAACTTAAACTGGTGCGTATAAAAACTAGAACCGTGGCATCGCTGAAGGAGAAGGATTTAGATGTCATCGAGGATTGGAATGGGGAGCGGCATGTGATCGAAACATTTGCACACTGGTCTACGTCGAATGCCCAGCAATTTCCGGATGACATTGCTTTTGTAATGCAAGCTGAGTCGCGGACATGGCGTAGCTTTGAGCAGTGTAGTAGGGGTGTCGCCGAGTCGCTAAAGCAACGCGGTGTAGCGCGCAACGACCGTGTCGCGGTTTTGATGAAAAACGGGATCAGTTTTTACGAAATATTGGTGGCCAGCCAGAAAGTCGGAGCTTCGGTCGTGGGGCTTAATTGGAGATTACAGGCTGAGGAGGTTGGCGAGATTGTCGCGTCAGCAAAGCCGACCTTGATTGTTTACGACACAGCGTTGAGTGCGTTGCTGTCCGGTTTGGACATGTCGCAACTTAATTGCCAGAAAATTTCCGTCGAGCAATTACTGAGCGACATTGATTCTCAGGCGAGCGCACCCGACGATGTTATTAATCAGGGGGCGGTAGCGGATGCGCCGGGCCTCATATTGTACAGCTCTGGCACCACAGGCAAGCCCAAAGGCGTCATGCTGACCAATCGCAATTTGGCGATCATTCCGCAGATGGCTTCGGATTTATTTCGAATGGACCGCGGTTGTACGTATCTTCTGGGGTCGCCTCTTTTCCACGTCGGTGGCGTTGTCACTGGTAGTGCGTTGATGGCATTGGGCGGCCGTACTGTGTTGCTGGCAGATTCTGATCCGGGTGACATCCTCGATGCGATAGAGACATATCAAGTGACGCACACCTTTTTTGTGCCGGCAGTGATTCAAAGACTGGTAGAGGAGCAGACGCTCCGCCCCAGAAATATTTCCAACCTAAGGATGATGATTTACGGCGCAGCACCGATGTACGACAGTCTGCTGGCGCGCGCTATGGAGGTGCTTGGCTGCGGATTTCTTGGATGCTACGGCATGACAGAGACCTGCGGCACAGTGACTGCTTTATTTCCCGAAGAGCACCATGCTAAAGGCGCCAAGGCTAAATACCTTAGGTCGGTGGGTCGCGCTTTACCATGGGCAGATGTGAAGATATTTGATCACCGCACTGGGGAGCCTGTGCCCGCTGGGACGTTCGGCGAGATATGGGTGAGATCAGAAGCGAATACGCCTGGTTACTTCAATAGCGAGGCCGAGACAAAGCAAGCTATTACTGATGATGGTTGGTTGAAAACCGGTGATGGCGCAGTAATGGATGAAGAGGGTTTCATCTATTTGAAAGACAGAATCAAGGACATGATTATCACCGGCGGTGAAAATGTCTATCCGGCTGAGGTGGAAAATCTCATCTCGCAGGTTTCGGGTGTCTCGCAAGTGGCCGTGATCGGCCTCCCTGATCAGAAATGGGGTGAGGCAGTCACCGCAGTCATCGTTGCACAGAAGCAGGACGAAATCCTCTCTGAGAGGGTGATGAACTTCACTCGCGAGCGCTTGGCTCACTACAAATGCCCTACCTCGGTCGTGTTCATCGACGAAATGCCGCGCAATGCCTCGGGGAAGATACTGAAAAACATTCTGAGGCAGCGCTTTGCAGCAACGGTTGCGCCTTGATCCCCTTATCCAGATAGTAACCAAAGGAAAATTGAATGATAGAGGCAGCAATTGTATCAACCGCGAGAACGCCCATTGGTCGGGCATTCAAGGGGTCGCTGAACAATATCAAATCGCCGTCGCTGGCCGCGCACGCTATCAGAGGTGCTATCGGTAGGGCGGGCATTGATGGTGGTGAGGTCGAGGATGTTGTTCTGGGTTCGGTCCTTAATTCGGGTACGGCTGGGATGAACGTCGCTCGCCTGGCGGCGCTGGCAGCGGGATTGCCAGTGGAATGTGCCGCGCAAACCATTGATCGTCAGTGCTCCTCTGGGCTGATGGCCATAGCGACTGCTGCAAAGCAGATCATGGTGGATGGTTTTTCAGTGGTAGTCGCTGGCGGGCAGGACAATATTACCGCCGTGCAGGGCCCTTATTTTGACTGGGCGAAGCGGCAACATGATGAGGCAGTGACGGCTCTTCAGCCTCATGCTTATATGCCAATGCTGGAGACAGCCGAGTTTGTGGCGGAGAAATATAGCGTTACGCGACTGCAGATGGACGAATATGCGCTGGAGTCGCAGCGAAGAACGGCAGCGGCACAGAGCGCTGGAAAGTTCGATGACGAGATAGCAGCCCTTGAAGTAACGCAATTAGTGCACGACAAGGCGACCAATACGGTGAGCCAGGCGCAGAAACAGTTCTCGGTTGATGAAGGTAATCGGCCCGATACCACACTGGACAGTCTCTCAGCGTTACCCACGGTAATCGAAGGCGGCACTATTACGGCTGGCAACGCCTCGCAGCTGTCTGACGGTGCGTCGGCCTGCGTGCTGATGAATTTGAAGCACGCGGAGCAGCGGGGTTTGCCGGTGATGGGTATTTATCGGGGCATGACGGTGGTTGGAAATCCGCCGGAAGAGATGGGTGTTGGACCCATCTATGCGATCCCCAAGCTTTTAAAGCAACACGATCTCACAATAGAGGATATCGACCTGTGGGAGCTGAATGAGGCGTTTGCGGTTCAGTGCCTCTATTGTCGGGATTTTCTTGGGATAGACCCCGATAAATACAATGTTAATGGTGGCGCGATATCGATTGGGCATCCCTACGGCATGACCGGCTCGCGCACGGTGGGCCATATTTTGATCGAGGGTAAGCGCAGAGGTGCGCGCTATGTGGTTGTGAGCATGTGTGTAGGCGGCGGTATGGGTGCTGCCGCGCTGTTTGAGGTGGTTTGATGGGAGCGCATTGCGCCCCGTATCATTGTCTATGGGTCGCCTACTGCTGTAACAATTCAGCCCGTCTCCATTCGTTTGCTGGCCAGTATGAAGTGAAATGCCGACCAAATACCGGCTGCAGGAATGACGATGAGTAGCGCGTAGCGCAGGGCCTCGTTACCAAATGTTGGGGTCAGGTAATCGCTTATTGCGCCAATCAGGGTAGGCCCCACTCCCAGCCCGATCACATTGATAATCAGGTAGAAAGTGGCCGAGACCGTGGCCCGCATTCTGGGATCAAACTGACTATGCAGGATCGCAATTGCCGGGCCGATGTAACACGTAATGAGAGCGCCCATGAATAAATTAATGGAGAGCGCGATATAGGGGTTGGATTGGATGAGGATTAGCACCATGCAAATTGCAGAGGCCAACGCAGCAAGTGCTGGAATCCACGTTCCCCAGCGGCGGTCTACACGACTCAGCCGGTCGCAAAGAAAGCCCGAGAAAAAGGTGCCTACAGCGCCGCATACGCCACTACCCATTGCTAGCCACACTCCGAGCTCAGCAGTCCCCATTTGGAAAGAACGCATAAAGTAGGGAGCAGACCAGTTCATAGTGCCGTAGCCCACCAGGGCAGTTAAGCCGCTTGCGATCGCAATTTGCCTAAACAGAGGGTTTAACCAAAGTGTCTTTAGAACAGTAGTGAAAGGGATCTCTTCCTCTGGAATGTCCCGACGCTCTGACCAACCTCTTTGGGGCTCTTTAATCGTGAATCGTAAGATCAGCGCCAGAACGATGCCCGGAATGCCCACCGATATAAAGGCCATTCGCCAACCAAAATATTCATTGATATATCCGCCAAACAAGAACCCCGCCATGATGCCAATATTGACACCCACAGAGTAGGTGGCCATGGCCGTTGCTCGTTGCTCGGGCGGAAAAACATCGGAGATCATTGAGTGCGCTGGAGGGCTACCCCCGGCTTCACCCAATCCAACACCCATCCTTGCCAGAAACAGCTGCCAATAGTTCACCGCCAAGCCGCTCAGGGCGGTCATCAGGCTCCAGAATCCCACAGCCACTGCGATGATTGTCCGTCGGTTATACCGGTCTGCCCAGCGGGCGATCCACAGGCCTGCCGTGACATAAAAAAATGCGAAAGCGGTGCCTGTCAGCAATCCGAGCTGTGTGTCCGAGAGCAACAGCTCAGCCTTGACCGACTCTTGCAGCATAGACAGCAGCTGCCGATCAAAGAGATTCAGTGCATAAGTCAGGGTCATCATCGCCAGAAAGTAGTTTCTGGAGCTGCGCTTCTCGTAGTTGCTATGAGGGGGGGCAGAAAGGCCGTCGCTGTGAAGTGCCATCGTTTTTTCCTTGCCGGTGCCAGTGGTCCTCGACATAAGTGCTGAGAAATGTGCGCGCAGCGTCTCTTTCAGCAATGCCGAAGCCGAGAGCGGACCTACGGTCAACGTTTATGTTGACAAAATATTGTGGCCCTAGCAAGCTAAATGCAGCAAAGCGCCTCCCGTGTTTCAGGCTGCTGGAAGTATTAAGGCACTGAAAACCGTGGCGGCACCGCCCATTTTGGCCAGCACGGCGAGCGGATAAAGGCGCCGACTAAGGCGTTGTGGGCAAGCTTTTGTGCTGGTCGAGCAGCCACAGAGCAGCAAGACGGCAATAAAGGTCCGCGAGGTGCCAATGGCGGGAGCTTGCCTTAGATCTTGAGCAATTGCTTGCCAAAGTTCTCGCCTTTGTGCAGGTTGGTTTTTGCACTGTGGAGTGCTTGGCAGAGGTATCGGTCAGAGCTCGTTCTCGAGCGGCAGCGTGCGCATCAGGCCCCACACAAAGCGATTCCACCAGCTGCTGCCCGGGTCTTTGTTGAGCTCGACTTGCTCGCCGTCGACCTCTCCCGACCACAGCACCTTGCCGGCTGGGTCGAGTGACAGGCGCCACGCCGCATCGGGGTTAAAGTCGCGCGACATCTCTTCGAGCACCTCGGCGGCAAAGTCAGCATCCTCCACGATCAGCGCGATTTCCGAGTTCCATACCCGCGAGCGCGGGTCCATGTTGTACGAGCCGATCACGGCGATGCTGGCATCAACCACCATGGCTTTGGTGTGCAGGCCGGACCGGGCGTCATCGCCCACCCGGTCGAGGTAGCGCGCCAGGCTACCCGAGCCCTGTACTTCAAAGAGTTCCACACCCGCCTCGAGCAGAGGCTTTCGGTAAGGCGCATAAAAGGCATGCACCGAGCTGTGATTATTCGATTGCCCCGAATTGGTCAGTATCCGCAGCTGCACCCCCTCGTCGCGCAACGTTTCGAGGGTGGCCATGGTCGGACCATTGGGGATGAGATAAGCCGTTTGAATCACCGCCGTATCACCGGGCCTGATGGTTGGGTCCTGGGTCAGCGCCATAAACGCGGAGTCGGGGTGGGCGCTGCTCCGGTCGGGGCGGTCGACGATAATTCGGGCCTCGGTCCATCGTAATGCCTGCGACAGCTCGTTTAACCACGCTTCCGTCATGGCCCCCGGTGCTTGATCTCGCTCCTCGGCGGGTCGGATCTGCTCCCGGGCCGCCCTTAACTTACCCGTTTGCGCCGCGGTGGCGGCTTTTGCATCCGCGGTATTGAGCGCTGCCACCGGGATGGCTTGCTCTGCATTCCAGAAGAGATCAAAGGCTTCCCCCGCATCGGCCGCAGCATCACCGACCACGATGGCGTCCATGTCCTGAAAATTAAAGCTGGGATCCCTGCCGAAATATTCGTCGCCGATATTGCGCCCACCAAGAATTGCCGCCACGCCATCCACCAGAAAAATTTTGTTGTGCATGCGGTAGTTAAAAGTGGATTTATTCACCGCGTAGTTCGCCTGCTTGGCGGCACCGCGATTGCCCATGGGGTTAAACAGCCGAACCTCGACATTGGGGTGGGTGTCCAGAGTTTGGTAGGCGCTGTCGCGGCGCGAGTGATAAATGTCGTCGAGCAAAATGCGCACGCGCACACCTCGATCGCCGGCGGCGAGCACTTCCTGCATGAGCCCAAGACCGCTGTTATCGCTCTGCCAGAGGTAGTACTGAATGTCGAGGGTCGATGTGGCGAGGGCGGCGAAGTGCAGGCGACTCTGCAGGGCGTCAGTGGGGTCTGCCAGCAGGCGAACACCGGTCTGGGTCTGTGACGCCGCCAATGTGGTCAGCGCCGTGACCACCGGCGCTCGGTCGTTGAACTGGCTGGTAGTTTTATCGCTAACCTGAGGCGCCGAGGCGCAGGCACCCAACAACAGCAGGGCGCCGGCAAGCCATAACCCGCGCTGCAGTCGCATGGGAGAACATAAGCAATAAAAAGCTAAGCGGTGCATGGCTGTTGCAGGCCTGCTCGGTAAGTCATGTCTAGCTGACCGTATCATTCGCCCGTTGTCAAAGCAGATCGTGACAGTATGTGACCGTCCGTAACACCAAACAGTGGATGTATAAAAGGCTGGTTGTGCTGGCGCTGGTTGACTTGCCGGGCGGTTCGCTTCACAACTTCGATGGCAGATGATAGGCGGTTGATGGCCGCCTCGGGCAGTGGAGCCAAAACCCACCTATGGCAGTTTTACCCGCAAGCTGGGATCGATTACGCGACGCACATGCGGAGCGGTGATCAGGCCGCCCTGAGTGCGCGGCCCAACGTTTCCTGCCCGAGCGCAGCTTGCGCGGCGCCGTCTTTCCACGCCATGACGCCCTTGATAAACACCGAATCCACGATCCCTTCGGGGCGGTTCACCATTTGCTCGTGGCCAAAGATCTCGCGGTATTCGAGCTTGCGGGTTTGGTCGGGATTCCAGCCGTCAAGGGCGTCGGGGTTAATCAGCACCATGTCAGCCTGGGCGCCGATCTCCAGTGAACCCACGTCGAGCCCAAAAATCTCGGCGGGTTCGGAGGTCAGGCGCTTGACCATGCGGGCCACGGTGGCCTCGTCCTGCTCTTTGGCGAGTTTTAAAGACATCAAGTTGGAGTCAAAAAACGCCATGTTGGTAATGTGCGCGCCAGAGTCGTTAAAGCCGGGTAGGGCGTGTTCATCGAGCAAAAATCCGAGGGTGGCCTTGTTGTCCTTGTTGGCAATGTCGGCATAAAAGCGAAAGCCCTTGTCGTAGGTGCGCATCAGGTGGAGCATAAAGTCGGCGTCGTCGCGCATACCCGCGGGGAACAAATCAAAGGCCTCGCGCTCGGCGTGGGAGCGTGCAGCGGCGGCATCGCCTCCCTGGTACTGCTGCACCCGGGCCATCACCTCGGCCATCGACTCGCTATCCCAGTCAGTGACCGGCGCGCCGTCAAAAATAAGCAAGCTGCCGTCGCGGATCACCAGCGAATCAGGAAAGCCCTTGCGGGTTTTCCAACTGGCAAAATCGCCGCCGGTGCGGCCGTGCATCCACTCCTTGCGGAAGAGCTCCACCCAGGCGGGGTCATTGAGGAGTGCCATGCGGCCCTCGCGGTCTTCGTATTCCTTGGCAATAAGCTGCGCGGTGGATTTCATCTCCTCAAAGAGCGGGCTAACAATGCCGTCTGACCATACGCGAAAGTTAGTGCCCAGCGCCTGAAAGTGCAATTTGCCCTTAAACAGCCAAGTATTGAGCAGGCGCGCTACATTTAAAAAGAGCTTCGCGGTCTTGGGTGCGGCGGTCATCTCCATCGCAGAGAGTGCGGAGGTCTTGAGCGGCTTGCCAAACAAACGCCCGCTGGTGAGCGTGAAGTAAAAGAGCGCCATCAACCGGTTCTCGATGATCGGTGTGGTCTGCCACACGCGATCGTACTTGCGCACAATTTTCAGCAGGCGCTTGAGCTCGCCAAAACTGGCGAACTGGGTCGGAATACGTTTTTCGGTGTTGGGATCGTTCGAGAGGTAGTGAAAGGGCAGGCCGTCGGTGCTTAAACCCATGTAGCCCTGCTGCATGGCGGCCTCGAGTAATGCCTCCATTTTGCAAAGCTCATTTTCAGTAGGCTTGCGGGTCACGCTGGCCTCAAGGCCCATGACCTCCACCCGCAACATGGAGTGGGGCACGAAGGCGGCGATGTTAGGCCCAAGGGGCATGTCGGCAAAGTGATCCATGTAGTCGCCGGTGTTATCCCAGGTGATTTTTTCAGCAACCTTGCGTAATACGGTTTTGGGAATGTTCTCTACACGGGTAAAGCAATCCACGATGGGCTCTTGCTCACCGGATTGCTGGGTGCCAAAGCTGGTGCCGAGGCTGCAGTTACCCACCAACACGGTGGTGGTGCCGTGGCGCACTACTTCTGGGAGGGCGGGTTCTACGTCTACCTCGAGGTCGAGGTGCGTGTGGATATCGAGCATGCCGGGCACCAGCCACTGGTTGCTACCATCGACCACCTTGGTGGCGGCGTCGGTAGGCAGGTTATGCCCGCGCGCGGCGATCTTGCCATTGCGCACGGCCACATCCTGAATATTGGGCAATGCGCCACTCCCATCGAATACCTTGGCGCCTTGAATCAGCAGATCCCAACTCTGTGTCACGGTGTAGCTCCCTGAACGTTGCGTTGCGCAGTAGCGCAGTTTTTTTGAGGAGAGAAGGTTAGCCGATGAGGCCCCGGTTAAAAAGGCCGCCGTGTCATGAAGCGCGACGAGCAGAGAGCCGGGCGCGCCCCTCGACGGAGCATAATAACGCGCTGCTAAACGATAATTTTAGTCGGCGTTGCGACCAATTCCTTAATGCGCCAGTGGCCATCAATGCGTGCCAGGGTGCCCCGGTAGTCGTTAAATTGCAGCCCCGCAGGATCCGTGCTCCAGTCCGTGACTAATGTGCGCAGGCGCACGTTAACTTCGTCTTTATGCGAGCCTGGGTTGACGAGCACATTAGTCGCCATATGACGCCAATTGCCCTGACTGGTCTCGGTTACGATTTGCGCGATCTCACGCAGCTCCCCTTTTCCAGCAAAGCGGTTGAGCCCGGGCACCTCGAACGCGCCGTCTTCTGTGTAGAGCGCGATCCAGCCTTCTGTATCCCCGTCGTCCAGCAAGTAGGTATAGGCGGAGAAGAGATTATCGATATCAAGTCTGTCTTGAATGGGCACATGTTGATAAGACACCGGTACTCTCCTTGCGGGATTGGCTATGGGGGAAGGTTTTTTTTAATGTAGCGGCTGGGCTGGCATTCGCCGAGGCAACCTTTTTGCACGGAAGGCAAACATCAGGTGTGCACACGGCGATGGGTACTGGAGGTTGGGTGCTGGATTCAGCCCCCAACCCGAGAGCAGCCGCCCGTCAGCTGATTTTTTTCATTTCTGGCAATCGGAACTCCTGCAATTCGTCCAGCCTGGGTTCGTAGATGCGCAGGATGTAGTTCCAACCCTCGACGGTGGGCAGGTTGTTGTCGACCTCACCGCATTCGCCAAAGTAGGCGTCAAATGAGCCGTCCTCTTTCAGTTTCATGTTGAACTCGTTGAGGATGCCATCTTCGGTGTAAATCCAGCCGTCGGCGTCATAAATAGTGATGGAGAAAAACCCGGGCTCGTTGTAAGGGGGTGAGTCGAATGAGGCCATGTAACAGCCGTCATTGGCGAACTTGGGTGATCCCAGATACTGCGCTTGCGCGTCGGGCAACAGACCCCAGCCAATCGCCGTGCCATACAGGTGCATCATGGGCTCGATGGTGCCGTGTGCACCTTGCATGCCCATCAGCGTGCCCAGTTTGGTGCCCTCAACCGTTAACTCATCGCGCAGCGCCACCAACTGTTCCATGTCGTAGTTGGGTCTGACATGGCTGGCATTGCCGCCGACTTCCAGTTTTACGCCGGCGCGGAGTGCAGCGATCGCGTCGTCGTCTGTGGGGTCGCTCTGGTTGGCGCGGATGCGCATGGCCACCATCGCAAAGTCGGTATCGCTGGTGATCTCATGGGTGCCCGGCTCGAGAAATACCTGGTCTATGTAGTGGTCGTTCTGCACCACCATCACCGACAGGTAGCGGCCATTGGTTTCAGGGATGGTGATAGTCGCACCCTGCGTGGTATCGATCACCGCGCCGCTGTAATAGGTGTCGCGGTTCATTCTCACCACGGTTTGGTTGTTGAGATCAAAGGCGCCGGTGGGAAAGTGAAAAAGCGTATTCATGCCCACCAGTTTGGTGACGTTGTAGAAGGCGAGATCGCTCTCGGCGACTTCGTAGTTCTCAAGCGTCACAGGAATTTTTTCGCCGGTGTCATCGGCGTGGATTGCAGCGAGGTTAGGCGCTTCGCTGGCAGCGGGCGCGGGCGCCTCGGCGGCTTCATCCGACGAGGACGAGCAGGCCATGGTAAGGGCGATGCTCAGGCCCGTGATGAGAGTAGCAATTAGTTTGATCATAGTGATTCCCCAGAGAGGCCAGTGTTTTTAGCGCGAGGATCAACGAGCAGCCATGCGCGGCGATTAGCCTTAGTCAGAGTACTGTGGCCAGCCCGAGGCGCAAGCGCAATTGGTGACACGCTCGGGTGAGCCCTGCGCAGGGTTTGTCGTGGTGAGTGCGTAAAAAGACTCCCAAAAAGTGCCACCGGGGCGGGCTTTTCCGCGACACGGCGAGGTCAGAAAACGACACTTTGATAACAGTGGGTGAATTGGCCATTTACACCGTTTGCCAAGCCTGCCAAATCTCCCAATAATGGCGCCCGCCGGGCACTGGCTTAGGTGTGCCGACGCAGTTTTTACTGTGCCACCGCGTCAAACGAAACGCGGCATGCACGGACAGAACAACACTCAAAACGGAGTGGGGAGTCAGCCGATGTATCGCGCTGTAAAGAGTCGACAAGCACGCTCGTCACACAGGGGCCCTGGCATCGCCGTAGGGGTGACCTACGTATGCCGCGCGCTGGGTTTCGTCCCTGATCAGATGATGCTGCGACGCGCTCCTCCCTCAACCATCTTTCCCTCATAAACGCCTCACTCACCGGAGCATCATTAATGGCATCCGATATTGAAATTGCCCAGGCCGCCACCCCAAAGCCGATTGCAGAGATCGCGGGCGCGCTGAACATTCCTGACGAAGCGCTCGAGCCCTATGGCCGCATTAAGGGCAAAGTGAATCTCGACTGGTTGCTCGAGCAGCCGGTGCGCGACAACGCGCGCATGATTCTGGTAACGGCGGTGAGCCCGACGCCGGCCGGTGAAGGTAAGACCACTACCACCGTAGGGTTGGGCGATGCGCTCAAGCACATTGGCAAGAATGTCGCGATCTGTTTGCGCGAGCCCTCGCTGGGTCCGGTGTTTGGTATGAAGGGGGGCGCTGCCGGCGGTGGTTACGCGCAGGTCATTCCCATGGAGAACATCAACCTGCACTTCAACGGCGACCTGCATGCAATCGGGGTGGCCAATAATTTGCTCTCGGCCCTGCTCGACAACCACATTCACCACGGCAATGCGCTCGGCATCGACGTGCGCCGTGTGACCTGGAAGCGGGTGCTCGATATGAACGACCGCGCGCTGCGCGAAATCACCGTGGCATTGGGTGGGCCGGGTAACGGTTATCCGCGGCAGGATGGTTTTGACATTGTCGTGGCGTCCGAAATCATGGCGATCTTCTGTTTGGCCACCGACCTCGACGATCTCAAAAAGCGCCTCGGGCGCATCGTGGTGGCCTATACCCGCGACCGAGAGCCGGTCACGGCGGCCGACCTGAAAGCCGAGGGCGCGCTCACTGCCATTCTCAAAGATGCGCTATCGCCCAACTTGGTGCAGACCCTCGAAGGTACGCCCTCATTTGTTCACGGCGGCCCGTTCGCGAATATTGCCCACGGCTGTAACAGCGTGATTGCCACCATGGCGGGGTTACGACTGGCTGATTACGTGGTCACTGAGGCCGGGTTTGGCGCCGATCTGGGCGCCGAAAAGTTTATCGATATCAAGTGTCGCTCCGCGGGTATTCGCCCCTCCGCCGCCGTATTGGTGGCAACGGTGCGGGCCCTCAAGTTTCATGGCGGCGTGGCGCGGGAAAATCTCACTGAAGAAAACCTTCCGGCACTGCGCGCGGGGCTTGCCAATCTGAACCGACACATCAATAACCTGCGCGAAAACTACGGCGTGCCTGCGGTTGTATCGATCAACCAATTTATCAGCGACACCGACGCCGAGGTCGAGCTCGTCATGGAGCACTGCAAGGCACTGGGCGTGAAGGTTGCGTTGTCGAGCCACTGGGCCAACGGCGGCGCGGGTGCCACCGATCTCGCCCACATGGTGGCCGAAATCTGTGATTCAGACAGCACGCCGGCCAACTCGCCGCATCAATCATTTGTTTATTCGAGCGAGCTTTCGCTGTGGGAGAAGCTCGAGGCTGTGGCGACCAAGGTCTATCACGCCAGCGAAATTACAGCGAATACCAAGGTCCGTGAACGTCTCAAGGAGCTCACCGAAGGCGGCTACGGTCACCTGCCGGTTTGTATTGCCAAGACACCGTATTCGTTCTCGACTGATCCACTCCTTAAGGGCGCCCCCACGGGCCATGTGATGGACATCCGCGAGGTCCGATTGTCTGTGGGTGCGGGCTTTGTCGTGGCGATCTGTGGCGACGTGATGACGATGCCGGGCTTGCCCAAAGTGCCCGCGAGTGAGCAGATCGACGTGGTCAACGGGCAGATCGTAGGCCTCTTCTAGTGACTGCCCACGCGACGGACCCTCGGCCGGTACGGCGCGTGAGTGCGGTAACGGCCACCGGTGCGAGTAGCGAGGAAGATTTTGATCCTGTCGTTGTTGAGGCCCCCCTGTCGATTGCCGTTGCCGGTGAGGTGCTGGCAACGACCATGCGTACCCCGGGCCACGACGAGGACCTCGCCGTCGGCTGGTTGGCCAGCGAGACCGACCTGAGCGCACGAAATCAATTGCAAGGCATCGAACGGATCGGAGCGGCCCGGTCTGTTGCCGGCGGGGTTGAGGAAGCGGTCGATACGGTGACGATGGCGGTATCTGCGGATGTGGCGCTGCCACGACCACGGGCTTTTCTAACGTCGAGCTCCTGCGGTATTTGCAGTGCCGAAGTGATCGAAGCGACGCCGCGGCCGAGGGCGCCGCTACAGAGCGCTGATTGGCAGCTGACCCCCCAGCAGGCACACCAGTGGGTCAGTGCCATGCGTGGCGAACAGAAAATGTTTGAACTCACCGGCTCGCTGCACGCGGCGGCGATCGTAGCGCCCGACGGTATTTTGCAGGTGGTACGCGAGGATGTAGGACGCCATAATGCGGTAGATAAAGTGATTGGGAGCGCGTTCCTCGCGGGGAACTATCCGCTCACCGATCACACGTTGGTAGTGAGCGGTCGGGTTTCCTACGAGATCGTTGCCAAAGCGCTCAGGGCGTGTCTGGCTGGGATTGTCGCGGTGTCGGGACCGACTACGCTGGCGGTGGATCTGGCGCGGGCCCATGGTTTGGTGCTGGTCGGCTTCACCCGCGAAGACCGACTGAATGTATACGCTGGGGGAGAGCGCGTCGCGCCATGAGCAATGCAGGTTATCCACAATGGCATCTCGATGCTGCCCAGACGCTGATCGCGCCGATTGTCGCCTCAGAGCCGGGCCCGGTGCTGCTGTGTCTGCAAGCAGTGCAATCGCATTTTGGCTATGTACCTGGCGAGGCAGTGAGTTTGATTGCCGAGGCCTGCAATGTCTCCCGGGCCGATGTGCACGGAGTGTTTACCTTTTATGCCGATCTTCGCGACACGCCGCCGCCGCCGATTCCGGTGCGGCTCTGCGCCGCAGAGGCCTGTCAGGCTGTGGGTGGCCGCCAGCTCAAAGCTGACTGGACCGCACTCTGCCAATCCGATACCGCGTTGGCCGCCCTGACCGGTACCGACGAGCCAATCTTTTGTTTGGGTAACTGTGCGCTCGGTCCCGCCGCGATGGTGGATGGCGAGCTGTTGGGTTGCGCCGATATCAACCGACTGCAAAGCGCCGTCGCCCGCGCGCAGGCAGCGGGAGAGGGCGCATGAGCGTCTGGTTTGTCCCCCGTGATGCCGCCGCACGCTCCATGGGTGCCGACGCCGTCGCCGCCGCGCTGGAGGCCCGCGGCGAGACCGTAGTGCGCAACGGCAGCCGCGGCATGCTCTGGATGGAGCCACTGGTGGAGCGGGCGGATGAACGCCATGGCCCCCGTGTGGGGTGGCGCAATATGACGGCCGATGCGATCCACCTTGCTCTGCCCAATGACCAGAGTGAGCAATACGTCGGCGCGGTCGACGAGCTGGATTATCTCGCCCGGCAGAACCGATGGATTTATGAAAGGGTGGGCATTACCGACCCTCTCGACCCCGACGACTACGTTGCCCATGGCGGTCTCGCCGGGCTGAAAAATGCGCTGGCGATGAGTGGTGATGCGGTAGTGCAGGCGGTGACCGACTCGGGCCTGCGCGGCCGTGGGGGCGCGGGTTTCCCTGCCGGCATTAAGTGGCGCACGGTGGCAGACCAAACCCCCCAGCCCCATGCCGGTGAGTCCCCAAGCGCGGATCGCCATAAATATATTTGTGTGAACGCAGACGAGGGTGACAGCGGCACCTTTGCTGATCGCATGCTGATGGAAGGCGATCCCTTCTGTTTGCTTGAGGGAATGACCATTGCCGCCCATGCGGTGGGAGCAGATCGCGGCTTCGTTTATTTGCGCTCGGAATATCCTGATGCTGTTGCGACCTTGCAGGCGGCCATCTGGATCGCCCGCGAGCAGGGATGGTTGGGCGACAACATTCTGGACTCCGACCTGTGTTTTGATGTGGAGATTCGGGTGGGAGCCGGGTCTTACGTGTGTGGCGAAGAGACCGCTATGCTCGAGAGCCTCGAGGGGCGCCGCGGTATGGTGCGCGCCAAGCCACCGCTGCCGGCGATCAAAGGCTTGTTTGGTACGCCGACGGTGATCAACAACGTGCTCACCATTGCCAGCGTCCCGTCCATTTTGGCGCGCGGTGCCGAGGCCTACGCAGCACTCGGGCAAAACCGTTCGCTTGGTACGCAGGTGTTTCAGCTGGCAGGCAACATCGCTCAGGGCGGCATTGTCGAGACGGCTTTTGGTATTACTGCGCGCGAGTTGGTGGAAGACTTTGGCGGCGGCACGCGTTCTGGCAGACCGTTGCGCGCGGTGCAGATTGGTGGTCCTCTGGGTGCGTATCTGTCCGCCGACAAGCTCGATGTAGCAATGGAGTACGAGGCGCTGATTGCGGCGGGCGGCATGATTGGCCACGGCGGGGTAGTGCTCTTTGATGACACCGTCAATATGGCCGAGCAGGCGCGCTTTGCCATGGATTTTTGTGTCGAGGAATCCTGCGGTAAGTGCACGCCGTGTCGTATCGGTGCGGTGCGTGGTGTGGAGACCATCGACAAGATTCGTGCGGGCAAGGACGTCACCGCCAACACCGAGCTGTTGCGCGACCTGTGCGACGTCATGACCCATGGATCACTGTGTGCCATGGGCGGCCTGACGCCCAATCCGGTGCTCAGTGCATTGAATCAGTTCCCGGAAGATTTTGCGTCTCCCGTGATTGCCACGGGTTGAGGGTAGCGACATGAATATGGTCCAGCAGTTCGATCCCGCCCAGGTGGATATGTCGCGGGATCTGGGTACCCCCGGTGCCCATTCCGATGTCATGGTCAATGTGTTCATTGATGGCATGGCAGTGAGTGTGCCCGAGGGAACTTCGGTAATGCGTGCCGCCGCCATGGTCGGCGCGGATATTCCCAAGCTGTGCGCAACGGACAACCTAAACGCCTTTGGCTCCTGCCGACTCTGTCTGGTCGAGATCGAGGGTCGACCGGGCACGCCGGCCTCCTGCACCACGCCCTGTCAGGAGGGGATGGCAGTGCATACCCAGACGCCGCGGCTCGATAAATTGCGCAAAGGGGTGATGGAGCTGTACATCTCTGATCACCCGCTTGATTGTTTGACTTGCCCGGCCAACGGCGACTGCGAATTACAGGACATGGCCGGTGCGGTAGGACTGCGCACGGTGCGATACGGCAGCGAGGGCGAAAATCATTTACACAAGGGTAAGGACGAGTCGAACCCCTATTTTACCTTTGACGCCAGCAAGTGCATCGTTTGCAGCCGCTGCGTGCGCGCCTGTTCCGAAGTGCAAGGCACCTTTGCCCTGACGATCGCCGGGCGTGGCTTCGGCTCCGAGGTATCACCCAGTGAGCAGCAGCCTTTCCTCGACAGCGAGTGTGTCTCCTGCGGCGCCTGTGTACAGGCTTGCCCGACCGCGACCCTGCAAGAAAAGAGCGTCATCGAGTTGGGCGTGCCCAGCCGCAAAGTTAAAACCACCTGCGCCTACTGTGGTGTGGGGTGCTCCTTTGTTGCCGAGCTGCGCGGAGACGAGGTGGTGCGCATGGTGCCCGACAAGCAGGGCGGCGCCAATGCAGGGCACTCCTGCGTCAAAGGTCGGTTTGCCTGGGGCTATGCCCAACATCAGGATCGCGTCACCACGCCAATGGTCCGTGACAGCATCGAAGACGAGTGGCGCCCGGTCGCGTGGGATGAGGCCATCGCCTTCGCCGCCGAGCGCCTCAACCAGATCAAGGCGACCCATGGCGTTGATGCCATCGGGGGTATTACTTCCTCACGCTGCACTAATGAAGAAGTCTACGTGGTGCAAAAAATGGTGCGCGCTGCCTTTGGCACCAACAACGTGGATACCTGCGCCCGGGTTTGTCACTCGCCAACCGGGTATGGTCTCAAGCAGACCTTTGGCACCAGCGCCGGTACACAGGACTTTGCATCGGTTGAGCATGCCGATGCGATTATGGTGATCGGTGCCAACCCCACCGACGCCCACCCGGTATTTGGATCGCGCATGAAGCGTCGCCTGCGCGCAGGCGCAGACCTGATTGTGGTCGACCCGCGGGCCATCGACCTGGTGCGCTCACCCCACATCGAGGCTGAGCATCATCTGCAACTGCTGCCGGGCACCAATGTGGCCGTGTTGAATGCGATATCTCATGTCATCGCAACCGAGGGGCTCATCGATGAGGCGTTTGTGGCCGAGCGCTGCGACATGGCCTCCTTCAGAGCGTGGGAATCGTTTATCCGTCTGCCCGAGAACAGCCCCGAGACGCTGGCTGAAGTGACCGGGGTCCCCGCCGAGGCAGTGCGCGCAGCCGCCAGAGCGTACGCCACGGCCGGTAACGCGGCGATTTATTACGGATTGGGTGTGACCGAACACTCCCAGGGCTCGACCATGGTAATGGCCATGGCCAACCTGGCGATGGCGACCGGTAACATTGGTCGGCTAGGCGTTGGGGTCAACCCATTGCGCGGGCAGAACAACGTGCAGGGTTCCTGTGACATGGGGTCCTTCCCCCATGAGTTTGTCGGCTATCGACACGTGTCTGACGACACCGTGCGCGAGCAGTTCTCCACCGTCTGGGGGGTGTCCCTGCGCGAAGAGCCGGGTAAGCGCATCCCGAACATGTTGGATGCGGCTATCTCCGGAACCTTCCGCGGCATCTATATTCAGGGTGAAGACATCGCCCAATCCGACCCCAATACCCAGCACGTGACGGCCGCCCTCAAAGCAATGGACTGCGTGATCGTGCAGGATTTGTTTTTGAATGAGACGGCGCAATTTGCGCACGTGTTTTTGCCGGGTACGTCTTTCCTTGAGAAAGACGGCACCTTTACCAATGCCGAGCGGCGCATTAACCGAGTGCGGCCGGTCATGAGCTCCCGAACCGGGCTCTCGGAGTGGGAAGCGACCTGCGCGCTGAGCGAGGCGATGGGCTACCCCATGCCTTATCAGAGCGCGTCAGAAATCATGGACGAGATTGCCGCGCTGACGCCCACCTTTGCCGGGGTGTCGTTTGAGTTGCTCGATACGCTGGGCAGCGTGCAATGGCCCTGTAACGAGCAGGCGCCAACGGGCACGCCGATCATGCACAAGGAGCGCTTTGTGCGGGGCGAGGGGCAGTTTATTACCACCCCTTATGTACCCACCGACGAGCGCTCGACGCGCAAGTTCCCGTTGTTGCTGACCACCGGCCGGATCCTGAGTCAGTACAACGTGGGCGCGCAAACGCGCCGCACTGACAACGTGGTTTGGCATGCTGAAGACGTGCTCGATATTCATGAGGCCGATGCCGAGGCCCGGGGTGTTAAAGACGGTGACTGGGTGGAGATCGCGAGCCGCGCCGGGGCAACGCGAATGCGCGTGCGCATCAGCGACGATATTCCCGCCGGGGTGGTGTACACCACCTTCCACCATCCGGTGAGCGGCACCAATGTGATTACCACGGATAACTCGGACTGGGCCACCAACTGCCCGGAGTACAAAGTGACGGCGGTGGAGATACGTCCCGCTGCGGAGCAACCTGCGTGACGACTGCCCCCTCGGCCGAACATCAGCGACTGGTGAAGATGGCAAATCAGATTGCCAGTAACATCCCAACGCGGACCGAGGTCGCCGCGCAGGTGGGTCACCACCTGCGTCAGTTCTGGACGCCGGGGATGCGAGCGGCGCTGGCGCAGATCGCCGACGATACGCCAGAGCAGCTGTCGCCAGAGGTGCATGCAGCCCTTGAGGGCATGGCGTGAGGTAGCGCCAACAGACGACCCCGCAGGTGACGCTTTTGGTCATCCGTGTGTCGGATTTGAAACAGCGTTTTTGGCCTGAAAAGCGCCAAATGCGCTCCAGAAATCAACTGTTCCGGGCCCTCCCGGGCCGGTAAAAAATCAGCGGAACAGGCGACCAAACGAGCGCCAGGACCGTCGTAATAGAGCGCCCAAAAGCCGCCGGCTTGGGCGGCACAACAGTGGGGAGTGCAGGAGAGGCTTATGGCAGCGTTACCCGAAAAAGCGCGTGTGGTGATCATTGGGCAAGGCGGTATCGTGGGGGCATCTGTGATGCACCATCTGGTCCAGGCGGGCTGGGACGATATCGTGGGTATCGAAAAATCAGCGATCCCTACCGATATCGGATCGACGTCGCACGCGTCTGACTTCTGTTACATGACCTCCCACGACAAGCTGAACGTGTTTACGAGTACTTACAGTCGTGAATTCTATAAGTCTCGCGGCAACTTTATTGAAATCGGCGGTATGGAAGTGGCGCGCAAGGGGGATGAAGCCCAGGTGCAGGAGCTCCTGCGCAAGGTGGCCTCGGGCAAGGCCTTTGGCACCAACGCCCGCATGATTACCGCAGCAGAGGCTAAAGAGCGCTTTCCGCTACTTGAGGAAGACACCATCGAGTGTGCCATGTGGGACCCGGATGCGGGACTGGTGACGCCGCGATCACAGAAAGTCGCCGGTGATTTGGTCGACGAAGCGGTCGCCGCGGGCAAGCTGCAGGCGTTCCCCTACACCCCTGCAGAGGAAATTATCGTTGAAGACGGTCGTGCGGTTGGCGTTAAAACGGCCAAGGGCACCATCATGGCCGATTATGTTGTGCTGTGCTGCGGGATCTGGGGCTCGCTGGTTTCCGAAACCGCTAACGTCAAGCTGCCACTGATGCCGGTTGAACACCCACTCTTGTTCTTCGGCCCCTGGGACGCACTGGAGGGAACAGGCAAGGACATCGTTTATCCCTTGTTCCGCGATCAGGGCAACTCAGCCTACGTGCGCGATACCGGTGACCCGACCACGCCCGAGGGCGGCCTGCTGGAGTGGGGTTATTACGAGCCCTTCGAGCCGCGATTGGTCGAGGCCTCAGCCATTTTGGAGCCCGAGGACGCGCGGATGTCGCCGTCGATGAACGACCTCACCCTGGATCAGGTGATGGATGCGTTCGAGCGTTCTGTTGAGTTGACGCCGGTGCTGGCCGAGCTGCCCTGGGAGGAGCGCCGCTCTTTCAACGGCCTGTTGTCGGTGACCACCGACGGCGGCTCTGTGATTGGCGAATCGCCAGACGTCAAGGGTCTATGGCTCTGCGAGGCGGTTTGGGTGAAAGATGGTCCCGGTGCCGGCAAGTTGCTGGCCGACTGGATGACCAATGGGCGTACGCCGATTGATCCCCACGGTATCGACCCTGCGCGGCATTATCCGATCCAGCTGACGGATGAATTTATTCGCAATCGCAGCTATGAAATTGCCCAGAAGATCTACACCCCGGCAGTGCATCCGCGCGAGCCCTATGCGTCGTCGCGGCAGCTCCGCACCAGCCCGTTCTATGAGCGCGAGGTAGCGCTGGGCGGCTACTTTATGGAAGTGGCCGGCTGGGAGCGCGCCTACGGATATGCGGCTAACGAAGCCACCTTGTTGGCGAAGTACCGAGATCAGGTGCCAACCCGAGCGGCAGAGTGGGATAACCGACACTTCTGGGAAGTCTCCAACGCCGAGCACCTCGCGCTCAGCGACGGGGTCGGCATGATTAACCTGTCGCACTTTGCCATTTTCGACGTGGTGGGTGCGGAGGCCGAGACACTGCTTGAGTTCTGCTCGGTGGCAAAAGTGGGCGCCGACACGCCGGTTGGGAAGGGCGTCTATACCCACTTCCTTGATCACGCGGGCGGTATTCACTCAGATCTCACCATCGTGCGTCTGGCCGAGGACAGCTTCCGAGTGATTTGCGGTGGTGATACCGGTCATCGCGACTACGTGTGGATGAAGCGCATGGTCGACAAGATGGGTTTGACCCAGGTCGAATTTGTTGACCAGACCGAGCAGATCGCGACCCTCGGCCTGTGGGGTCCCGAGGCGCGCTCGACGCTGCAAAAGTTGATGGACGACCCCGACAGCGTCTCCCATGAGAACTTCCCTTATGCGAGTGCCAAGGAAATCAATGTTCAGGGCATTACCATTTGGGCGTTCCGCATTTCCTATGTGGGTGAGCAGGGCTGGGAGCTTTACTTCCCGTTTGCCGATGGCCTCAAGCTGTGGGATGCCTTGTTTGAGCTGGGCGTGACGCCGGTGGGTATTGAGACCTATGCCAATAGCCGACGTCTGGAGAAGAGTTTGCGGTTGCAAAACGATGATCTCGAAATCGACTACAACCTCTACGAGGCCGGTCTGTCGCGACCCAAGGTCAAGGCGGCGGACTTCCATGGCAAGGACGCGTATGTTGCTCAGCGCGAGTTGCCGGAGCAGGCGGCGTATCTGTGCACCTTTGTGCTAGAAGACACCACCGACGAGAAGGGCGTCGTGCGCTACCCCGTGGGGCACTGGCCATTGTTGGACCCCGAGAGCAAAGAAGTCATCGTCGACTCCCACGGCCGACGCTCCTACACCACCAGTGTGGCCTATGGCCCGTCACTGGGCCAAAACATCGCCATGGGCTATCTGCCCTCAGATCGCGCCAAAGAGGGCGATGTGGTGTTGATGGAGTACTTTGGCTGTTTCTTCAACGCGAAGATTGCGTCGGTCGGTTATCGCGCGCTCCTCGACCCCGACAATGAGCGTGTCAGAAGCTAGCGCTTCGCAACCATGATAAAAGGGGGCCTGTGGCCCCCTTTTTTTGTTGCAGGTAAATCAAGGCAGGCAATCGACACGGTCATAGCTCAGGCGGCTGACTACGTCACCCTTTGGGGCGCGATACCCGTACAGCACTCGCGTGCGCGCCTCGATGCTGTCGAGCAGCGCATTCCCCAAGGCCAGTGCTTCTGCTCCCCGGGTCGCGCTGTATTCGGTGAGATAGTCCAAGGCAAGCCCGGTTTTATTTGCGGCGAAAAGTGTCTCTGCTGTAGCAACGACCTGAGCTTGCTCAGTAATCAGGTGATCCTCAAAGGCGGTGAGGGCCTCGGTCACTTCCGGTAAAAATTTTTCTGGGTGGTCACAGGTAAAGTACATCAGGCGTTTGAATGTGCGCCCCGCAAATTCGGTGGCTTCCTGAATCTGCCAGTCTTCAGTGATAAAGCCGGTCGCTTCGCCTTTGGTCAGGTACCGATGCTTGCCAAATTGTGGCGCAATTGATTGGACACCCATGCGGTACGGAATAAAGGGCGCGGTGACCGAGCCGGTGGGCGCGATCCATAGCAGATTGAGTTCTGGGCGGGACGCGGCCTTGAGCGCTGCTACCTGGCCATAGCCTGTGGAGTCCTTGGAGATGCGCGGGTCACGCACCGCGCGCATCATGGCCTTGAGGTCAATCGGAGCGCTTTGGCGCAGTTCGGCCTCCATCGCGCTACGGGGATATCGCTCCTCATCAACACCGTAGATGCGCGTGACATTAAACGACGCGTCTTGTTCTGGGTCGAACCAGCCCTGTTCGATCGCGAAGCTGATCAAATTGGGCGAGCCCATGTAGTCGGGGTGTTGGGCAAAGTCGAGCGGAATGTCGTGAATGTAGCCGGGGTAGGACATACGGATATCGTCGGGCCCCAGGCGCTCTGCGATCCACAGCCCTTTTCCTCCGGCGAAGTTAATCAGCACCCAACCTTCGTTCTCATCGGCGAACAGATGCGAATTACCGCCATAGGTGGAGTAGCCATGTTCGTTGATCAGCGCACCAATAATCTCCACCGCTTCGCGCGCTGTTGTCGCTCTTTCCATGGCGATGCGCGACAGGTCGCTGTATTGCGGTCCTGTTTGCGGGTTGGGTGTCATGGCGACCAGTTCGGGTCGGGAGGGCGACCACACGTCGCGTGCAGCCACGTTGTGCTCGTTCAGGCCTCCGTTGGTAAGGGGCGGTGGAAACCCCTCGTACTCGGAGTAATTCATGGTCAGGTAGCGTGCCGTGTGCGAGGCTTGGGGGATCTCGATGAACTCACCGGGAATAAAGGCTTTGTCGTTTACGCCGACGGTGATGGTGGCGTCATCAGGATAGGATCGCGCTGGTACGACCTCGAGCCAGTGGCTCGACACTTCATCACCTGACCCACCCAGCAGGACGCTACCGTCTGCGCTCAGGTTTTTGCCGATATAAATGGCATAGCTTGCCCAGGTGTTGCCCGCGAGCAGGCAGCCACAGAGCAGGCCTGCAAGATTTCGATAGGTCATTGGCAGCGACTCCCGCAAAACCGCCCAGGTTGGATTGGTGGTGGCGATACTCTGGCGTCAAGATCTCGATTAGGCAAGCGAGCGCGGTGCCTCTGAGCCAAGGACACGGGCTTTGCCGAGAATGCTTTGCGCGACGGATCGGTGAGTTGCCGCTCGCAAAAAGTGTCGCATTTGTCTGCTGAATGTCGCTTTCGTGCTTATCTTGGGCCAGAATGAGGTCGTTCGGTGCCTACAAGCACCGCGCTCCAGGGTTGGGAGATGGGATCAACTGAGGTTCGCGAGATGAACAATGCGGCGAATGGCTTAGCACGGCGTGCGCAGCGAGTGGGTTTTTTGCTGATGGATCAGTTCACGCTGATCTCGCTCTCCAGCGCGATCGATCCCATGCGCGTAGCCAATTTGCTATCTGACCGGGAGTTGTATCAGTGGCGGTTGATCGGTTCGGGTGAGTCGGAGCAGGTGAGCAGCGACGGTGTCCGGGTGAAGCTCGATCACACCTTGGGCGACGATGTCGAATTTGATCTGGTCATCGTCGTCGGCGGGATCGATATTGAGCGCACCGTGCAAAAAGCCGATTTGGCGTGGCTGCGCAAGCAAGCCCAGCGTGGGGCCCAGATGGGAGCGCTGTGCACCGGGTCTTATGCCTTAGCCAGCGCGGGGTTGCTCAATGGTTATGAGTGCAGTGCGCACTGGGATTGTTTGACGCTACTCACTGAGCAGTTTCCGGGAATCGATTTCAATTCTCACCTATACACCATCGATCGCGATCGTATGACCTGTACCGGGGGTACGGTCCCGTTGCACATGATGCTGGCCATGATGAGTCAACGGCACCCGCAATCACTAGTCGACGGGGTTGCCGATATGCTGGTGTGCGAGCGGCATCGGACCGATGTCGAGATGCAGGTGATTCCAATGTGGTCACGCAAGGCCGAGGTGCAGCCCAAGCTCAAGGAGGTTCTGCAGCTGATGGAGGCCAACCTCGAGGAACCCCTTGCGCTGCAGGACCTGGCAAAATATGTCGATCTCTCCCGTCGTCAGCTGGAGCGATTATTCCTCAAACACCTGCATAGCACGCCTTCGCGTTATTACCTGAAGTTGCGCCTGGACCGCGCGCGTCGGCTACTGAAGCAAACCTCTCGCTCGATTGTTGAGATTACCTCCATGTGCGGCTTTGTATCGACAACGCACTTCAGCCGCTGCTACCGCAAGTACATGGGGGTGTCTCCCAAAAGCGATCGCTCTCAGGGCATACCGGGCGCTTTTCAGATATTTGATTCGGAGTTGCCGCCCGAGCATGCGGAAGCGATGCCTTGACGCCTGCGGAGGTGCAAGTTGATGCTTTCAAAGCGACCCAATCAATGAAGACTTGCCCCGAGACAAACCACTCTAAGCAGTACGTCTCCCATGACGCCTAATTCTGTCGCCTTTGACCAATGGATTCGCTCGAGCTTCGTTGAGTTAAACACTGCCTTGGAGGATATTTACTTCTCCAGTGACGAGCCGGGGTCAGTGGCGGGCAAAGGCGACGCGCTCAAGCAGCAACTGGAAGCTGAGGGGCGCGTTTTCATTGAGGCGCTGCTCGCCGAGGGCAACACCGACGAAGGTTTTGACGCAGGATATGACCTGCTGGGCAACGTGGGTTTTTATATGGCGGCCTGTCGCCGACATGAGATCACCGAGCCTTCGCGCGAAGAGCGCTCCCCTCTGGTCGCGGCATCTGCGCTTGCGATGCAATTGGGTGCCTCCCTGGGCGTGGTACCCAGATTCGCTTCGGCGCATTTGGAAACCCACAACCAGGCCTTTAACGGCGTGTTCAAGTGTTTCACCTCGCTGGAGGATGAGGCGCTTTTCCTGATACACAATACCCGTGCCGCGTTGGCGTACATTCGTGCATCAGACTCGTTGCGGCGCACAATTCCCTTGGGAGTATCGCATCCTGTCACCGCTGATTTACTTCATGCGGCAACTCAGGCGCTTGAGGATGTTTTACGATCCAATGCCGAACTGTTCGACAAGCTCGATACCGATCGTTTTTTTTATTGCATTCGACCTTATTACAAGCCCCACCGCGTCGGATTGCATGAGTATCGGGGCGCCAACGCCGGCGATTTTGCCGGCATTAACGTGATCGATTTGTTGCTGGGCGTGTGTCGTGCCGACGATGCGTACTACTCGCAATTACTGGTAGATAAATTTTTGTTCATGACACCCGAGGATCAACTGATCCTCCGGGACTGTATGCGCAGACCCAGCCTGCTGGATCAATTCCTGGAGCATCTTTCGGACGCCGATGAAGATTGGTTTCAGCACAATCTCAAAGCGTTCTTGGTTACCGCAGAAACGCACGGCAAGACGGCGGTGCAACACCATGAGCTATTGGTCAAAAAGTTTATTGAGCAACCCGCGGCGGAGGGGGATATGACGAATCGCTCGGGCATTACCGCTAGCGGTCCACCGCTTCCTGTGTTGCTCAAGTCGCTACAAAAACTGGCTGACTTGAGAGCGGTAGTGGAGCGCGACGACATCCCGAGCCGATTCAAGGAATTTGCGCAACTGCGAGCGAGCCTCAATAGCCGATGAGTATTCGCGATCAATTTCTTTACGACAGCGGTATTTATCTGCTGAATCATTCGGTGGGTTTACCCCCTGCTGATACCGCTGAGGTTTGGCAGCGCCAATTTTTAGCGCCCTGGCAGGGCGCCAGCGAGAACAATTGGCCGGCGTGGCTGTCGGCGGTGGATGACTTCAGAGACGCGGTGTCGGAGTTGCTGGGAACGCGGCGAGCTGACATTTGCCCGCAGGTCAATTTATCCAGCGCACTGACAAAAATTGTTGGCAGCCTCTCTTTCGAAAAGGGGCGGGAGGGCTTGCTCTGCTCAGAGGAGGACTTTCCGTCCATGGGCTTTGTGCTGGAGCAAGCCTGTACGCGAGGACATTCCCTCCGCTACGTGTCGGCGGATCGCGATCTACAGGATCTCGAGGTGTGGCACGACATGCTCACCGAGGATATCGGTCTGGCACTCGTCACTCACGTACAGTCCAATACCGGTCGGCAGTTGCCCGTGGCAGATATCACCCGGCTTTGCAGCGAACGTGGCATTATCAGCGTGGTCGATATCGCGCAGTCGGTAGGGGTGATTCCCATCGATCTCAGCCAATGGCACGCAGATTTCGTGATGGGTTCCTGCGTCAAATGGCTGTGTGGAGGTCCGGGTGCGGGATTTCTCTGGGTGTCTCCTGACAAGCTGAATCAGTGCCACCCGCAGGACGTGGGTTGGTTCTCCCACGAGGCGCCTTTCGAGTTCGACATCCACAATTTTAGGTATGCACCCGATGCCATGCGTTTTTGGGGCGGCACGCCTTCGGTTCAACCTTACGTGCTTGCGACCAATAGTGTGAATAGGCTCAACCGCATTGGTATTCACAGTATCCGTGAGCATAACCTAGCCTTAACCGATCAACTCTTGCGTGGGGTGTCCGATGAGCACTGCGTGTCTCCCCGGGATTCTGCGCTACGAAGCGGAACCGTGGTGTTGCAATATCCAGAAGAGCAGTTGCAGCGGATAGCCGGCGCAATGCGAGAGTCTGACATTGCGTTTGATCTCAGGCGCACCGGCATGCGCCTGAGTCCTCACATCTATAACGAGGGTGAGGAGATCGCCGCGGTTACGGCGTGTCTCGCCGGATCTTAGCCTTGGTCGAGGCGGTTAAGGCTGCTAAGCGTGCAATACCCCGGGCGTAGAGCCCGCGGCGAGTGACGTGTTTAAAGGCGATGACAACATTGCCGAACTAGCGGACACTTCGGCCTTGTAGAACAGACATCACTGGGGCACCGACCGACCTTAACTGACTGAGGGATCGGTGTCCCTTCGATTACCCATCCATGGGCAGAGGCACTCTAATAATGAAAAAATCTTTGATTGCGATCGCGGCATTTATTTTGTTGGGCTCTGGCTGCGGCCAGAAGGCAGCGCAGACAGAAGTTCAGGAGGTCGCCACTTACCCAGCCTCGACGTTCTTTCAGACGACGCGCTTTTTTTCTGCGCGAGACCCGAGGAACGCGTTTTCTGCGCAGTCTGGTGACTTACTGATCAGCAGCGACGAGACGGGTATTTTTAATGCTTATCGCGTCGACGTGAAAAGTGGCGCGCGAGAACCACTGACGTCCTCTACAGACTCCGGTATTTACGCGGTCGGCTGGTTCCCAAGCGACGATCGTTTTTTGTATACCCAGGATGGGAATGGCGACGAGCTCACACACGTTTTTGTTCAAACCGCTACCGCTGAATCCCTTGACCTCACGCCAGGCGAGCGGGTCAAGGCAGGCTTTGTGGGGTGGTCGGCGGATAGTGCCGCTTTTTTTGTTTTTACCAACGAACGTGACAGCGCCGCGTTTGACGTTTATCGCTACAGCGCAGATAACTACCAAAGACAACTGATTTACACCAACACCGAGGGACTCGAGCTTAATGATGTCAGCGCCGACGGCAGATGGGTCGTGCTTACGCGCAACAACAGCAATACCGACAGCGACCTCTTTTTGGTTGATGTAACGCTGGATACCCCTGAACTGGTCAATATCACGCCTCATGATGTGCCAGTAAGTCACTCGGTGTTTGGGTTTTCGCCCGATAGCAAAGCGCTGGTTTACGCCACCGATGAGTTCGGAGAGTTTACTCAGGCCTGGGCGCTGGATCTTGAGACGGGAGAGAGGGCGCTGGAGTACGCGGCCGAGTGGGACGTGGTGTCAGTTGATTTTTCTCCTTCAGGGCGTTACCGGGTGGTTGCTATTAACGAGGATGCCAGAACAGCCCTGAGGGTGCTCGACCGACAGGCAGAGATAGAACTTGAGTTGGGTGTTCTCCCCAATGGCGATATCTCGCAGGTGCGATTTAGTCGTGACGAGGCATCACTGTCGGTTGGCGTTGATAGCGATACCTCGCCAACGGATCTCTTCTATATGCCCATCGGTGGCGAACCTCTGCGACTGACCAGAGCGCTCAATGAGGCAATCGATCAATCGCATTTGGTCGCCAGCGAGGTCATTCGATTTCCCAGTTTCGATGGGCTCGAGGTCCCCGGATTGCTATATCGGCCCAAAAAAGCGAATGCCGAACAACCGGTGCCGATGATGATTAATGTCCATGGCGGTCCCGGAGGTCAAAGCAGGAAAGGTTACCGCGCCGAAATTCAGTACTTGCTCAACCATGGGTACGCGGTTTTCAGCATCAATAACCGCGGGTCGAGCGGTTACGGCAAAACCTTTTTCCACCTCGACGACAAGCGGCACGGTGAGGACGATCTCGACGATGTGGTCGCGGCCCACGGGTATCTGGGTGGCTTGGACTGGGTAGACGGCGATCGTATAGGGGTGATGGGGGGATCCTATGGCGGCTATATGGTTGCCGCAGCGCTGGCGTTCAGACCCGATGTGTTTAAGGTGGGTATCAATATTTTTGGTGTGACCAACTGGCTGAGGACGTTAACCTCCATTCCCGACTGGTGGGGTTCGTTTCGTACGGCGCTGTATGACGAGTTGGGAGATCCGGCGACAGATTCCGATCGTTTGACTCGCATTTCACCGCTCTTTCACGCCCAAAATATCACCAAGCCATTATTGGTGGTGCAGGGCGCCAACGATCCTCGGGTACTGCAGGTCGAGAGCGATGAGTTGGTAGAAAAAGTGCGCGAAAACGGTGTGCCGGTGCGTTATGTGCTGTTTGAGGATGAGGGGCACGGCTTTCGCAAGCGTGAAAATAGAATTACCGCTGCGGAGGCCTATTTGGCGTTTCTGGACGAGTATTTGTGATCTGGAATGGACGTCTGAGTCCGAAGTGTGTGGTGGCTTTCTTTGGCGGGTTTCTCCGCGACTACTTCACCGGTAATGCTTGACCGGGCACTTTGACGCCGCCCTCGAACGTGGCCCAGGTCAAGGCCGATTGGCACCAAATCTGAAACTGCGGTGTGAGCTCATGTTTTTGACGACAGCCACCAAGCCGTAATGAGAGCAGGCCGGTGTCGTCCGCGTTACCCGTATGGATCATGGTGGCGCAGCGGCCGCAAAAGCTCATCGCCCTTGCATTGCCACTATCAGCGACTTTTTTATAGGCCGTCAGGCTGCCGCTGAGTAGCTTGAAGTGCTCGCGGGCAACGCGGGTGGTGAATTGGAACGCAGAGCCGCCCACCGTCTGGCAATCGGTGCAGTGACAGACCCCGACAAGGTCGGCGTCGATGGTCGCTTCCCAGGTGATGTCGCCACAGAAGCAGCCGCCGTCGATATTTTTTGCGGCCGCCATGAGAATCTAGAGCATTTCCTGGGCAAACAGCTCGAGTACAGCGGGGTCCTGAACGCCGAGCAGCATGCTGCCCACTTCACCGCGCTTACCTGCCTCCTTCCAAGGCTGTAGCCGTTCGATAATGCGCTCTCTCGGGCCAATCAACGAGACTTCATCGAGAAGTTCATTAGGCACAAGTGCTTCGGCCTCGGCCTTTTTGCCGCTCAGATACAGTTCCTGAATTTGGTCGGCGGCGTCGCCATAGCCCATGCGGGTGGCATAGGCGTGATAGAAATTTTTGTTTTTGGCGCCCATGCCGCCGATGTACAGCGCCAGCCAGGGCCTCAGCGAGTCGTAGGCCGCATCGAGATCGTCGTTCATAGCCACCGAAACAAAAGGCGCAATGTCAAAGTCTTTGAGGCTTTTACCGTTACCCGCTTTTTCAAACCCTTGTTCAATAGATTCGCCTAAGACACTGTATTTATTGGGGTCCATCCACACAGGAAAGACACCGTCTGCCACTTCGCCCGCGCAGCGAAGACCGGCTGGCGTGATCGATGCGGTGTAGATCGGGATGTCTTTAGCCGGTGCCAGAATCGACTTGAGCGGTTTGCCCAGTCCCGTCGTGCCCTCGCCCTTATTGGGTAGCTGATACATGTCACCATCGAGCTCAACGGGTCCCTCGCGCTCGAAGATTTTGCGCATGATTTGAATATATTCCTTGGTGCGGGTCACCGGCTTGCCGTAGGGCACGCCGTGCCAGCCCTCAACCACCTGGGGGCCAGATGCGCCCAAACCCGCAATAAAGCGCCCACCAGAGAGCTGATCGAGGGACATCGCGGTCATGGCGCACATGGCCGGTGTTCGGGCTGGCATCTGCATGATTGCGGTACCCACACGGATCTTGGTGGTATTTGCCAGTACCCAGGTGGCGGAGGTGACCGCGTCGTTGCCGTAGGCCTCTGCGGTCCATACCGAGTCATAGCCCATGGATTCTGCTTGTTTAACGAGATCCAACGGGATGTGGATGTGCTTGCCTGAGTAACCAAGAAGAAAGCCCAGTTTCATGATGCGGTACTCCGTCGGGTGCTGTGGTGATTGATACGCGATCAGCGGGTCAACCAGTTTAAGTGCTCAGCGCGCGTGCCGACACCCCAATTTGCTTTATGAGGTGCTGTGCCGCGTAAGGTAGTCATCCAGCGTCAGATGAAAGCGCCGGATGCGCGCCTCCTGATAATTCCCCAGTGTGATGCCCTTGCGGGTGGTCTTGAGCCCCTGTTGCTGGCGCTGCAGGTTGCCCGTGTCCTGATCGTAAACCGCGCCCAGCCACGCGAGCTCCTCGATCTCGGTGTAGGACTGCTCAACCCTGAGGTAAATGGGTTCGGGCGGATCCGGATGGGTGGCGCCCTCGGGGAGGGGCTCCAGCATCAAAATCTCGAACAAACAGCTATCGACGTCATCGCCCATGGGCCGGAACCGATAGGCCATCGAAATCAGCGTGCCGGGGAAAAAGAACGCATTGGGGAACAGATGATATTCGATCGAGTCGAGCATCTCGCTGTCGGAAACCTTTGAGAAATCGACATTCAGCTGTGCGCCCATCTCCTCACGCAATAGCTGTGCGCCGACAGCCCGTGCCGTCTCACCGTCCTCTAGTGTGCGCTGGGTCACCGGCAGCCCCGCCAGTAATTCCTGCTCGGTCAGAGCCGGCTCCCGCCACTTGTCTCCGGGGTAGTCAGCGAGCGCCTCGGGGGAGTAGTGGCCGATGTTGTGAATAAAGCGACTCACATGCGGGCCAAAAATGTCGTACTGGGTGTTGGCGCCCGTGGGGGAGTCGTGGGTGGTGAAGTTGTGGTACGCCTCCATAAAGGCTTCCTGCGCGGCCTTCCAATTGGCGGGCAGCACTTTTTGCACGTGTAAGCGGATGCGGCGATCACGCAAGGGGAAGTGCGCAAAGTGGTCGGGCAGGACGTCGAGCTGCTCCTTGAGCGGGGGCGCTTCGGGGTCGAGATTGATAAAGACAAAACCCTCCCAAGATTCGCAGGCCACTTCCTGAAGCGAGTGGCTGGCTTCGCAGACATGGGGAAAGTCCCACTTGCCCGGCACGTCCTTCAGTCGCCCGTCGAGATGCCACGACCAGCCATGGAAGGGGCAGCTGAACCCCTCAGCAAAACCGGGGCCTTCCTCGCCGAGTATTCGTGTGCCGCGGTGGGTGCAGCTGTTGATAAACGCTTTGATCTCGCTCTCTGCGGTCCGCGCGAGGATCACCGAGTAGGGGCCAATGTCATACACGTAATGATCGCCGATGCTGGGAATATGTTCTTCCCGACACGCCCATTGCCAGCAATGGGCCCACATGCCGCTGGTTTCCTTTTTGAAGAAGTCGCCACAGGTGTAGCGACTTGCCGGTAGGTCGGCATCGCCTAAAAACGCATATTCGGAGGCGATCAGCGGCGCGGGCGCCGGGTGTTGATCAGAGGCCAGCACGTCGGCAATGGATTTGCCGCCGGCGCGGGCCACGCCCTTGGGCTGGGGTGAGTCAGTCATGCGCTTGATCGTCAGTCGTGGTGAGTGAATGTGGCATGGCTTGAGTATGCGCAGGCACCGTTGAGACCACAAGCGCATCGGTACCGCCTTGCCGTGAGAGTGGCTCGCATTTTGGCTGGGTGTGGCGCGCATGCACGTGATGGTTGATCTGGGGGATGATGTGGATAACGATGATTGCAATAGCGTTTCATGCCCACAGGAGAACACACGATGGATCAGGCATTACAGACACTCTTGGATAAGCAGAGCCTGTATGAGCTCTCCTGCCGCTATATGCGCGGGCTTGACCGGCTCGATGCCGAGTCACTGCAATCCGTATTCTGGGAGGACGCCTACTGCGAATACGGTTTTATGAACGGCACCGCGGCTGCCTTTATTGAGTTTGCGCTCGGCGCGCTCGCAGATCACGAATCCAACCAGCATATGATCGGCAATACCTTATTCGAGGTCGAAGGCGACGAGGCCTTTGGTGAGATCTATTTTCACGCGTATCACAAGGTGAAGTCTGAGTCGGGGTTTGATGATCTGATCGTGGCGGGCCGTTATCTCGACCGCTACGAGCGCCGCGGTGGTGAGTGGAAGATGGCGTATCGCTCAGAGCGCGTTGACTGGAGTCGCACCACGCCGACGCAAGACCCGTACTATCAGATGATGCCGGACTCGTTATTTGGGGGTCGCCTCGATGACGCCGTTTATGATCGCGAGGCGCGTCGTAAGCGCTCCTGATCACTCGGCTCGATCAAACGGGGCGATCGTTACCCCATGAATCGCCCTACTACTGGCGCGCCCGCAGCGCAGGGCGCCTCAAAAGCGCGCGACCATCTTAGTAAATAGCGCCTCGTCGGGGTTCACACCCAGGCCAGGGCCGTCGGGAAGTGAGATGTGGCCCTCGACCACAGCCACGCCGCCGTTAGTGTCGTAATGGGTGTCAATATAAGGTTGGGCAATCCAGGTGCCCTCAAACAGTTTTGGGTTCACGGTGGCACCGAGGTGCGCGCAGGCCGCCGCGATAATGTCGCCGCCCCAGGCGTCGTCGGCGGTATGGGGCAGGTGGCACGCTTCACAAAGATCCCGAAACGTTGCCATCGGCGCCAAGCCGCCGATGCGCGTGATCTTCATACCAAAGCCGTCCACGATGCCGTTCGCCGCGCGCATCACGGTAGGAAGATCGGTGCCGCCCTCATCGAGATAAACCGGATGTAGTAATAGCGGCCGGATCGCCGCGATCTCCTCCAGTGAGTCGCAGGGTTGCTCCAGCACAAAGGGAATATCGCGACAGGTTTGACTCAGCCTGATGGCGTCTCGCGTTGTCATGCCGCGGTTGCCATCCACCGCCAACCGCACCCGATTGCCGACCGCTTCCCAGACTTTCTGCACCACCTCGATATCGATTTCTACCGGGCGGCCGCTGATTTTGATTTGCAGTCGCGGGTAGCCTTCGCGCACCTTTTCTGCCGCGATACGGGCGATCTCATCGGGTTCACCCACTGCTGTCGCATAGTAGGAGGGTACGCGGTGGGTGGTGGCGCCACCCAGTAAATCTGCGACTGATCGGCCGCTTTTTTTACCCATGGCGTCGAAGGCTGCAATGTCGATGGCCGCCTTGGCATAGTGATGCCCGTTGAGCAGGCTATTCATCTTTCGATGCAGCAGTAGCGGCTGATCCAGCGCCTCGCCGATTAATCCCGGTGCCATGGTGCAGAGCGCCGCGCGGGCGCCCTCGGCATGGCTGGGAGCATAGGTCGGACCCGCCGGGCAGGTTTCGCCCCAACCCACAGTGCCGCAGTCAGATTCGATGCGCACGATGGTGCTGTCGAGCTGTGTCACGTTGCTGCTGGCCATGCGATAGCCGCCTCCCTTTACCGGAAGGTCGTGCTGGAAGACAGTGATGTGTCGGATCTTCATTGCTCAGGTCGCCGTGTAGCCGCCATCAATGTTCAGGATGGTGCCGGTGATGTGACGTTCCGAAGCCAGAAAAACAATGGCCCGAGCCACTTCCTCGGGCTCGGCCACGTTGCCAATCGGAATACTTGTTTTATTGCGCTCGATGACTGAGTCGGCCGCGGCTTGACTTGTATGCTCAGAAAACAGCATCGGTGAATTAATCGCTCCGGGCGCGACCGCGTTCACATTGATTTGTTTGTCCGCCAATTCCAGGGCCATGGTGCGCGTGAGCTGATTAAGCGCGCCTTTGCTGGCGCAATAGGCTGCCAAACCCGCGGCGCCCACGACGCCGCAGGTCGATGAGACATTGATAATAGCGCCATCCCACATCAGTTGTTTGGCGAAAGCCTGGCTCATATAGAAAGCCCCGTCGAGGTTGGTCTGCATCACCCGTCGCCACTCGTTCGCAGTGGTGTCGACGGCGTCCCGACGGACGATCACTCCCGCATTGTTGACCAGGACTTCGACCGGTGCGTCGAAATGTGATTGCGCCGTATCCATTACGATTTGTGAGAAGCCGGGGTCAGTGATATCGCCGCAGCAAATTTCAGCGGTGACTTTCTGATCGGCTGCCAAGCGTTGCACCGCGGCGTCGAGCTTTTCAGCCGTGCGCCCGACAAGCAACAGTTTGGCGCCGCGCGCCGCAAACGCCATCGCACATTCGAATCCGACGCCGCTGCCGGCACCGGTAATCACCACCACCTTGTTGCCAAAGTCGCGGGCCTGTCCGCTATGTGAAGACGAAACGGTCATTGTTGCGCGCCGTCCTGCGCCAGATCCGGTAGGGGGAGTTTGGCGAGGCGGCCGCCGTCGACAATGACTTCTTGCCCAGTGATAAAAGCGGCCTCGGAGCTGGCTAGCCAGAAAACCGTATTGGCAACGTCTTCCGGCGTGCCCAAGCGACCAATCGGATGCAGCGCCGCGATCGCAACGTCGACCGCGTCGCGATCCGGATATTGCGAGAGGAATTGCTCGTTAAACGGCGTATTAATCCAGCCCGGCGCAACCGAGTTGCACCGGATGCCGTAGGGGCCATACTCCAGTGCAGTGTTGTGACTGAACGCCGCGATGGCCGCCTTGGAGGCGGCGTAGGCGCTGTGGAGGGGATTAGCGCCCAAACCTTCGATAGAGCTGATGTTGACGATCGCCGGGCCCTGAGCCGCACTGTTTCGCATCAGCGGGAGGGCATGCTTGGTGGTCAGGAATGCGCCCTTTACATTGATCGCCATGACCCGATCCCAGTCCGACTCGGTAGTCTCGGCGATAGGCGCCTCAATGGAGATGCCAGCGTTGTTGACCAATACCTCGAGATGCCCAAATTCCTCGGCAATCCACGCCATCAGATTGGCGACGCTGGATTCCTCAGTCACGTCGGTCCGGTGAAACTCGACGCCGGTGGCAACGGGGGGATTCAGGTCGGCGCATATGACGGTATCGCCCGCTGATTTGAAACGCGCGACGATCGCGGCGCCAATATTTTGTGCGCCGCCGGTGACGATCACAATGCGAGTAGTTTCCATCGTGCGCGTCAGTAGCGGCCGCTGTAGGGCACAATCACGCTACGTTGTGCGCCCAGTTTCTCAATGCGCGCCTCCATCACATCTCCCGGGTTTAAATATCTCGGTGGCTTCATGCCATAACCGACGCCGGGTGGTGTACCGGTCATAAGGATGTCGCCGGGCTGCCAGCTGACGTAGCGGGAGATAATCGATACCAGTTCGGCGATGCTGTACATCATGTCGGCTGTGTTGCTGTCCTGCATGATCTCACCATTTACCGACAGTGAAATATCGAGCTGATTAGGGTCAGGGATTTCATCGCGGGTGACCAGCCACGGACCCAGCGGTTTGAGCGTGTCGGCGCTTTTGCCCTTGGTCCACTGTGTGCCGCGTTCAAGCTGGAAGACTCTCTCTGATACATCGTTACCCACGCAGTAACCGGCCACATACTCCATCGCGGTATCGACGGGGATATTGGCACCGGCTTTGCAGAACACCACGGCCAGCTCCGCTTCCCAATCCAGTTGTGTCCCGCCCTTGGGCATCATGACCGGGTCCTCTGGACCATTGATAGCACTGGCCGCGGTGAGCATGAACATCGGTTCCTCCGGTGGTTCAAGCCCGGCCTCGGCAGCGTGCTTCCCATAGGTGAGGGCAGAGCCGACGATCTTTCCCGGACGAAAAACCGGTGCGCCCAATCGTGTATCGGTCGGCAGCGCTGGCAGTGACTCAATGTCCAGTTGCTGGATTTGAGCCAGTGTTTCCGGCGTGAGGGTTTGCCACGACCAGTCAGCAACGTGGTCGCTCAGGTCGCGTAATCTGCCGGCGCCGTCCACCAGCCCAGCGCGCTCGGCGTGGGGCGCTCCCCACCGCATCAGCTTCATGGCGTTTTCTCCAGCGTTTGTCGGTAGATCTCCGCCAGATCCATGCCTCTTGCGCCGGCTTCTCTCAGGCAGGCGAGTGTGGCGGTAATGCCGTCAGCGAGTGGGCGGCAATCTGGCAAGCCGAGCAAGCGTTCCAAGTCTCCGCTGTTTGGATCGGCGGGGAAGGGCATGGAGTCGCCGGCGGCATCAATGGATGCTGAGGGATAGTGAGTGGCGAGGAGTGAGAGCATCTCATGTACAGTCGCCGGTGTGCCGTTAAGGTCGAATACGTGTGCCCCTTCGTAGGAGCGACTCGCCGCCGCAATGAATCGCTCGGCGGCATCTTCGACATAGACAAAGCCAACGTCGCCGGTAAAAGGAATGGTGTAGGTTTCCCCCAGCGTCGCCGCCAGCAGGGCAATCGTCGGTGCTGCGCTCATGCCCTGATCCCGACCGGGTCCGTAAATAATCGCAGGACGGATACCGACGCTGGGCACCTGCCAGTCCTGCCAATAGACGGCCGCCATTTGTTCGCCGCAGATCTTGTGCGCGCCATACAGGGTGGCCAGCCACGTGTTGTCACCCATGGCGGGCGCCGCCACGGAGCTGGCATAGCTGAGCTGGGTGATCCCACGCAGCCGAGCCAGTTCCAGCATATGAATGCTGCCCATCACATTGATGTGGGTACTGCCGACAGGGTCTGCCCTGCAAAATGGCACCTGCAACGCAGCGAGATGAATGATCGCTTCGATCTGGTGGCGATCGGCGACCTCGCATAATCGAGAGAAGTCGGTGATATCACCCAATTCCCAAGCCACCGCGTCCGCGTCGGGCATGATCAGATGCAGCCGTTCGCGGTGCTCGGCAATGTCAAATACCACTGGCGTAGCGCCTAACTCACGTAATCTTTTGACCACCCAGGCACCGATGCATCCGGCGGCGCCGGTCACCAACACGGCTTTCCCTGAGAGTGCGGCACCCGCGCTCATTTCGATTTCCCCGCTAATTTATGACTGAAATCGACAAGACGCTGGATCGCGCCATTGATGCGGACCGCCAGCGCCGCCGCGTCGTCTTCCAGATCAATCTCGTTGAGCAGGTGTTTCAGTCGGGCGGTTGTGCGCCAGATTTCGTAGCGTGCCAGCTCGGGGCATATACCCGGGTCCTCCCAGTCCGCCATATTCAGCGTATTGGTGCTGTCGGGTAGGTGCGCAGGCAGTACCTCGAAGGACGGGATTACCGTGATGCGCTCGGCGCGCTCGAGCAGTCGGCATGCGCGATGGAAAATCATCGAGCCCTGCTGCATAAAGCCAAAGCCTGCCTCGGGAAACGCAATAGTCACCACCCGATCTTCGGGCAACGTCTCGTCCTTGCCTTCCTCGCCAGTGATCCCCAAGAGCGCCTGTCCCTCTTGCTTGGTGCCATGGAAGAACTGAAATTCGCCGCCCTTGAGAACCGTCGGGTCGGTGACCATCATGACGACGTCGAAGGCGACGGAGTCGACGTGCCACGTGTCTACAGAGCGGTTGATATCTTCGGGCGCGTAGTTAATGCCACAGGCAACCGCCGGCACCGAATGCCGCCCCAATGGCACACCCGCAATAGCGGAAAGGTGCTGAGTAAGCTCGGGGCTGTCGCAAAAATCGCGAACAAACTGGGATCGGTAACCGGCGCCGCGGGCGTAACTTCCTAGGCGATTGGCCCCGGTGCCCTCGCTGGCGTTGCGATTGTGATAGATCTGATTGCAAACATGCCGCATGGCGGCGACGCCCTCGGCAGACAGAATCCGAAAGGCGTCGCTGACTGCAAAAGTAGAGGCGCATTGCTGTGTGTCTGTCTCGCCATAGCCGAGTTCCTCGAGGTGCCGGATCTGGGCGGGCATTTCCAGCGCGAGGTGGTGGCCCGGATCAAAGGGGGGTTCATCCTGCAGCGGTTGATAGGGACCGGGTCTGCCTTCGGGGAAGGCGAGGGTGGCTGCAGTAGGGTCCATGGCGGGCTCGCAGGCTACTCTAGGCTAGGTTTCCGAGCTGCCTGTGCGGCGTCGACGGCGTCTCGGCGTGTCTTCTGATTCCACCATTCTTTGGGCCGGCGGTGCAACACGCGCGAACAGGTTGGGAAACGGATCGCTTTGGTGGGGTAGCGCCATCGCGCCCACAAAGTGGGCCTGGAAATCGGCGGCCACTGCGGTTTCGATGCGCTCGGCTTTGCGGATGGTCTCTGCAATCTCTAAGCGAGCTTTGCGATCCAGAAGAGCAATGCGCGCACCGACTCCCGCGGCATTGCCCGCAGAGGTGACGTGGTCGAGGTCGCAGTCGGGGATCAGCCCCAAAACCATGGCGTGGCTGACACTGATATGACTACCAAATGCCCCCGCAAGGCGAATTTTGTCTACCGAGGTAACGCCCATTTCATCCATTAACAGCCGTATGCCGGCATAGAGCGCCGCCTTGGCCAGCTGTATTTGCCGCACGTCGTTTTGTGTGATCACCACGTCGGATTCTTCCGGCGTTGCGGCGCGATGTAGTACATAGGACCAGGTGCGGCCCTCTTGCCGAATGCGCGCGTTGCGTTCGCTGAGCGCGCCGTCGACCACACCATCAGAAGAAATAACACCGGCAAGATACATCTCGGCGACGACTTCGATGATGCCTGAGCCACAAATGCCGGTGACGCCCGTGCTCTCCATCGCCTCGGCAAATCCCGCTTCATCAGACCAGAGCTCGCTACCAATGCACTTAAAGCGTGGCTCGAGGGTGTCGCGATCAACCGTTACGCGCTCGATGGCACCCATGGTCGCTCGCTGACCACTACTGATCTGTGCGCCCTCGAATGCTGGTCCGGTCGGGCTTGAACACACCAGGAGTCGTTGCTTGTTGGCCAGGACGATCTCGGCATTGGTGCCCACATCCACCACCAGGGTCATGTCGTCGCCTCGGTCCGGCGCCTCGGCCAGAATTACCCCTGCGGCGTCGGCGCCGACGTGACCGGCGATGCAGGGCAGGCAATACAGGCGCGCCTCGGCGTGGGCCTGCAGTCCGACCTCTGCCGCGCGGGTATCGACGGCGTCACTGGTGGTGAGCGCAAAGGGCGCGGTGCCGAGGTTTACCGGATTAATGCCCAACACAATGTGGTGCATGATCGGGTTCGCCACCAACGCGATCTCAAGAATATCGGCGACTTCCCCATCGGCTTGGGTGCTGAGTTCGGCAAACAGTCCGTTGATGGCTTCGCGAATCGCGCTGGTCAGGAGCTCGGCACCTTCGGGGTGCATCATGACGTAGGACACGCGGCTCATCAGGTCCTCGCCGTAGCGGATTTGCGGATTCATCACGCCGGCGGAGGCCAGAACCTCGCCCGTATTCAGGTCACACAGGTGAGCGGCTACCGTGGTGGAGCCGACGTCGATGGCAATGCCGCGGGGTCGCTCAAATAAGCCGGGCCAGATGGCGGTAATCCGCTCCTCTTGGTAGACCGCAACGGTAATGCCGCGATCTTCTCGCTTAAGCGCAGCCTGCAGCGCAGGTAATTGGGAGTGCGCCAGTGCAACGCCGGCCACGCCCCAGTCACGCTCCAGTGCCTCGAGTAACAGCTGTACCTCGCCGCGCGGATCCTCGAGGGAAGGCTCGGCAATTTGGACGTAGTAAAGGCGCGTTGCAGTATCGAGGTGAATATCACGCGCTTCCATTTCCTTGCGCACAATCTGCCGATGTACCTGGCTCTCGGCGGGGACATCAATCACCGCATCATCGAGCAGCGTCGTGTGGCAGCTCAGTCGGCGGCCGTCTTTGAGTGGGCCTTTGCGCTCAACAAACTTTTCTTCGGTCTTACTGAAAGGGGACAGGTGGTGGACGTCGGATTCGATCTGGTGCTTTGCAAAAGAGCCGGTGACACAGCTAATCTGGCAGCGACCACAGAGCCCGCGTCCTCCGCAGACGGAGTCGATATCTACGCCCAGGCTACGCGCCGCCTCCAGCAGCGGGGTGCCGCGCGGGAAAAACCCACGACGGCCCGAAGGCATAAACAGGACTTTGACGTCAGCGTCAGCCAATATCAGCTGCTCCTGCGACGCCCGGCACGTCCACCACGACCACCGCGACCGCCACGGCCTTCGCCCTCGGCCACGGGTTCACGGTAGGCGCGAATCCAGCGGCTGCAATCGGGGTCGTGCCCCATCATGACGTCGCCACCACGCACGGCTTGCATGACTTCTGGATGCAAGGGGCTGGTGATGGCCGAGGTCATGCCGGCGCCCATCGCCATGGTGAGAAACGCAGAATTAATGCCGTTGCGATTGGGCAAGCCGAAGCTCACGTTGGATGCGCCGCAGGTGGTGTTGACCTTGAGCTCGTCGCGCAGGCGACGCACCAAAGCCATCACCTGTACCCCCGCGGTGTTGATGGCACCGATCGGCATGACCAACGGATCCACCACCACATCACTGTGGGGGATGCCGAAGTCAGCGGCGCGCTCGACGATCTTTTTGGCGACTGCAAAACGCACGTCCGGATCTTCGGAGATGCCCGTTTCATCATTGGAAATCGCCACCACAGCGGCTTTATGTTTCGCGACCAGCGGTAGCACCCGCTCTAGTACCTCGTCTTCCCCAGTGACGGAGTTTACCAGTGCCTTACCTTGATAGACCGCGAGACCGGCCTCAAGCGCTTCGACAATCGAAGAATCGATGCTCAGTGGCACATCGGTAATCGACTGCACCAGCTGAATGGCCTCGGCAAGAATACGCGGCTCATCAGCCAAGGGGATCCCGGCGTTGACGTCGAGCATATGTGCACCCGCCTCGACCTGCGCGATGGCGTCAGCTTCGACGCGGCTGTAATCGCCGTTTTTCATTTCTTCCGCGAGAATTTTTCGGCCCGTGGGGTTAATTCGCTCGCCAATAATGACAAAGGGTTGGTCGAAGCCAATATGGACTTCACGAGTGGCCGAACTGATAGTGGTGATAGTCATGCGTGCTGCCTGATGGGTTTATGTTGTTGGGGTAGGGAGGTTCTAGAGCGCTGGGCGCCAGGGTTCGCGGCCATCGAGGGCGTTGGAGCGTGTGACGATCTCGCCGATGCGCTCCTCCATGCGATAGGCCATGATGTGGACGCCGCTGACGCCCTCGATCTCTCGCACTTGCTCGATCAAATCGATGCACAGATCAACGCCTTCCTGCTTTTGATCCTGCGCGCCTGCGAGCCGATCAATGACCGCATCGGGGATATGCACGCCGGCGACATTTTTGCGAATCCAGTCGGCGGCCTTGGCGGAGGCGAGGGGTCCGACGCCCGCGAGTACATAGGCTTTTTCGAGCAGACCGAGGTCGCGTACTTGCGCCATAAAGGTTCTGAAGCGCTCGATATCAAAGCAATACTGGGTCTGGATAAACTGCGCCCCGGCGGCGATTTTTTTTGCCATGCGGTGGGGCCTGAAGTCCAGCGGCGGGGCAAAGGGGTTCGCCGCGGCGCCGAGAAACAACCGCGGCGGTGAACTGATTGGCCGGCCACTCATAAACTGCTGTTCGTCACGCATCCGCCGCACCATGCCCAGCGCCGAGATGCTGTCCATATCAAAGACCGGCTTGGCCTCAGGGTGGTCACCCGACTGCACGCCGTCACCACTGAGGCACAAAATGTTGCAGACCCCCATAGCGGCAGCACCGAGAATATCCCCTTGCATGGCGATGCGATTACGGTCCCGACAGGATTGCTGAAGGATCATGGCGTAGCCCTTGCGTGTCAGCAGAGAGCAGATCCCCATGCTGGACATATGGCAGTTGGCGCCCGAGCTGTCGGTAGCATTGATCGCATCCACGTAGCCGTCAAACAGTGCGGCGCGCGCGAAGACGTCGGCGGGGTCGGCAGAATCTGGCGGCGCGATCTCAGCGGTCACGGCAAACTTCCCCGCGCGCAGAATCCTTTCAAAGCGACCGGGGGAGGTGTGCCCCGGGAGAATCGGCAGGCCTTCTCCGGGGGTGGGCTCGTCGTCGAACTTCAAGAGGCGCTCCCCACCTTGATGCGGAGCGCTCGTAGCCATGCACTGCGGCCTTTGAGCCGATTATCGACCGGCGCCTGAATGATTTGGATGGTCTGTTCCGCTCCGATTTGTTGGCTGCCTTCCCAGGCGTTCACCCACACGCAAGTCATCTCGGGCTCGATCTCACAGCCGCCGTTTTGTCTGACGCCACCGCAAGGGCCATTGCGCAGGGTCTTGGGGCAGTTCATGGGGCAGGCCATGCCGGTCTCGCCCAGCGTGCATTGCCCACAGGACTGTGAGTCGAATAGAAACCCTTTGACTACACCTTCCACGGCGGCAAAGGGCTTGTCGAGTCGATCGTAACCAATGCGCCGGAGGATGGGATTCAGCAGGGAAAGGATCCACTCAAGCCCGTCGTAGACTTTTTTGAGCCACCGCGCATTGCGCACAGACCACAGGCGCACGGCTTTCATGACGCAACCTCGGCAAAGCCTTTCTGCTTGACCATCAATGCGAGCGCCTCATCGGAGACGCTTGCCTCGATCTCTCGGCCCAACTGCTCGGCGATCTCTGCAAGCGCGCCCTCGGCCTCAATTGAGGTAGTCACTCTGCGCCATTCATCTAGGTAAGCATCGCTCCCCCCCTTGCCGGCGCGCATGGCAGCGCGGTCAATCGCCTCCTGAAAGCGTGCGCTCAGCATGTACTTGCCCCGGTCCCGACCACGCTTGATCAACACTTGGGAGGGGATGTCGCGCCACAAAATATCAATACGCTGCATGACGTGCCTCCGGCGTATCAGCCCAATTCAGGACTTGTTCGGCCAGAGCGGTTTCGAGAAGGCCCATACCTGATTGCATGGTCTCTAGCGGTAAGGCGAGTTTCTCGGCCGCGACCGCTGCCTGCTTAAGTAGCTCGGCGTTATCGGTCTGCGCCAGATAAAGCACGCGGGTGTAATTGCCGAATAGCATCTCCCTGAGTTCGGGATGGCTATTGAGCTTGAGGGCCTCAACGACAAGTCGATCGAAATGGCGCACCAGAAAGTCGGTGAGGTAAAACGTACCGGGTTCTGCCTCGGCCATGGGGTGGAATACTTCAGGCGTGGCAAAGAATTCGTAGCAGTGTGCACCGGGCAGGCGCGCGATATTCCACCTGGCTAGGACGGCATCGAGACGGCCACCCGTGCCGCAGTCGGCATAGGCCACAAACTGGTGCTCGTATTGCCCGGCGGTTTGTTCAAGCAGCGCTTCGACGCGAGCCGGGATAGCATCAGGCGTATTGTGCAACGCTGCATCGATGCACTGCACGTCGAGATGTTGCCACCCGTTCGCGCGTTTCAGCGTTTCTATTTCCCGCGCGAGCGCACCGCAGGCGATAACCAGGACGTTATCCGGCATCGCCGCGAAGGTCAGGCGCTCTGCGCCAGTCGGCGCGCTTCGACGAGACGCACGGCAGTGGTGGCGGCTTCAGCCGCGTCACGACAATAGGCGTCGGCCCCTACGGCTTGACCAAATTCCTCGTTTAGCGGGGCGCCGCCCACCAGCACGATGTATTTGTCGCGCAGGCCTTTCTCCACCAGCGTATCGATGACGACTTTCATATAGGGCATGGTGGTTGTCAGTAGCGCCGACATGCCCAGGATATCGGGCTGATGCTCTTCGAGTGCTGCGAGGTAATCCTCTACGGAGTTATTGATGCCGAGGTCGTGTACCTCAAAGCCGGCGCCCTCGAGCATCATAGCCACCAGATTCTTGCCGATGTCGTGAATGTCGCCTTTGACTGTGCCAATGACCATGGTGCCTACGGGTTTTGCGCCGGTTTCTGCAAGCAGGGGTCGCAGAATGCTCATACCACCCTTCATGGCATTCGCTGCTAACAGTACCTCGGGCACAAAAAGGATGCCGTCACGGAAATCGATGCCGACAATGGTCATTCCGTCGACCAGCGCCTTGCCCAGCACATCCTCGGCCGACCAGCCGCGCTCGAGCAGAATATTGGTGCCTTCCTCGATTTCTTCGGTCAGACCATCGTAAAGATCATCATGCATCTGCAACACGAGATCTTCATCGGAAAGCTCCGACAGTACGATATCGTCTTCTTCGTCTGACATGCCAAGGCCTCCTTGGTTTCAATAATCCCGGTCGGCGAACGACGCTTTTTGTTCCGCCATAAACGCCAGTAATCCCTCATCGATTGCCGGATCCAGCGAGGGCTCCTCATAATCGGCGAGCATTTTCTTCCAAATGGTATTTGCCCGTTGAGCCGTATCGAGCCCCCCCTCGGCGGACCACTGCTCATAACTGTTGTTGTCGGCGACGGTGGAGCGATAAAACGCCGTTTCAAAATTACTCAGGGTATGAGCCGACCCCAGGAAATGCTTGCCAGGACCGACCTCTTCGAAGGCCGCCATGGCCTGGCCGTTCTCCGACAGATCCATACCTCGCAACAGTACCCCGAGCATGTTCGCCTGATCGCAGTCCATGATGAACTTTTCATAGCCCATGGCTAGGCCGCCCTCGAGCCAGCCGGCGGTGTGCAACATAAAGTTTACCCCTGCCAGGGCTGAGGTTTGTAGCGTATTGGCGGCCTCGTAGGCGGCCTGCGCATCCGGCAGTTTTGAGCCACAGAGTCCGCCGCCGCTACGAAAGGGTACTCCCAGGCGTCGCGCCAGCGCCGCCGCGGTATAGATGACCATGCTGGGTTCTGGCGTGCCGAAGGTAGGTGCGCCGGTTGCCATGGAGACAGCGGCTGCAAAGGTGCCAAAAATAACGGGGCAGCCCGGCCGTATCAGCTGGGTCAGCGCCATACCCGCCATGGCCTCGGCAAGAATCTGGGTAACCGTGCCCGCGACCGTTACCGGTGACATCGCGCCAGCGAGAATAAAGGGCGATACCACGGTGGATTGATTATTGCGGGCGTAGACCTTGAGGGAGCCCAGCATGGTGGCATCGAATACCAGCGGTGAATTCACGTTAATAAGGCTGGTCAGCACGCAGTTCTGGTCGACGAAGTCATCGCCGAAGACAATTTTTGCCATGTCGACGGTATCTTGAGCGCGACGCCAGTGGGTGACCGAGCCCATCAGCGGTTTGTCACTGTATTTGAAGTGACTGTATACCATGTCGTAGTGGCGCTTATTCACAGGCAGGTCGACCGGCTCGCAAACCGTGCCGCCGGAGTGGTGCAGTCCGGGTGACAGATAGGTCAGTTTGACGAAATTGCGAAAATCTTCGATGGTCGCGTAGCGCCGACCTTTATCGAGATCGTGGACGAAAGGGGAGCCGTAGGCGGGCGCGAGCACCGTGCGCTTGCCACCGATAGTGACATTGCGCGCAGGATTGCGGGCGTGCTGCACGTACTCCCCGGGTGCTGTCGCCTGAATGATTTTTCGGCACATGCCCGCGGGGAAGCGGACCCGGGTGCCGTCAACTTCGGCGCCGGCGTTGCGGAAAAGATCAAGAACTTCTGGGTCGTCGAGAAAGTCGATGCCGATTTCGGCGAGCAGACGGTCTGCGTTGTGCTCGATCAGCTCGAGGCTTTCTTCGTTGAGAATTTCGAAGTAGGGGATGTTGCGTTCGATAAAGGGGGCGGTTGTCGCGGCAGGTGTGCCCCGCGCCTCACGTCGTCCGGCCCGACCCCCGCCTTTTCGCCTGCTCGCACGTTCGTTCATCGCGCTCATTCCGTTATGAGGTGTCTCACACCTCGCGCCTTATTACCGGTCCGACCGGGCCGTGCCTGTCACCCTGCCTCTCGGTTCGAATCCGGGGGATAGTGCCCCAGAAACCTGGCCATTATCTTACCGGCAAAGCCACATTGACGGTACTGATTTCGGCTTCAGACCGGCGCCGAATATGGGCGCTACTGTGGCGCTCTTGGTGCCGACAGGATTGGACCAAACCGACACCTGACGCACCAAAAGCGACATCCACAAACCCAATTTTTTGGCTTTCGTCGATTTGTCAGTTGCCTACCAGAGACTGGTTTTTTGACGTGCCACGACGCAGGTCGGCAAGACTCGCGGGTGCGCTGGGATTGCTCCCAACCGACGGCGCTTTCAGCGTTGCTTGCAGGGCTGCGAGAATGTGCGAAGCCAGACCGGTTTTAGCATTGACGCGATTGAAAAACCCACGGTAGCCTCGACGGCACAATAAACGGGGGCGCGGTATGTCGATGGATTCTCAGGCTCGGATCGTGATCGTGGGCGGCGGCATCATGGGTGTGGCGCTGGCTTACCACCTCGCCGAGGAAGGCGAGACCAACGTCATGCTGATCGAGAAAGGCGAGTTGACCTCGGGTTCTACCTGGCATGCCGCTGGGCAATGCCCCAGTCTGGTGAGTAATTACAACCTTGCCAAAATCCATGATTACGGTAACCGGCTCTACCCCACGCTTGAAGAGAAGACCGGGCAGTATGTCAGCTGGCACGCCTCGGGGGGTATTCGTATTGCCCGCCAGCAGGCTGACCTTGATTGGTTCCACTACATGAAGGGTATTGCCGATAACGTCGGTTTCCGCATGGAGATTATTGATCCCGCCAAGATCAAGGAGATCAATCCGTTTTACGACATTGACGGCGTGATTGCTGGCGCCTGGACGCTCGATGATGGCCACGCGGACCCGTCGGGCCTGACCAATGCCATGGCGCGGGGTGCAACAGACCTGGGGGTCAGAATTGTTCGCCACAACCGGGTGATCGATATCAATCGCTTGCCCTCGGGTGAATGGGATGTCGACACCGAGCAAGGCAAAGTGACCTGCGAGATTGTGGTGAATGCGGCGGGCAGCTTCGCTCGCCAGGTGGCGCAGATGGTGGGTGCGGACCTACCCATCTGCAATATGGAGCATCACTACATTGTGACGGGGGCCATTCAGGAATTTATCGACCGGGACGAGGAGTTCCCGGTAATGCGCGATCCCCATGCATCGGCATACATTCGGCAGGAGCAGAAGTCTGGCCTGATCGGTATTTATGAATCGACCGGATTGACCGAGGCTTGGGGCCCCGACGGATTGCCTCCCTGGTCCTCAGACAGCGAGCTTTTTCCCGACGACTTGGATCGTCTGATGCCCTGGCTGGAGCGCGCGATGAACTGCATGCCGCCGATGTTGAATGCGGGTATCAAACGGATCGTGAATGGCGCTATCCCGCACTCTGCAGATGGCCCCCCGCTGCTGGGCCCGGTGGCGGGCATCGATAATTTCTGGCTCTGCTGCGGGTCGTCCTTCGGCATCGCCCAGGGTGCAGGCTGCGGTAAGTATTTGGCCCAGTGGATGGTCCACGGTGATTCAGAAATCAATATGACCGGGTTTGATCCGCGACGATTCGGGGTGTTCGCCGACCGAGACTATATGCGGGCCAAGGGTTTTCAGGATTATGGCCTGACCTACGCTACGCCCTTGCCGGGGGAGGAGTTTCCGGCGGCGCGCGACTGCCGCTTGAGTGCACTGCACCACAGGCTGAAAGAGAAGGGTGCGGTCTTCACCCAAACCTTTGGTTGGGAGCGACCCAAGTGGTTCTCTCTTGATGGTCTTGAAGAAGCACACAGTTATCGCCGTAACAACGTATTCGACGTCGTGCGGGAAGAGTGTCGCGCGGTGCGAGAGCGGGTGGGAGTCATCGATCTCTCTGGCTTCGCCAAATATGATGTGACGGGCCCAGATGCGGAGCGCTTTCTCAATCGTGTCCTCGCCAATCGCATGCCCCGGCGCGCCGGCGGTATCGCCCTGGCGCATTTTCTGTCCAAGAACGGCCGAATTCTCGGTGAGGCCACGGTAACCCGGATCTCAGATCAGCACTTTTATTTGCTGTCTGCAGCGAGCGCCGAGCTCAGAGACCTTGATCATCTGGTACAGCAAGTTCGCGGCGGTGAGCAGATCGATATTAGAAATACCACTGACGAGCGTGGGGTCATCGTCGTGGCCGGTCCATCAGCCCGGCAGGTGCTGGGCAACCTGACCGACGCCTCTCTCGACAACGCAAACTTCCCTTGGCGAACCGCGCAAACCATCGAGATCGCCGGGATAACCACGCTGGCGCTGCGGATCAACTACGTCGGCGAGTTGGGCTGGGAACTGCACCCGGCCGCCGCGGATCTGCCCGCGCTCTATGAAGCGGTATGGACAGCTGGCGAGCTACATGGCATTGCCGATTTTGGCCTTTACGCCCTCAACAGTTTGCGCATGGAAAAGGCCTACCGCGGTTGGGGGGCCGAGCTGACCAACGAGGTTAATTTGTTTGAGGCCGATATGGCGCGCTTTTTTGCCGGTAGCAAAGCGGATTTTATCGGCAAGGCAGCCACCGAATCTGGCGCTGCGGGACCGCTGTGCCTGGTGTATTTCGAGGTTGATGCAGAGGACGCCGACGTCCGCGGCGGTGAACCCATCTTTCTGAACGAGACCTGTATTGGGGTGACCACCTCCGGCGGCTACGGCTACGCGGTGGAAAAGAGCCTCGGTTTTGGCTACGTCCCGCCGGCGCAAGCCGCGGCGGGCTCGGTGATCGATATTGGCCTGCTAGATGCTCGATGTCGGGCGACGGTGCTCGCAGAACCGGTCTATGACCCGAGTAACGAGCGACTGGCCAGCTAATGGCGACCCTACCGGAGCAGTGTGAGGTCGTCGTCGTCGGTGGCGGAGTCATTGGGGTTTCGGTTGCTTATCACCTGGCCGAGGTCGGGATTACCGATGTGGTATTGCTCGAACGCAAGGAACTGACCAGCGGTACCACCTGGCACGCGGCTGGGCTCGTCGGCCAACTGCGCACCTCGATCAATATGACACAGCTGGCGCGCTATACCAGTGAGTTGTATCGCGGACTCGAGGCGGAAACGGGTCAGGCAACGGGTTATCGCCAGTGTGGCTCTATTTCGATCGCCGCCACCGCGGAGCGATTTGAGGAGCTCAAGCGCAGCGCCTCCATGGCTAAGGTATTCGGGCTGGAAGTAAATGTGCTGTCCGTGCCTGAGATCGCCGAGCGCTACCCCCTGATCCGGACGGATGATCTGTTCGGTGGTATTCACATTCCGTCTGACGGCTACGCCAATGCCGTCGATATCACGCAGGCTTTAGCTAAGGGCGCCAAGAGCCGGGGTGCGCGCATTTTCACTGACACCAAAGTCGAGGCCATTCTGCGTGACGGCGATCAAGTCCGCGGCGTGCGCACAGCCGAGGGAGAGATTCGCGCAAAGTACGTGGTGATCTGCGGCGGCATGTGGTCGCGGGATCTCGCAGCGTCAGTCGGGGTCAACCTGCCGCTCCATGCCTGCGAGCACTATTACGTGCTGTTCGAATCGGTAGAGGGGCTGAACCCTGAGCTGCCGGTACTCAGGGATTACGACGCTTGCACTTACTACAAATACGATGCGGGCAAATTGTTGGTCGGCGCGTTTGAACCCAGCGCCAAGCCCTGGGGCATGGAGGGGATTTCTGAAGACTTCTGCTTTGACGAAATTGCCGGTGATTTCGACCACTTTGAGCCGGTGTTGCATGACGCTATGAAGCGCCTACCCGCACTGGAGCGGGCGGGTATGCAGAAGTTTTTTTGTGGCCCCGAGAGTTTTACTCCGGACGTGCGCTACCACCTCGGCGAGGCGCCAGAGCTGAAGAATTGCTTTGTTGCGGCTGGACTCAATTCGATTGGCCTGCAGTCTGCCGGGGGTGTGGGTAAAGTGACTGCCGAGTGGATCCGCGACGGACAGCCGCCCATGGATTTGTGGAGCGTGGATGTCAGGCGCAATATGCCGTTTCAGCGTAATCGTCAGTATCTGCAATCTCGGGTCAGTGAGAGCCTTGGGTTGCTTTACGCCACGCACTATCCCTTCCGCCAGTACGAGACGAGCCGTGGCGTAAGAAAATCGGCGATTCATGATCGCTTAGTCGCCGCCGGTGCCTGCCACGGCGAAGCGTTTGGTTGGGAGCGCCCCAATTGGTATGCGCCCGCCGGCGTTGAACCGGTCTATGAATACAGTTACGGCAGGCAGAACTGGTTTGAACACTCCGCCGCCGAGCATCGCGCAGTGCGCGAGGGTGTGGCGCTATTTGATCAGTCCTCCTTTGCCAAATTTCGGCTGGAGGGGCGTGACGCTACCCGCGTGCTGAACCCGGTCTGTGCCAACGACATTGACGTGGCGCCAGGTCGGGTGGTGTATACCCAGTGGCTCAACGAGCGGGGCGGGATTGAGGCGGATCTCACCGTGACGCGGCTTGCGGAGCACGTGTACATGATTGTCTCGGCCGCCGAGACCGAAGTCAGGGACTTTTTCTGGCTCAAAAAACATATTCCCGATGACGCCCATTGCGTGCTGACCAATGTGACTTCGGCAATGGGGGTGTTGTCGATCATGGGGCCCCGCGCCCGCGATTTACTGCAGTCGCTAACGCCGGATGATCTCAGCCATGCGGGCTTTCCTTTTGCGACCAGTCGAGAGATTGAGATGGGGTATGGCTACGTGCGTGCCTCGCGCATTACTTTCGTCGGTGAATTGGGATGGGAGCTCTATATCCCTACCGAGTTTATGCAGGATATCTATGATCGCATTGTGACCGCAGGTAGAGATCAAGATTTGGTTCATGCCGGGTATCACGCGCTGAACTCGTTGCGGTTGGAAAAAGCCTACCGCCATTGGAGCCACGATATTACCGACGAAGATTCGCCGCTGGAGGCGGGGTTGGAATTTGTGATCAAGTTCGACAAAGCCGGCGGGTTTATTGGCCGCGAGGCGTTACTGGCGCAGAGAGAGAGGGGCCTCACCCGTAGAATGGTGCAGTTGCGCCTGAGGGATCCAGAGCCCCTGATTTACCACAACGAACCGATCTGGCGCGACGGCGAGCTGGTGGGTCACATTACTTCAGGTGCCTATGGTCATGAGCTTGGAGGTGCCGTGGGGCTCGGCTACGTGGCTGCCGAGCCCGCTTCCGCGGATGAGTCGGTATTGAGCGGGCATTATGAAGTCGAGGTGGCCTGCGAGCGGATCATGGCCGAGGTGTCGCTGCGTCCGCTCTATGACCCTGATAACGCGCGAATCAGGCGTTAGTGACTGAACTGCCCGTCGCGCGGCTACTGCTCACGGGCAATACTTCCTAACACCCTCCTAACGGCGCGACTGATTCGCCTGCGCGTGCCGGCCTGCGACAGCGCGGTGTGGCGGTTGCTGCTCGCGCTCAGGCGCTTTGCTGCAAATCCTCGGTGATCAGCCGGATGGGGAATTTGGCGCGGATCTCGGCGTCGACCTCGGGGCTTATATGGCTCGGCACATAGGTCGACAAAATATGGTCACGGGTGCGAATGGCGTTATCGATCGCGAGCGATTTATCCGATGCCTCCCACACGGTCGGGCTGAAGCGATTGCCAACTTCCGGATACAGATATTCGCTTTGCATCACGGCGAGGGTGTGGTCAGAGCCGAGATAGTGACCCTTGTCGCCGAGGCATACTTGGGCAAGGTCATCGAAGCCCAGCGTGCGCTCATTGACCTCGATGCCGCGGACGGCACGCAACGTAGCGCCAAGCACATCGTTATCCAGTATTAAGCTTTCCGGGCAAACCCCCAGCAGACTCGCGTACATGCCTGCTGCTTCGTAGATCAGGTTAGCGCCCGCGAGTGCGGGAGGCATCAGCGTGTGAGCGCGCTCTGCACCCGCCTGAAAATCCGGCATGTTCGCGTCGGTCATACCGCATGCCGTGCCAAAGGGAAGGTCGAAATAGAGGCCCAGCTGCGCACACCCGCCGGAAATTAACCCCTGCTCGGGAGAGCCACCGCTCATGGCGCCAGTACGCAAATCCGAGACAAAGGGCCAGGCGCCGATAATCGCGGGTGCACCGGGCTCGATGGCATTCACGTAGACCAGACCGCCGATACACTCGGCCCATGCCTGGCTTACGGCACCCGCCAACGTAGCAGGGGTGGTCGCGCCCGCCTGCCCGGCAGAGAGGAGGAGCACCGGCATGCCTCCCTCTACGGCAACCCGCAGACACTCCAGCGCATCTTGTGCGAATTTCATCGGTGGAACGACAAAACAGTTGGACTGACTGACAAAGGGCCGCGCTCGCCACTGAGCCTCGCCACCGGCGATGATGTGCAGCATTTCGAGCGCTTTTGCGAGATGGTCACAGTTACTCCAACTGGCGCCCACATGCTTGCGCGTGCCCGCTACACAGCAATAGGTGGTGTTGAGATCCATCTCGTAGGTGTTCTCAAGATCTCTGAGCACGCACATGCGTTGGAACATGTGGATGTGTTCGCAGTTGTCGGCAATGCGGGCGAGGTCGTAAAGATCGCGGGTTGTGGAGTCTCGGTACTCATTTTTAACGGAGTCGGCGATCATCACCGCCGCGCCGGCGGTAGCAAAGTGGACCCGTGACCCCGAGAGGTCCAAATCGAAGGCGGGGTCCTGAGCGTGGAGCGTCAGGTTTCTTTTGGCTTTGCTCAGCGCGTCCTCCGCTACTTGGCGGGGGATTCGCAGGCGACCATCGTCACCCATGACAGCGCCCACAGCGGTGCAGGTTTCAATGCAGTGCGGCGTGGCGTCCTTAAAACCGACTTCTTCGAGAATGCGGAAGATGTTGTCGACGATTGCGGCGAGGGCTTCATCCGAGAAGGGCTTGTAGCGACCGCCGCGCTCCCCGGGCCGCACGGGTTTCATCGTTTCCTCTAACGGCGCCGCCCGTTGTGCATGCCGCGCCTGTCTGCCTCCCGCACGTCTCGCCATTGTCAGGTCCCCCTGTAAGGCCAGCGATTGTTATCCCACAGCGTTTGTTGCTGCAGATTCTTGACGGTAGTGTTACGCAGAAAAGGGCGTGTTCGCCAGCACTAAATTGTCGTGCTCGCGATTATCGAGACGCGGAGTGAATGGGCTGTTGCACCCCCGGCGGCAGGCTCTTTTTTGAAAGTCGCATGTTACTCGGCAGGGCGTCTTTGTAGCGCCTCAGGGTTACTCCAAAAGCCGCTCATCAATTCACTCCGTGCCACGACATAGAGGGCATCTGTATCGATGATGACCCGGGTATCATCACTCACTGACCCTGGCTTCAGCGTGACTTCGCCAACTGGCGCGATGCTGGCACGCTGGACATTTTCTTTGTCTCTGATTTCAAATAACGCGATTCGATCAACCTGTTCGTGACGGTCAGCTTTGCTACCGGCGGCAGAGTAGGGCACCGTGAGTCGGTCACTTTCCTCGCCCGCGATATAGGTAAACGCATAGCGGTTGTATTGCGCCGGGCTATAGGCCCACTCGTAACCCGCCCCAATTTCGATCAGGCTGCGTGATACGGGCGCCGCGGTATCCGAGATATCGAATAACTCCAGTTTTGGCAGTCGGGTCTCACTGGAGCCTAGGCCCAACAGCAGTTCGTCGCTGACTTCGTGCAAGAGATCAGAGAAGCCGGGCACTTCTAATTCGCCCAGTATTTTTGGGGCTGCTGGGTCCGCCAGATCGATGATATAGAGCGGATCGATGCGCTCGAAGGTCACCAGATAGGCCCTCGGACCCATAAATCTGACGCCATAGAGATCCTCGTTGATCTTACCGAGGCGCGCGTCGTCATTATCTCCCAGAGAGGCCAGCAGCGAGAGCTCCGGGGCGGTTGCGTCGGGCTCGAGGGTATAAAGCACATGGCGAAACTGGTCTTCGACTTCGCCGGTCCATCGGGTCGTAATCAGTCTGAGGGCGCCTTCAAACTCGCTGATGCGAAAATCCGCGTTGCCACCGGAATAGAGCGCTCCGCTGACCGATTCCGACCCCAGATAGGACCAATCGTCACGGTCCAAGAGATGTATCAAGGTTGTCTCAGCGTCATTGTGCCACTCGACAAAACTCAACGCGATGAAGGTATCGCCGATATAGACGCCGTCCACGGACTCCATCACGCAGGCGGCCTCAACCACTTCGCCGCTGCTGGCCGACAGTGTCAGTAAGGTGGTAATAATCGGGTCGGCAGGCCGCTCCGTTGCGAGCGGATGCTCGGGGTCTTGGCGATAACAATCGTCGAGGGCCAGAGGGCTGATCGCTTCGCCATTAAGGCTGATTGCGGGCAGGATATCTTGATCAGTCACCTCGGCGAGGAGCGCCTCGTTGTTGGCGATTTCCTCTTCGGTGGAAGGGTAGGGCACGAGGCCCTCGATGATGGGCGTATGCCGTGATATGAGGTAAATGTGGTCAGCGCGTCTGCGCGACGAAACCAGCGCGCCCTCCACAGACCATTGATCACGAAGTGCCGGTTGCGCGGGGTCGGTCAGGTCGTAGGTTTCGAGCTTGACCTCGCTGGACTCCCAATAGCCGGGCTCAATGTGGCGCGGGCCAAAAGCGCCCCACCACGCCGTCGACAGCAGTACCTGCAGCATATCATCAGCAAGGTACATGCCCTCTGCCCGATAACCGTCCTCTAGCGCGATGCGGGCAAGGAATGTGCCGCCGCCCGCGCCGGGGTCGGTCTGGAAGAGACGGATCTCGGCATTTGCTAGTGGTTCCTCCGGGGCAATTGCATCGCCCTCGGCAGGCAGCGGTGTGTCTTCCAGAATAAAGCAGCATCCGCTTCGACTAGGTGCGATGGCGAGGGTGGATCCGTCGTATTTGACGATGTCATATTCGTCGGTGTTGGGCTCGAGGGTGTAGGTTGTCGAGTACCCGCTCTGGGCGCCGTCCTGCGCCGGCGCACTGTCGGCAAACGCCACTGCGCGTTCTGTGTTGACCAGCGTCGTGAGCTTGCCCTTGTAAGCGGCTATTCCCTCGCCTGGCGAGGAATTGATCCACAATCCGGAGGGTGGATCTGGCGGAGGTGTTGTCACCACCGGTGAGGGTGGCGCTTCGCTACTGCTCCCGCCGCCACAACTACTCAGTAATGACCAGGCGGCCATTAAAGCCGCGCGCTTTAGCCAGATTGCCCTGTTGCTCTTCATGGGATGCTAGGCGCCTCCGTCGCCACCGCCGCCTCCGTCACCTGCGCCACCATCACCAAATGCCCCGGCTGCGTCACCAGTGTAGCCGCCGTCTTTATCAAATTGGCCAGAACCGCCGCTGAACCATATCACTGAGCCATCAGGCTCGACTTTTCCCTTCAACTGGCGATCGCCGCATTTCCTGCACACGATATAAGCGTCTGCCGAATCGAAGTCAGCTTGTTTATCGGACTTGAAGCCGTGAGCAAGACTGCCGCAGGCTGAGCATCGGTATGCCAGCGCGATAATCAGCATGACTGTAGCGCCCAGAGCGAGCGCAATTGACAATATAACGAGTAGTTCGGAATCCATACCTTGCACCTCGTTCAGAGTGTTAAGAGACCTTAACGGGTCTTTCGTTGAAGATAAATCCGGACAATTCCAACCGCTACCGAGCCCAGTGGGTACGGCACCGCTCAGTGAGTACGATTCCAGTCAGGGCGGGCGGGGCAGTGGATCGCCTTGCGAGCCATAGATCAACTGTGGAGGTCTGCGTAGCAATGTCTGAATCAGGAAAGCCGTCACTTGATGATAGAAAATGACAATCAGGAAGTTGGCGCGGAATGCAGGAGTCGAACCTGCGACCTTCGGTTTCGTAGACCGACGCTCTATCCAGCTGAGCTAATTCCGCGCGGTGCCGGGCGGACACAGCGCCGCCGGGGCGCGTAGTATACACACT
>Ga0255776_10000255_pt1 | contig 59194 bp, 55 predicted proteins | sample 071ome_19_FD_179974 | JGI IMG/M metagenome (GOLD analysis project Ga0255776, IMG submission 179974) | Coastal salt marsh microbial communities from the Groves Creek Marsh, Skidaway Island, Georgia - 071413AT metaG (version 2) | ecosystem: Environmental > Aquatic > Marine > Intertidal zone >...
TGAAGCACCGGCGCGGGTCTTTACCGATCAAGCCTCCGTATTGGCGGCGTACCGTAATGACGAATTGAATCAGGACGTCATTGTGGTAGTGAAAGGGCAGGGTCCGGCGGCGAACGGCATGCCGGAGCTACATCAGCTAACGCCCGCGCTGACGAACCTGCAGGAAGCCGGGTATCGCGTGGCACTGGTGACTGATGGGCGCCTGTCCGGAGCCTCAGGCAAAGTCCCTGCGGCGATTCATTTATGCCCTGAGGCGTTGCACCAGGGACCGATTCATACCGTGCAGGATGGCGACCTGATTCGTCTGGATGGCCATGCCGGTACGCTGGAGGTCTTATCGCCTGATTTTGTCGAGCGCTTGCGTCTGGCAAGTGAAACAGGTGCCGTGGAATTAACACCGTCGTCGCACGGTGTCGGTCGGGAATTATTTTCGGGCTTCCGTCGGTTATGTGGTCCTGCCGAAGAAGGGGCCTTGAGTTTACCGTTTCAGGAGGAAAAGGCATGAGCTGGAATCAATGGTTAACCGAGAGCAAACCTGTGATGCCCGTGATTGTGGTTGATCGGGTAGACGATGCCGTGCCCATGGCCAGAGCGCTGGTGGCCGGCGGGGTTCGTTTGTTGGAAGTCACCTTACGCACTGAGTGTGCGTTAGAGGCCATGGCAGCCATTAAAGCGGAGGTGCCAGAGGCAATTTTAGGCGCGGGTACCGTCACGCGCCCCGAAGAGCTGCATCAAGTGATCAACTCTGGTGCAGAGTTTGTCGTAAGCCCGGGATTTACACGCGACTTATTGGCCGCCGCTCAGGAATGGGGCGGGGCGTTTCTGCCGGGAGTGGCGACGCCGAGTGAAGTCATGCAAGTGCGTGATGCAGGCTTTGAGCGCATGAAATTTTTTCCTGCGGTGCCAAACGGTGGTCGCAGCATGCTAAAAGCCATTGGCGGGCCATTACCTGACATTAGCTTTTGCCCCACCGGGGGAATTTCGGCGGAAACCTATCACGATTTTCTCGCACTCGAGAACGTTTTTGCCGTGGGTGGCAGTTGGTTAACACCAGCGGACCTGATGTCGGCACGAAATTGGCAAGCCATACAATCATTAGCAGATGCAGTGTAAGGAACGCGCATGACCACAGCCGCGCTCGAACAGTTTACGCAACGGGTTCGAAATATTTACGGTGAGGCTCAGGATTGTGAAGCCATTGCCAAAGAAATTCTCACTCAATGTCAGTGCTTTGCTGATAAACGTCAATCCGCCGTATCGGAACAAGCCGCCAGTCCAGAACTGCCGCGCTGGTCGGAAGAAGACGTCATTCTTATTACCTACGGGAATAGCGTCCAGACCAGTGATGAAATGCCATTAAAAACGCTGGGTAATTTTTTGCACGAGCGCCTGGCAGACGTGATTAATGCAGTGCATATTCTGCCGTTTTTTCCGTACAGCTCTGACGATGGCTTTTCGGTCATTGATTACCGTCAGGTCAACCCGGACTGGGGTAGTTGGGAAGACGTGGCCGACATCGCATCGCAGTTTGATTTAATGGTCGATCTGGTGATCAACCACTGCTCTCGTGAGAATCTCTGGTTTATCGATTACATCAGTAATCGCGAACCCTTTACCGATTATTTTATTGAGGTGGATCCGAGTACCGACGTCTCGCAAGTGACACGACCACGGAATACACCACTTTTGGCGCCGGTGCATACCCATCGCGGGCGTCGTCATGTCTGGGCCACCTTCTCGGAAGATCAGATCGATCTGAATTTTGCGAATCCACAAGTGCTGCTTGAGTTTATTCAGATTTACCTGATGTACATCGAGCAGGGTGCACGATTTATCCGGCTGGATGCCGTGGCATTCTTGTGGAAGCAGTTAGGGACGAATTGTTTGCACCTGCCGCAGACCCATGAAGCGGTCAAGCTGTTGCGCGACGTCGTCAACTTTGCCGCACCTGAAGTCGTGGTCATCACAGAGACCAATGTACCGGTCAAGGAAAACCTGAGCTACTTTGGCCAGTCGGACGAAGCGCATATGGTGTACCAGTTCGGCTTGCCGCCTTTGGTATTGCATGCGCTTAATCGGGGCAACGCGGCCTTTCTGAGTGACTGGGCGGATGCAATTCCTCCACTACCCACTGGATGTTCGTATCTTAATTTCACGGCGTCTCACGATGGCATTGGTGTGCGCCCGGTAGAGGGGTTATTGCCGGAACGTGAAGTGCAGGATCTGATTGATTCAATGCACCGTTTTGGTGGCTTCGTGAGTATGAAGGCTAACAGCGACGGCACGGAAAGCCCCTACGAAATTAACATTACCCTGTTCGATGCTTGCATGGGAACACGTCGCGGTGTTGACCATTATCAGGTACCGAGATTCCTGTGTTCACAAGCGATTATGTTGGCGATGCAAGGGATTCCTGCGGTATATCTGCACAGCCTGACCGCCTCTCCCAATGATCTGGATCATGTTGAACAAACGGGGCGGACCCGCTCGATTAACCGGCGCATCTGGGACAAGCATGAACTGGAGTGCCTGTTGGCAAATCCGGTCACTCACCAGGCCGAAGTCTTTCAGGCATTAACGCGCATGATTCGTTTACGTCGACAGCAGCCAGCGTTCCACCCGGATGCACGACAGGACGTGATTAAAATTAATACCGATCTGTTTATTCTTAAGCGCACCAGCGTTGACGGTGAGCAAAAGATTTTTGCGGTATCCAACGTTACTGAGCGTATTTTGAAACTGCCATTGGCGACCCTGGGTTTCCTGGAATCTGGATTGATGGATTTATTGGCAGAGAATCCTCAGCCGATTGAACAGGATTTAATGTTGTCGCCGTATCAAACCGTTTGGTTGACGAGTTTGTGATGTGATAGCGATCGTACTCTACGCTGGTTTGGAAGACGTTTATGTCGGTGACTGATCAGCACACGGTGAAAAAACAAAAAGGCCGAACAACAGTTCGGCCTTTTTGTTTTGCTAATGAGAAGGCTAGCGAGAAAGTTAGCGACTACGATGGCATCTCAGCGGAGCCATCGGCGTTGCACTCGGATATTTATTTCCCTTCCATCTCGCTGTTATCCGCCTCTACCGCTTCGTACAGGCGATCCAGTACGTCAGGCATGGCAGAGATCACTCGGTTCCAGCTCGGAAGAAATGGCGTTTCCATTGGGTTTGCCAGGAAGTGCTCACCGGCATTCATGATGTTCTCGGCAAACAGTTCCACCGCTTTTTCTTCCGCATGGCGATCCAGCGATAAGCCATTCATACGCGCGTCATTGTGGTAGGTTTCGATGAAATCCAACGCGACACGGAAGTATGTGGCCTTAATCGTGCGGAAGGTTTCCGTGGTAAAGACTTCGCCTTGTGTTGCTAGCTTACGGAAAATGGCCTTACAGATGTCGGTGCTCATTTTCGACAGACCAGCATTAGCATCTTCTTCTGATAATGGCTGATGCTTGTGGTCGTAGACGTCTGCGATATCCACCTGACAGATACGGTTGGTTGAGTAGTTTCGTTTCATCTCCGACAGTACACCAATTTCCAGGCCCCAGTCGCTTGGGATACGAATATCGTTGAGGGCATCGGCGCGCATCGAGAATTCACCGGACAGTGGGTAACGGAAGCTGTCGAGGTACTCGAGAAAATCCAATGAGCCGTACACTTTTTTCAACGCACGCAGCAAAGGAGTTACGAGCAAACGACTTACCCGGCCGTTCATTTTCTGCTCGGCGATACGGGTGTAATAGCCTTTGGCAAACACGTAGTTGAAGCTTGGGTGTGCCACCGGATAAATCAGGCGGGCGAGTAAGCTGCGATCGTAAGTGACGATGTCGCAATCGTGCAGTGCGACGGATTCAGAACGACCTGACGCCAGCACATAGCCGTAGCAATACCAGACGTTACGGCCTTTGCCCATTTCTGTCGGAGCCAGACCTTCTTGTTGCAACTGCGCATCCAGTTGTTTCAGGCGAGGGCCATCGTTCCAGAGCACGCGATGATGTTGGGGCAGGCGCGAAAAGAATTTATGGGCGTATTCATATTGAGCCTGATCAGCGCGGTCGAGGCCAATCACAATTTCGTTCAGGTAGGGCACCTGCGCTACTTCGTTGATAATGTTGTCGAGCGCCGGGCCTTCCAGTTCAGAAAACAGGGAAGGCAGTACCAGTGACATAGGACGCAGACGCGAGAAGCTCATGAGTTCGCGTTCCAGGTCTTCTAACGGTCGATCAGTCAGGTTGTGCAGTGTGGTTACAATGCCATTCTGATAAAAATCAGCCACTGAGATTCTCCTTATGTAATTGTGTCAGCAGTGGTAATACGGAGTCGTTCCACCCTTGCGGACCTTTGCTTTTGGCAGTCTGTCCTTTGGGGTGGTCGATGGATAGGGTGGCATGCTCGCCGGGAATCACGATCGGATAGTCCGCGGCTTCGAGCATGGCCTTGTCATTGCCACCATCACCAAGGGCGATGGTAACTATCGGGTGTTCTGTCTGAGTGCGGTAGTAGTCTGCCAGCCAGGTCATGGCGCTGGCTTTATCGGCGTTGCCCATGACATGGTAGAAACGTCCGCCTTTTAGCAGGCGTAACTGGTGATGTTCCAGCGTTGCGGCAAAGGCTGTCAGTTCATCGTCCGATCCCTGCCACAGCAGAGGTTCCGTGGCCGCTCGCTGCTTAGCAAAGTGGGCGTCATCAATACTGAGCCCGGTGATCGCTGCCACTTCGGTTTCGGTCATGTCATTAAATCCACGAAAGCGAAAGCCATCGCGGCGCAGTTGCAGCAGGACTTTTAATATATCGTCGTAGGAAGCCCCGGGCAGTTCACATTGCCATTCACCCGCATCATCGGGGTAATAAATTGCCCCGCCGTTTTCACAGACGTAAGGGCTAGTGTTTCCCAGCGCCCGGCGTAAACGCAGTACTTCAGGCTGGGTTTTACTGGTGTTGAAAATCACTGGAATATCCGCCGCTTTCAACGCGTCGAGTGCGGGTTGGGCAGCGGCGGTGCTGTAGTTGTGATGATCGAGCAGAGTGCCGTCGAGGTCGGTAAAAACCAGAATAGACGGTGTCTTCATGAGCTGGGCTGTCCTTTTTCTAACGCGGGTTCAGGGTGGATAGCATCCACTTGATGCGCAGAATTAATGTCGAGCACCAGAGTCGCAATTTCGGGAAGGCGGGTCAATGCCTGACGGGTTAATCGTTCGTAGTGTTGGATAAAACGCTCGAGTGCGGCGTCATCAAGACTTCGGTCGGTTTGGCCACGGGCCTGCGCTTTGTTGCCTTCCTCTTGCTCGGTGCGCCAGCGGGTGACGGCGCTCATGTCCGGTACTTTCAGCATGATGAGGGCATCGAGCATAGCAAACCAATCGTGATAACGAGTCGCCAATTGCTCATTAACCCAACGACGCCACTGGCCATCCGCATCTTCGTTGGCTTCGAGTGCATTCATCGGCGTGACCAGTTGCTCGTCACTGACGGCTTCACAGCCCACACACCAGCCTTCAAACAACACTGCATCCACCGGACCATTAACCTGATGCCATTCACTTTCTGGCAGACGATCATCGCTGGCTTTATCAAACGCTGGAATGCGCAGACTCTCACCTGTTTTTAATTGGCGCAAACGGGAAAACAGGCGCTGTCCAAACTCTACTTCGTGAGTACCGGGGACGCCACGTGTCGCCAGAAGAGGATGGATGTCGTTGGCGAGTTTCTGGCGATCAGCGTGTGTGAGGTAAAGATCGTCGATGGAGACGATGACAACATTGCGATCAAATACCTGCTTCAGGCTGTGTTGCAAAGCGCGCGACAGGGTGCTTTTACCGGATCCCTGGCCACCATGGATGCCGATTATGGGCACCGTCTCACTGTGCTGAATGTGCATTTCCATGTATGCCGTCAGCGGGCGCCAGACGCTTTCCCATTGCTCTAGCCAGGGGGCAGGCAGATCCAGCGATGGACGAAACGACATCAACGGGGTGAGGGTGGTGTCATCAAGTGGCAGTGCATCGGGCCAGAGTGCCATAGCGGATTCCTGTCGATTATCTGAAAGTTAGGTTGCAGGCTCTGTGCCAGTGCATTGCTTCTCGCCAAATCGGGTAGTCAGGCGCAGAATTGGCCCAGACGGTGGGGTGATGACGGGGCGATGACGGGGCGAGTGTCCGCCACCGGGCGAATGTTAAGACTGCTGTATGCACTATGATGAGTCCTTATGCATCATGATTGTGCATTTGTAACCCTCCCAAAAAAACAGGGCCATTTGTCTCGAGCAGATTTGGACAACAGCTAAGCAACTGCTAAGAAACACCTAAGCAACTTTTAAGAAACTTCGCAGCAAGAACGAAACAACATTGAAGTACCGGCGGCTTAACGGCGACTTAGCAAAGAGCGCTCTGGATCTTGCTTAACGGATGTGACACCGGTGTGTTCGATCGCTAAACGCTCGGACGTTTCCAATCTCCGTGTCATGAGATACTGTCCCATCAAACGGACCTTTTGCAACACAGGATTCGATCATGCCTTCAGATCAACGCTTACGTATCGCCTATCAGGGAACAGCGGGCGCCTATTCACATCGCGCCTGTACTCAGGTGTTTCCCGATGCCGAGTTTCTGGCGTGCCCGGATTTTCATACGGCGTTGGACCTGGTGGTTCAGGGCGCGGCGGATCACGCCATGATTCCGTTGGAGAATTCTACGGCGGGGCGGGTTGAAGAGATTTATCGGCTGATTCCGCGTACGCCATTATTCATTACCGCCGAACATTTCGAGCCGGTAAACCACTGCCTGCTTGGGGTGGCGGGGGCCACTCTGGATTCCATTACCCGAGTGCGGTCACATCCGCAGGCGCTGGCACAGTGCCATCATCGTTTGGTGAATTTCGGTATTCGTGCTGAGGCGGCGGTGGATACGGCGCAAGCGGCTGCCGATCTGGTGGCCGAGGCCGACCCAACACTGGGGGCCATCGCCTCGTCGCTTGCTGCTGAACTTTACGGTCTGGACATCATTCAGGAACAGTTTCAGGACGTGACGGGCAATACCACACGGTTTGTGATTTTTTCGCGTGAGGCATCTCATTCAGTAGCGCAGGATTCAACACGGTATCTCACCAGCGTGTTGTTTTCGGTGCGCAATATTCCGGCGGCGCTGTACAAGGCGTTGGGAGGCTTCGCCACCAACGGCGTGAATATGGTCAAGCTGGAAAGCTACATGGATGGTGGGACCATGGAGGCCAGCCATTTTCATCTGGATATTCATGGCCACACCGAGGACCCTGCTGTCGCCAGCGCACTGGAAGAGCTTAAGTACTTCTCGCGTGAACTGCGGGTGCTTGGGGTCTATCCGGCGCATCGTTACCGGGAACACGCGGCGTTCGTGTAATTTAAAAAACCCGCCTCAGTGAGGCATAAACTGCTGAAACAGATGGATCAGCGTCTGTTTGCGTACCGGCTTGGTAATTAGGTCATCCATTCCCGCCAGCTGCGCGTCCTCTTCAAATTCACGACCCAGGTGCGCGGTCAGGGCAATAATTGGCACGGTTCGGGTCTGTAGGCTGCGGATGGCTCGGGTGGCATCGTAGCCGTCGAGTACCGGCATTTCACAATCCATCAGAATCAGATCTGGCACATCGGGCCGCTCTTTGAAGGCGGAAACAATTTCCTGTCCATTGCCAAACAATTCGCACGTCATGCCCAGGTGGCGCAACATGCCGCTGATCACCTTTTGGTTGACCAGGTTGTCTTCTGCAATCCAGACGGTGCCAGAACGGTGGGTGTTTTCGACTTCCTCGTCTAACCGACTGTGCGTCAACAACTGATTGAGATGATGCAGTAACACGTGCGAGCGCAACGGTCGCTCGACCTGACGATCGAGACTCAGACGCGAAATCGGACTGTCGACCACCACCAGATGCTGGTCGAGGCGATCGCCGGTATTGATCTGAGCATCCGTAATAATCAGATCCAGCGGCGTGTCGTATCGGCCTCCGGCAAATTCAATGTTGGCTCGGCTCAACCAGCGCTCGAGGCAATCCCGTTCATGCGTGGAGCTGACATCAATAAAGACACGACGGCCATTGAGGTCGTTGTAGGTCAGCGGCTGCGTTGCTTGCGGGTGATCCAGAATAATACTGAATACGGATCCCACGCCCGGACTGCTGCGCACCTCAATGCGGCCCCCCAACATCATGGTTAAGCGTTGGCAGATGGTCAGTCCGAGGCCGGTGCCGCCGTACTGTCGGCTGATCTGATCGTCTGCCTGCGTGAAGCTTTCAAACAGACGCTGTTGCTGTTCTTCGCTGATGCCGATGCCGGTATCGGCAATGTCGATGGTCAGCGTCTCCGGTTGCCAGTGCAATTGCACATGGACATGACCACGCTCGGTAAATTTAATCGCATTATTGAGCAGGTTATTCAGTACCTGTCGGAGGCGCAGATCATCGCTTTGAATAATCTGGAAGGCGTGATCGCCAATGTCTGCCGTCAGCGTCAGACCTTTTTCTTTGGCGAGGCGGCTGTACAGCATGATGCTGTCGTTGAGCAGTGGCGGTAGGGCAACATCGCGCTTCTCAATGGTCATCTTACCCGACTCAATCTTAGAGAGATCGAGCACGTCGTTTAACAGCGACAGTAAGCTCTCACCTGAGCCTGCGATGGTATCGACATACCGTTTTTGCTGAGCATTCAGTCGAGTGTGTTGCAACAGCTCAACCATGCCCAGTACGCCATTCAGCGGGGTACGGATTTCATGACTCATCATCGCCAGGAACGCCGATTTTGATTTTGCCTCGGCTTCGGTCTGAGCCAGATTCGCTTCTGAACGACGCAGCTTTTCTTCGTTGCGTCGTGATTGATCCCGAGCAGCCAGCATGTCGAGCCGGGTACGCTTTTGTTCCAGACGCTGTTCATAAAGTCGCAACACGATGGCGACGCTGTGTATGGCAATGACGGAGACAGCGCCAAAGTGCGAGGAATACGCGGTAAAAAAGTTACTGGGCAGAAACCCTTGCCGGGTAAGGCTATGCACAATAATGCTGGCACCCAGACAGACCACGCCTGCGCCATAGACCAGATTGGATGGACTGCGTCGATTGCCGCTACAGGCGGCGATGAGTATCAACAACAGTGGCAAGGCCAGTGTGTTGAATTTCATGGCATTGATGGTCACGGTCAGCGACGGGGCAAAGACCAGAACCACAGTCACTGAACCAATCACAATGGCTAACCGACGTAATATCAGCCCCAGTCGCTGTCTCTTTTCACCGGGCTCCAGGAAGCGATGGGTAAAGAGCGCAATGAACAGCATGGCAATGGCAGAGGTAATGAAGTTACCCCGTTCTTCAAAGATCGGAAAATCTTGCCAGAGATAGCGGTAACCCACCCCGGTATGCGCCCAGAAGAAGGTCAGATAGAAAAAGACAAAACCGCAAAAATAAAACAGATAACGCTCACGAATCACCAGATTCAGTGCCAAGTTGTAAAAAAGAATGGCCAGCAAGAAACCGCTGAATACGCCAAAAAATAGCAGGCGATCCTGACGTTCATCTGCGAGAAGCTCAGCGTGATAAAGCTTCAACGGCAAATTGAGTAGCGCATTATTTTCAACCCGGAAGTACAGGGTATAGTCGCCAGCGCGGTGTAACGGCAGCTCAAACTCGAAGGACAGCTCTGGCGTACGAACCAGAGGCGAATGCACTGGGTTGCCCCGCTGTTCGTGCAATACCAATTCCCCCTGATGGAACATCAGCAGGTCAATCCGTTCGGTGCGCGGATAAAGGACTTCGGCAATCCACTGGGTCTTGATGGTTGCTTCCGAGAGCGTCAGATCCAGACGATACCAATGCGGCGGGCTGGATACGCCGGGGTTCGGAATGTCGCTGGCGCTAGGTGTCCACTCTCGTGGCGTAGAATGAATGTCACCTCGCAGCAGTGGCTCGATGTCTGTATTCGCTGGTTCGGCCCATGCCGCCAGGTGTTTGCCCAGCAGGATGCCCTCAATGTCATCATTGAGTTCCAGAGCAGACACAGAGGCACTGAACAGGCCGCTTAGCGACAAGGTCAGCAACAACAGAAGGCGAATCAGCAAGGGTCGAGTGGTCTCAGGGCTGTTGGCGCCGCAAGCGCATTGAACAGGGTCAGCAAAGCTCTAAGTGTATGCAGAGGTTGCGCCCTTGTCATGAGTCGGTCAGGCCACTGGCTTGCGATTGGCCCGGAACTGGCCGGGCGTCATGCGTGTCCATTGGCGGAACGCGCGAGTAAAAGCACTGCTCTCTGTAAAACCCGTTAAGTGAGCGATGTCGTGAATGGACAGGTCGGAGTCGCGTAACAGGCGTTCCGCTTCCCGTTGTCGTGGTTCGTCTTTTAAGCGCTGATAACGACTGTCCTCTTCTCGCAGGCGGCGTCGTAACGTCGCACTCGACATCGACAGGCGAGCAGCCATCTCCTCCAGATCGGGCAGGGTATGTAGGGGCTCTGCCTCAAGTTCACTGCGTACGCGGGCCGAGACACTGCGGTGGGGATTCGGGCGAGCGAGGACGTCAGCGGGCGAATGTTGCAGGAACTGCTGCAATGTTCGGGCATTTTGCGCCACGGACTGCTGCAACACCCGGGTAGGAAAACTCAGCGCCAGCTCAGTCGCGTTAAATTCTATCGGGGTCGCAAATAAAATTTGATACAGATGCGCATGAGCCGGTTCTGGGTAGGGGCAGACCACTTTTAACAGTGGAATGCCATCATCAATTAACCAGCTACCAAAGCGATGCCAGATGGCCAGCAACGACTCGCTCAGAAAATGATCGGGGTCGAATTGGTCATCCAAGGTAAATATCAGACGACTCACATGAGTGCCTTTCTCCAGCGACATCTGTGGCGCCTGCGGCAGTAACGCAAAAAACTTGGCGGCGCGCCGTAACGCGTGGTCCAGCGTGACACAGCTAATTACGCTGCGGCTCATCATCGCGAAAGACCCAAATGGCACCGGATCTGGGTTCAGCCCCATGGACTCGTCACCGCTGACTTGCCAGAGGCTGAGCATCAGCCGGGCATAATCTTCCTGGGACAGACTGCCGTCATCATCAAAGTCGGTGCTGGTCAGATTTGCATGCTGCAACAAGACGTCACGAGGAATGCCCAGACGCCGGGCACCTGCCAAGGGGGCTTGAATCAGAGATTGATGAATGCGGAATGCTGGCATAACGATGGACGCACTCAAGCGCGATGATGACAGGTGAATAGGTCGTTGAGTCTACGCGAGTCGGCGCCAGTGGAGTACTGCCGAGTTCGAATCCGTAGTACGGCAAAGTAGTACGACTAAGTAGTATGAATCAGTAGTTCTAGTTAGTAGTACAACTCAGTAGTACGAATTAGTGAGCCAGAGGGATAGCAACGGGATCACTAAGCAAGCTCTGTAACAAATGGCGTGTTACTCGACGTTGGGCTGATATACCAGCACCTGGTCGCGGCCATCGTTTTTCGCTTGATAGAGCGCATTTTCAGCACAATGCAGCCAGTCTTCGCCATGACGCATATCGCGGTTATACGCGGCCAGACTGATACTGGCGGTCAGTGTCGCGTCCTGAGAGCGCACTAACTGACCAACCGAGCGACGCAATCGTTCAGCGGTGCGTGTCGCTTGCTCGAGTGTGTGGTCTTTGAGAATGATGCCAAACATTTCTCCGCCCAGACGCACGGCGGTATCGCCTCCCGGCAAGTTACGCAGGCCCTGCCCCATACGTCGGATAATGTCATCACCGGCACTAATGGAAAGTAGGCGATTGATATCGCGGAAATGATCAAGATCGACCAGCATGAGCACGCCTTCCTGCTGACCGACGCGTACGCGGTCGCAATAGACATCAAGCAAAGACATCCAGTTACTGCGCTGCAGTAAGCCCGTTAAACTATCGCGGCTGCGCAGTTGATCAAGGCTGGCTTGTGCCTGAATGGCATCCTGTTTGCCCACTGCGGTATCGGTGACGTCGTAAATGATCACGCAAATATGATCAACGTCACGAGTCACGCTTTCCAGCGGAATAATGCTGGTGTTCTGGTACATAAACTCAGTGCGCCCGGTAATTGGACGCGAGTTAGCAAACTTAAACAGGTAAGGGCGCTGTTCCCAAATAGTAAAGGTGCGGGTTTTCAGTTCGAACACGGGTTCGGCTTTCTGCCGGAACCAGCTTTCGGAAATTTCCGGAAAGGCCTTAAACAGATTCTTTCCTTTAACTACTTGAGGGCTGACGCCGCTGTGGCTGTCCATAAAGGCATTCCAGAGCTGGATGTCGTAATTGCGATCCAGCACCACCAAGCCAACGTCGATATTCTGAAGAATATCCATTAGCCAATGGATGTCGTTAATTTCGATCTGGCTCTGGCCCATAATTAATCCAACAAGTAGTCGATTTTTTTGTTCAGAGTGCGTACAGAATTTTCGGTGAATAACAACAGGAGTTCACATTCAATATTGACGTGCTCAATGGTGTAGTGGATTTCGATGGCCAGCGTTTTATTCCAACTGTTCTGGCCTTGCTTCAACAATTCTTCGACATCACAGTGCTGCCCGAGCACCACGGGATGTCCCTGATTAAAGTTGATTTCTAATTGCTCGCCGATACCGTGAATGCAGGCCCCGATCAATACGGAGGCGGTATCCATCAGTAACTCAAGCTCGCTTTGTTTATTCAGCGGGCCTTTGTACTTCATCAAGGATGCCAAGCTGGCAAAGGAGGTATCGTTGAACAGCAGCATAGCTTCACCGGCAATGCCTGATCCGATAAACCCCTGACATACAGCAGAAACCCGGCTGTCCGCATGTGCGCCCTGAATCGCCATATTGAGGTCGCTGTTTTCAATCATGCTGATTTTAGGAATGGGTAAAATCACGTAGGCATTTAATAAACGGGCGAGGCGATCGGCGGCCTGGCCCATGGCGACGTTGGTGAGTTCCTGATAGCAGTCACGCTGATCCTCAGAGAGACTCGCAAGGGAGGTCGTCATGATTATGCCCCCGTCATGATGCCGTACTCAGACAGTACGGTACGCGCTTTGTCAGCATCAATCGGTTTCTTAATAAAGGCCATGGCGCCTAACGACTTCACTCGCTCTTGTGCGTCCGGCTGAATGTCACCCGACACCACAATCACCATGGCAGGCAGATCATCTTTACGGATGGCTTCAAGCACGCCATAGCCATCCAGGTTTGGCATGGTCAGGTCGAGGAATACGACGTCGCCTTTGCCACCACGGATTGCTTCAACGCCTTCAACGCCGTCACTGGCAAAATGGACATCAACGCTCCACTCAGGTGGCAGCGCACGCGCCATCTGCTTGCGCGCAAAGCTGGAGTCGTCACAGATCAACACATTGAGATTCATAGCCACATCGTTCTGGTAAGGGTGTTCCCTAAAGTAATAGTTGCCGGATGGCTATCCGGCAAGGCTGGCACCAGAAAGATGCGTTGGTTTTCGGTAACCGAGCGTTCAGGGGCCATGCTCGCCCCTGGGGTCACTACTGTATGAATGGCGGGGGGTCAGCGTTTGTCGTAGACCAGTACCAGCTGGCGCGAAAGGGCCAGTAAGGTGCCGTCGGCGCGATAAATCTCGGCCGTGGTGTGGGCAAATCCACCGTGGGCTTCTTCAATATTCACTTCGTAGTAGAGCCACTCATTGCCCGCCAAAGGCGTCTCGAGATCACACAAGGGCACCAGAAATTCCAGACTCCAGGTGATGCTTGCGCAAGGCGCGACGTTCGCCAGTTTTTGCAAGGTCGCTGGTGGCCAGGTATCGATGAGGGCTATCAGGTGTGCCTCGCCCATGATGCCTTCGCCATCGTTGAAGCGCATCCAGCCGTGAACATGATTGTCTTTGCTGTTCGTGAATGGCATGCCGCCCCCCAGATAGCTGAAGTCCACGTGGCGCACGAACTCGGGGGTCAGGCCCGCAATGTAGCCCAGCGTTTTGCCCGTATCCGGTGCTGACGCAATGTTTCGTGGGGCTTCCACCAGAACATCGGAGTCTCGCTGGGCGCCATAGCAGGCATTCAGTAAGGTGGTGCAGGCGTCGTTCTGATGGACTTCGGCCTGGTAATGACTGACGGAGCGACCTTCTCGCAGGACGCGGGTCTGAGTCGTGAAAGGGGTTTCCGTGGTCAGGGCACCGCAGAAATTCACACTGATCGAGCGCAGTGGCGCCTGCTGAGGATGTTCGCGTTCAATGGCGGCCAGCGCCAGCGCCGCTGACATTCCTCCAAAGGTCGTTTTTCCTTGGCCCCAGCTTGCATCAATGATGCCTTCGTTGGTGGATTTTAACGCTTGATAGTAATGGTCGAATGGCTTCATAGAGGGCTAGTCGCTTGTTGATAGTGATCACTGTTTTATTCTCAGTGATCGTATTTGTTAATTAAATCGCGCACATCTGGCATTGAGCCACCGGTATCCTGCGGCTACTGTTGTTTCAGATTAACTGTTTCGGAGTACGCCAGTGAGCGCCTCAGAAAAAGCGGCACGATTTATATCCGTTTTGCCACATTGTGGCGTGTTGGGCATGTCAGTGGAATATGCCGATAGTGAGAAACTGATTCTCAAGTTGCCTTATCAATCGCAAATTGTAGGCAATCCTGAGAATGGCGTCGTTGCCGGTGGCAGCCTGACGACGCTAATGGATACCGCCTGTGGCACCGCCGTCTTTATCGCCTTCAGCGACCACGAGATCTGCCCAACGCTGGATTTGCGCATGGATTACCATACGTCTGCCCGGCCCGGTAGCGACCTGATGGGAGAGGCATGGGTAGAGCGCATCAGTAATAACGTGGTGTTCACCCGAGGGCGTATTTATCAGGAAGGCAGTGATGAAATCATTGCCACTTGTACCGCCAATTTTATGCGCATTGGCAAACACATCGGAGGGCAGGGCTGATATGTCTCCAGAATTTACCCAGCGACTGGCACAGGCGCGCCAGGAAGGCGATGCCCAAGCGATTCTCGATGCCATTCCATACGCGCAATTGATTGGTATTGAGCCGTACGAAGCTGGTTCAGACAGGGTGTTTCGTTTGCCTGCCAACAAAAACAATATTGGTAACCCATTGCTTCCGGCGATTCATGGCGGCGTCATCGGTGGTTTCATGGAAACCTCGGCAGCGGCTCATCTGTTGCTGACGATGGAGACGGTTGCCTTACCAAAAATTATCGATTTTTCGTTGGATTATTTGCGTGCGGGTCGCCTGACCGATACCTATGCCAGCTGTCAGGTCTGGCGTCAGGGACGCCGGGTGGCCAACGTGGCTATTACTGCTTGGCAGACTAGCCCAGACGAACCCATTGCCACAGCCCGAGCGCATTTTTTGCTGACGCCACCGTCCAATTAAATTGGATGGGTTAACCTGATGTTTAGTCTGTTCTTCTGCATAAAAACGTGCGCGCCAATGATGTGAATTGCCATCTGATTCGCCATTTAAACAGCCACTTGCGAATCTGCAGTGGCTGACGTTAGACTGATGCCTCATCTGTCGGGGTGCCTGACGCTTAGCAATAAGCACACAGGCTGAGATCGCAATTGCGGGTCCCGTTGAACCTGATCTGGTTAGTGCCAGCGTAGGGAACAGACAACTCAACACCATCAGGCTGAATCTTTTAGTCACTTGGTGTGGTTACCGGTGGCGTCTGCCGCCGGTGACCGGCGCATACTGATTACGGAGACTCGCACCGCCCCTTGTTGGTGAGGTCGTTGTTACGTAGTGGATAATCTCTGCGCCGGGTCCGTCCTCCAATGCTGCCTGCCCGATCCTATTTAAAGGATAAGCGCATGGCTGATACATCAATTACTCAAGACCCATTTCCGGGTTCCTCCAAACATTATGAAGCGGGTAGCCGCGACTACATGCGTGTAGGAATGCGCGAAATTTCGTTGGCGGACACGCAACTCGCAGACGGCAGTTCGGAAGTGAATGCGCCGGTGCGGGTATACGATACCTCAGGGCCTTACACCGACCCTGACTGTGCCATTGACGTCACAAAAGGTCTGGCACCACTGCGGGCCCAATGGATCGACGAGCGTGGCGACGTTGAGCACTTGTCTCAACCGACTCTTCCACAACCGGACCGCATCATGGCGCGCGAAGGGCAGTTGCAGTCACAACATCAGATTCGTCGGGCTAACCCCGGGCGCAATGTCAGTCAACTTTGGTATGCACGTCAGGGCATCATTACGCCAGAAATGGAGTACGTGGCGATTCGTGAAAACCTCGGTTTAAGCGAAGCGGAAATCGCAGAGGGCAGTGTTAAGCAGCACCCGGGAGAGTCATTTGGTGCCTCAATTCCTGCGGTTATTACCCCTGAATTTGTGCGCGATGAAATTGCCCGTGGCCGGGCGGTGATCCCGTCGAATATTAATCACCCGGAAGCCGAGCCAATGATCATCGGTCGTAATTTTCGGGTGAAAGTAAACGCCAATATCGGTAACTCGGCGGTGACGTCATCGATTGCCGAAGAGGTAGAAAAAATGGTGTGGGCGACTCGCTGGGGTGCGGACACCATCATGGATTTATCCACCGGTAACGACATTCACGAAACCCGCGAGTGGATTTTACGGAACTCGCCCGTTCCGGTGGGAACCGTTCCTCTCTATCAGGCGTTAGAAAAAGTCGGTGGTGTGGCCGAAGATCTGACCTGGGAAGTTTACCGCGACACCTTGATTGAACAGGCAGAGCAAGGCGTAGATTATTTTACCATTCACGCTGGCGTGCGCTTAGCCTACATTCCGATGACGGCCAATCGTGTCACAGGCATCGTCAGCCGCGGCGGTTCTATCATGGCAAAATGGTGTTTGGCGCACCATGAAGAAAATTTCCTGTACACCCATTTTCGCGAAATCTGCGAGATCCTTCAGGCGTACGATATCTGTTTTTCACTGGGCGATGGACTGCGTCCGGGCTCGGTGGCCGATGCCAATGACGAAGCTCAGTTTGCTGAACTGAAAACGTTGGGTGAGTTGACCAAAATTGCCTGGGAATACGATGTTCAGACCTTTATCGAAGGGCCCGGACATGTGCCTATGCATCGCATCCGCGAAAACATGGAAGAGCAGCTTAAGCACTGCCATGAAGCCCCGTTTTACACCTTAGGGCCTCTGACGACGGACATTGCACCGGGTTACGATCATTTTACCTCTGGCATTGGCGCTGCATTAATCGGTTGGTATGGCTGCGCCATGCTGTGTTACGTCACACCGAAAGAGCACCTTGGTTTGCCCGATAGGGACGACGTGAAACAAGGCCTGATTGCGTATCGTATTGCGGCGCACGCAGCGGATCTGGCCAAAGGTCACCCGGGCGCTCAGATGCATGACGATGCGATGTCGAAAGCACGTTTCGAATTCCGCTGGGAAGACCAGTTCAACCTCGCATTAGACCCGGATACCGCTCGCGATTATCACGATGAGACCCTACCAAAGGCAGGACACAAGAGTGCGCACTTCTGCTCGATGTGTGGGCCTAAGTTCTGCTCGATGAAGTTGTCTCACGATATTCGTAACGGCGATATCCTCGACAGCTCGCAACGTGGCATGAAAGAAATGTCCGAGCGATTCAAGGCCGAAGGCAGTGAGTTGTATCAGCCAGCGACGGCAGAGCAATAATGCCGGTGTCTGACGCCTCCGTCAGAAGCGGCCGCTCCATTGCCATCCTCGGCGGCGGCTTAATGGGGCGCCTGTTGGCCTGGACGCTGGCGCATCGCGGTGATGCTGTGAGCGTGTACGACGCAGCTCCGGAGCACTCGCCCGCGGCGGCGGCGCATACTGCAGCGGCCATGGTGGCCCCGTGGGCCGAACGCCCGGTGTGTAGCGAGCGGGTGTTTGCGTTGGGCTGTGAGTCCTTACGTTTGTGGCCCTCACTACTGGCGGAGGTTAGCCGCGAATCTGGCATACCAGTGCGCTGGAATGACGGGGGCACCTTGATTGTGGCTCACCGGGGGGACCAGGCAGAATTTCAAAACCTGTGTGCCTACTATCAGCGACAACAGTGGCTGCCCAGTGGACGGGAAACACCTCAGTCTCAGTTAGCAGATTCGCCGGTGCAGATTCTCAATGCTCAGGCATTACGCCAATTAGAACCCGGGCTGGCCACTGAATTTCAACAGGGCCTGTGGCTACCCGAAGAAGGACAGGTTGATAACCGTCAGTTGTGGCGGGCGCTGGAAATTGCCGCGGGTCGCGCGCAGGCGAAATTTCATTACGACGCTCGGGTGACCGACCTCGAAGGACATCCCTTGGTCAACGGCCGTAGCTTGCACGCCGACTGCATCGTCGATTGTCGGGGCACTGGCGGTCGCAGTGCGTCCCCGGTACGCGGCGTTCGCGGAGAAACCGTCTGGTTACAGGCGCGAGACGTCACTTTGTCTCGTCCGATTCGGTTATTGCACCCTCGCTATCACTTCTATCTGGTGCCTCGTGGTCAGGGGACGTTTCAGCTGGGCGCGACGGAGCTGGAGAGCGAAGACCGCTCGCCGGTCAGTGTTCGTTCGGCGATGGAGATGCTCAGTGCCCTGTGGACGCTGGCACCGGGATTTGCCGAGGCCAGAATTCTGTCCATGGAAGCCAATCTGAGGCCTGCCACACCGACTCACGAACCAGAAATATCCCGCTTGGGCCATCAGGTGCGGGTGAATGGCTTATTTCGCCATGGCTTTTTATTAGCCCCAGCATTGATAGCACCAGTATTAGCGTGTGTGGATCAAGATCCTGTTGAGTCTGTGGATTACCTAGGTTCGCTCAGCCCCGAAAAAGCACCTGTCAGCAAAGCAGCGAATCATCACATGTTGAACAACCAGAATTCCGATAAAGAGAAAAGTCATGCCTGAGACATCAGAAGGGCTGAGCGAGACGCCTCAATGCCATATCAATGGTCAGGCACGCGCACTGCCCGACCATCGCAATTTGCAGCAGTTGATCTTTGATGATCTCAGTTATCCTCAGCAAGGTCAGTTTGTGGTCGCGCTGAACAGCACCATCATTGCCGTAGCGGAGCTTGCCAATCATGTATTACGAGATGGCGACCGGATCGATATTCTCGGCGCGATTACCGGAGGATGACGGGATGACTCAAACCACTTACCAAGGCGCTTACCAAGGCACTGATGCTACTGGGTATGCATCCGATCCGTTAATCATTGCCGGTCAGACCTTCTCTAGCAGGCTGTGGCTTGGCTCCGCCATGTATGCCTCACCTGAGCAGATGATGTCAGCCTTTAAGGCGGGGCAACCGGGGTTTATCACTGTGTCACTGCGCCGCCAGACCGCGAATGAAGTCTCAGACAACGGTCACTGGGCGTTGCTGACCGAGTGGATGGCCGACAGTGAGAGTCAGTTACTGCCGAACACGGCGGGCTGCCACAGCGCCGACGAAGCCATTACCTTAGCGCGCATGGCTCGTGCTTTGTTTGCAACTGACTGGATTAAACTCGAAGTCATCGGCGACCAACATACCTTGCAGCCAGACCCGTTTGAGTTAGTCAGCGCGGCCGAGGAGCTGACCCGGGACGGTTTTAAGGTGTTGCCTTACTGCACCGACGATCTGGTGTTGTGCGAAAAACTGTTAGCCATGGGGTGCCCGGCGGTGATGCCTTGGGGCGCTCCGATTGGCACTGGAAAGGGGCTATTGAACCCTTATCAATTGCGCACCCTGCGTGAGCGATTACCAGAGGCAGTGCTGGTGGTGGATGCCGGCATCGGCCGTCCGTCGCAAGCCGCTCAAGCCATGGAAATGGGCTACGACGCCGTGCTTCTGAATACCGCCGTTGCCAAAGCGCATGACCCGATCATGATGGCCGATGCGTTTCGTCAGGCGACGGAGGCGGGGCGTCAGGCCTGGCGGGCAGGCGCCATGCTTGAGCGGGACATGGCGTCGCCATCGACGCCGGTTGCCGGATTGCCGTTCTGGCAGCAGGTGCCCTCATGACTGGCACGTTAAGCGCGACTGGCAATTTAAGCTCGGTGTCGAATCAACCACCGCAGTCTGAACAGGCTCCGTATTGTCTGGTGATCTGTGCCTCGGACAGTCGCGGTGGCGCTGGCCTTCAAGCGGCTTTGGCACAAGCGGCGATACTGGGCGTTGCCTGCCGCACCGTGATGACGGCCGTCACTGTGCAATCCATTGACGGCGTCGAATCTGTCACGCCAATGCCAATATCCGTGATTCGGGCTCAGATTCAGGCAGCGTTAAAAGAAGGCCTGCCTGGTACCTTGCTGGTGGGTTGGTTACCGTCTGGCGATGATGTCTTGCCCGCGTTGGTTGAGGAGATAGAAGTACTGGTTAACCGTGGTTGTCGCTTGATCTGGGACCCGGTAATCCGCCCCAGTCTCGGCAGCTTTGAATCTGCCGAGGCCGCGCCGGTTGAAGTCAACTCACAAGCCGCACAGGCGAATGATCATGCACAGGATGCTAAAGCACTGAGTGCGATGATACGGTTGAGTCATGTGATGTCACCGTCGCTGGCAGAGGCAAACTACTTACTGCAGCTTGCACAGGCAAACGATAAGGGTGAGCTTCCCAACGTAGAGTATGCCGCTGATACCGCGGCCAGGCAGTTACGTGAGCTCGGCGCACATACGGTGTTTGTCAGCGGCGGCGACAGCGTATCGGAACATCCGTCTGCCGTGGGCGACGGGACGTCGTGGCTGACCGATCAGGTCGCCTCAACAGTGAATCCAGAGCAGCCCGAGACCGCGGTGTTGCCCGAGTTTGCCATGCATCAGACTCGTCTGCAGGGCAGTGCGCACGGGACGGGCAGTCATTTGAGTGCAGCGATAGCTATGTTTGTGACGCGCGGTGAGCGTTTATACGATGCGTTGCTGCTGGCATCCGTGCGTGCACGTCAGTGCGTTCAACAGCGCGAGATTGCCGGCGTGGGCAGGGTGCCGGGGGACAAGACAGATAATCTCATGATGCCGGATATCGGTAACAAATCTACTCCGGATCAAGGTTCAAACCCTAACGCGTGTGCGAGCCTGCCGCAGGGGACGCACGGCCTATGTCAGTCATCCGATTGGCCCTTGGTGACGCCGCCACAGGGCCATGAGCGTCTGGACTTTCCTCAATTGAATCGCCCTCTGGGATTGTATGCCCTAACAGATCAGGTGGCTCAGGTGCGTGCCTTGGTCTTACTGGGCGCGCAATCGATTCAGTGGCGAGTGAAGCAACCCGGGCCTGAATATGTACGGGATACCGCCGAGGCGCTACAAGTGTGCCGCGACGCGGGTGTCAGCTTCTGGATCAATGACGATTGGCAACTGGCATTGTCGGTGCGTCCTGACGGTGTTCACTTAGGGCAGGAAGACGTCTGCAAGGCGGACCTGAAGGCGTTGGCGGATGCCGGAATAGGCATAGGAATCAGCACTCATACCTATTGGGAGGTGGCGCGTGCGCGCGCACTGAATCCCAGCTATATCGCGTTTGGTCCCGTGTTCAGCCCGCTGTCGAAAACACTGAAATATCCTATTCTCGGCATCGAGCGTCTGCGGGAGTGGGTACAAGGCTTGCCGGGGCATCGTTTTACCTGCATTGGCGGCATCGTACCGGAGAATGCGGCGGCGATTGCGGCCACAGGCGTGGGCTCGCTGGCCGTGGTGACCTGCATACGACCAGGGCCCGAACAGGAAAAGAATTGCCTGGCACTGCATAAAGCGCTTGAAAACGCGAACACCACCCCCACATAGGTGCATAGACCTTGTCATGGTTAGCCTGTCAGAGAAAAGAAGGAGACAACAATGACCACGGCCAGCAAAGAAACTCTGGGTTTTAAAACCGAAGTTAAACAGCTGTTGCACCTGATGATTCACTCTTTGTACTCAAACAAAGAGATCTTTCTTCGTGAGTTGGTATCCAATGCCTCGGATGCCTGCGATAAATTGCGTTTTCAGGCACTGTCCAACGGTGACCTCTACGAAAACGACAGTGAACTGAAAGTCGATATCACCTTCGATAAAGACGCCGGTACACTGACCATCGCCGACAACGGTATTGGTATGACCCGCGACGATGTGGTTAACCACCTAGGTACCATCGCCAAATCGGGCACCGCGGAATTTCTCAGCCAATTAAGTGGTGACCAGAAGAAAGACTCGCAGCTGATCGGTCAGTTTGGTGTTGGTTTTTATTCGGCGTTTATTGTTGCCGATAAAGTGACGGTTGAAACCCGTCGTGCCGGTGCTGATGCCAGCGACGGTGTGCGTTGGGAGTCAGAAGGCGAAGGCGAATTCAGCCTCGAGGCCATCGACCTGCCAGCACGCGGTACGCGTATTACTCTGCACCTGAAAGAGGGTGAGCAGGAATTTGCTGATACCTTCCGTCTGGAAAATCTGATTCGTAAATACTCAGATCACATTGCGATCCCGGTATTTGTACAGAAAGACGCGGAAGAAAACGAAGACGGCGAAGAAGCGACCAGTAATGAAGCGGTCAACCAGGCGCAAGCCATGTGGACGCGTCCGAAAAGTGATCTCAGCGATGAAGATTACACCGAATTCTATAAGCACGTATCACACGACTGGAACGAGCCGCTGACCTGGATGCACAACCGTGTGGAAGGTAAGCTCGATTACACCAGCCTGCTTTATATCCCTTCCAAAGCGCCATTTGATCTGTGGAATCGTGAAGCCACGCGCGGCCTGAAACTCTACGTGCAGCGCGTATTTATCATGGACGACGCCGAGCAGTTCCTGCCAACGTACCTGCGATTTGTGAAAGGTGTACTGGATTCCAACGACCTGTCGCTCAACGTCTCCCGTGAAATTCTGCAACAGGATAAACAGGTAGATAGCCTGCGCAGTGCACTGGTAAAACGCGTTCTTGATACGCTGGAAAAATTAGCCAAGAAAGACGCCGAAAAATACCAGACCTTCTGGGAAGCGTTCGGTGAGGTATTAAAAGAAGGTCCGGCCGAAGATTTTGCTAACCGCGAGAAAATTGCCGGCCTGTTCCGTTTTGCCACGACCCAAAGTGACGATGCCACCCAAAACGTTGGTTTAAGTGACTATGTATCACGCATGCGTGATGGTCAGAAGAAAATCTACTACATCACGGGCGATAGCTACGAGTCTGCGGCAGCCAGCCCTCACCTGGAATACTTCCGTAAGAAAGGGGTTGAAGTTCTGCTGCTGACCGACCGCGTCGATGAGTGGATGGTTGGCCACCTGAACGATTTCGATGGCAAGCCATTCCAGGACGTGACCAAAGGCGAGCTGGATCTGGATGAGCTGGCAGACAGCGACGAAAAGGATCAGCAGAAGGCGCTGGAAGAAGCGCACAAAGCGCTGGTAGAACGTCTGCAGGCGGCCTTGCTGGAGCAAGTAAAAGAAGTCCGTGTGACGTCGCGTCTGTCTGATTCACCCGCTTGTCTGGTGGTTGGCCAGTACGATATGGGCGGTCACATGCGCCGTATGATGGAAGCGGCGGGGCAGCCAGTGCCGGAGCCAGAAATGGCTCTGGAAATTAATCCAACGCATCCGTTAATTGAGCGTCTGGATAAGGAACCGGATGAAGACCGTTTTGCCGAACTTGCTTTACTGATTCATGCTCAGGCTCAGTTGGCGGAAGGTAGCCAACTGAAGCAACCCGCTCAATACGTGGCGCGCTTGAATAAGCTGCTGTTGGATCTGATGCAGTAATCATTAGCCTGATATGCCTTTTGCTCGCAAGAGTCATAGGTTTTAGCAAGGGCTTTGGCAAGGGCATCGACTTTGCCGCGGGCATAGCCTGAGAAAGTACCGTGACGCCGACCACCGGCGTCGCGGTATTTTTTTATTCCCCACAAAACTTTTCGTTTGTTCGCTGGTCTTTTAACGACGAAAGCGCCATCTTGGTGCGTGAACGCCACACTGTTATGATGGCGACAATTGTTAATTAACCGGAAGTCGAATTCCTATGAAACTGATCTCAACACTTCGTCAATTATGTTTTCCTGCGTGCCTGATGTTCAGCGGCGCCGCGGTGGCGGGTGGTTCACTGGATTTAAGCCTGGCGGACACCACGGCGCGTGTCGCCTGGGATGCCACGCGAGTGGACACGGGTCTGCACCTGAATGCGGCGCTCTTACACGAAAGTGAGCAGGGCAATGCCGTTTCCGCCGGTGTTCATGTTGTGGATGTGCGTAATCCTAATTCTGATCTGTACATTGGTGTGGGCGCCAATGCCTACGGTATTTTTACTGACGACAACGACGGTGTTGCAGTGGGTGTGGGTGGTTTCGCACAGTACAACTTCCCGTTTAACCGCGACTTCGGTGTCAGCGGTCATGCCTACTATGCGCCGCCCGTGGTTTCTTTTGCCGGGGTAGAAAACCTGGTCGATGCCGATCTGCGTGTGCACTACAACATTCTGCCGACGGCGCACCTGTACACCGGTTTCCGCATGATGTCTCTGAGCCTTGAAGAGCGCTCCGGCCGTTACAAGCTGGCCGACGGTCTGCACTTTGGTCTGAAACTGGATTTCTGATGAGTCAGTGGCTGGGGTTTACCAACCAGAAGCTCTATCAGGCGCGACTGCTGCTTGATGAGCGTCGCAAGCAATCGTCCAACCCTGTCATGGTGACCGCCATGACAGAGGGCGCTTTGTATCTTATGTACGATGCCTGGGTGTCTTACCTGAATGAACTGGCGGGCCCGGCTGGGGTGAAACAATCCGTTGATTCATTTGAGCGCTTACTGCAGATTACGCCTCTGGTGACTGGCGAAATGACGGAACTGAAAAACCTGCGTGATGAGACCGACAGTTGGCTGAGTATCATGCTGGCTATGGTCGCCGATCAGGCGCAACCGTCTTCTGCTCAATCTGGCGCGAGTGCTCAAGCAGTTCAGTTAATCGCTGTCAGCCGACCGACAGCCACCGCCGACGCCCGAGACCTCTGGCAGGCCTTGTCGGATCTCATTGATAGTCAGCGTCAGAATCGACAGGAAAGCTGACCCCTCCCAATCGCCGCATATCTTGCCAAAGTCGTGTGTGGTATCATCGCCATTCACAACAGAGAGGCATGTATGGCTGGTTTTTTTGAGATCGTAGAATTATCCAACGGAGATGTTGCACTGCGTCGTGTGGATGAGCCAGAAGGCGAAGCCCTGATGCGAATCAGCTTTTCCGAGGATGCGAAAGCCAGTCTCCAGGACCATCACATCGACGTTGCCCGCGTCATGTTAGAAGCCGGTGTGCGCCTCGTCGGAGACCTGTCAGGCATGGAAGTCGAAAGCGACGATTTCGGTATTCCAGAGCCCACGGCACAGCGCGTTCACTGATCCGCCAACAACGAATCAGACATCCGTGCGAATCAGAATCACGTGCGTACCACGGGCTTCGGCCAGTTGGCGGAAGGTTTGACGGCTCTCACGTGACAAGTTTCCTTGCCATTCCATGATGACGTGACTTGTCGCTGCTTCCAGTGCCTTAATGAGCACGCTCAGCTGCTGAGCTTCCGTAGTCGCTACGTGCAGTATCGGAGCCTTATCCAGTCCGGCTCGCGCCAGCCATTCCTTGTTTAACGATTTATTTGCACTCAACCACATCAGCCAGCGCTGATGTTCACTGCAATGCGCCAGTACTGGCAACAGCTGAAACGGTTGTAATGCACTGCCTTCTCCCAGAATAACCTCGGTCAGGCTGCCACGCTCTGCTGGAGCAGGCTGTGGCGCTACCGAGGCGCTGAGTGGCAATGATGATGGCAACATTTCAAACGTAAGCTGGCGCATAACTACTCCTCAATAATCAGTGGCGGCGAACAACGCCGACATAGAGGCCTTCAATGGCGAATTCCTGTTCCTTCAGGTTCACTTCAATCGGATCGTACTGGTCGTTTTCGGCAAACAGAGTCACTTGGTTGCGGCTCTTGTGGTAGCGTTTCACGGTGACGTCTTCACCGACACGGGCCACGACAACCTCGCCGTTGCGGGCGCTTTCGGTTTTGTGTACGGCGATGTAATCGCCATCCATGATGCCGATGTTGATCATACTGTCCCCATGAACTTCCAACAGGAAGTCGGCGCCGGGTTTAAAGAATGACGGCGGAATTTCGCAGTAATCTTCAATGTGTTCCTGGGCCAGAATCGGCTCACCGGCCGCTACTCGACCAATAATGGGAAGCCCAGGGGAATCTTCTCCCACAATACGAATTCCCCGGCTGGCGCCCGGCATCATTTCAATGGCGCCTTTACGGGCTAGCGCTTTCAGGTGTTCTTCCGCTGCGTTGGGTGAGCGAAAGCCCAGCTCGGCGGCAATCTCGGCTCGCGTTGGCGGGTACCCAGTGTCTTCAATGGCTGAACGGATCAGGTTCAGAACTTCCTGCTGGCGCGCGGTGAGTTTTTCCATGAGGGTTTATCCAGTCTGTTCATTTATACAGTAATTGGAAATATATACAGTAATTGGCACTGTGTAAATACCCAGTGTTGTGCCAGTGTTAGGTTTGTCGGCACCTGTCCTGAGGTGTTCATAAAGCAGTTTGCTGCGGGGATGCAACTGCGCGAGAGTTGAGGAGGGGGGAGTGGATGGCATTTAGCATCAGACGAAGGGTAAACACGGCCACGTCGGTAAAGTGGTGTGTGATGGCCTTCAATTTGTAGCGATCAAAGCCCTTGCTGTGCTTGCGCGTACAGTGTTTTAAACGTATGTTTGAAACACTGTTATAAGGATGAGGCACTATGGCCCAGAAAGACACTGCCCGCAGTATTCTCGATGCGGCAGAAGAGCTGTTTTCAGAACGTGGTTTTGCTGAAACGTCGCTGCGTAATATCACGACCAAGGCGGACGTGAACCTGGCGGCAGTGAACTATCATTTTGGTTCCAAGAAGTCTTTGATTCAGGCGGTCTTCGCGCGGTTTCTTAACCCCTTTGTGGCAGAGCTCGATAAGGCACTGACTCAGTTTGAAGCCGATGAGTCGCAGACCGCAGATCTGATGGCGCTGTTGCGCTTGTTGTCCGATACCGCATTACGATCGGGGGCGGATAAACCGGAACGCCTGAACATTTTTATGCGCTTACTTGGTCTGGCTTACAGTCAGGGGCAGGGGCACTTACGTCGTTTTTTGCGCCTTGAGTACGGCCACGTATTCCGCCGCTATTCGCAACTGGTGACTCAAGCGACCCCAGAGTTGTCGGACGAAGACCGCTTCTGGCGAGTCCACTTTATGCTGGGTGCGACTATGTTTACCTTAAACGGCGTTGATTCGTTAACGGCCATGGCGGAGCACGATTTAGGCAAAGCGACGTCCACCGCGGATGTGATCGGACATCTGCTGCCGTTTTTGGCCAGCGGCATGACGTCTGGCAAAGACGGCGCCTGAGCTTCAATGAACACGACGCATACTCCGGCATTGTCAGAGTCGAATTTGATTGAAATTTCGATCGAAGATCAGTTGCTGCGTCTGACGTTAGCCGATGGCAGCGTAGAGACCTTTTCTGTGTCGACGGCGGCCAACGGCCCGGGCGAGCAAGAGAACTCCGGGTGTACTCCGCGAGGCTGGCATCGCATCCGTGCGGTCATCGGCCGCGGTCAGCCATCAGGCGCGGTATTTGTCGGACGCCGTCCCACCGGTGAAGTCTACTCACCGTCACTGGCCGATGAGTTTCCTCAGCGGGATTGGATTCTGTCCCGCATTTTATGGCTGCAAGGGCAGGAAGTCGGTGTTAACCGATTTGGTCACGTTGATTCCATGCGCCGCTATATTTATTTGCACGGTACGCCAGATTCCGAACCTATGGGTGTGCCACGCTCACACGGCTGTGTGCGAATGCGAAACACAGACGTGATTTTATTGTCAGAGAAAGTTCTACCGGGGACACCGGTGTGGATTCAGGAACACAGCTTTCGGAGAATTGCATGTCGCAACCTCTAGCGGTCGGAGTGATCGCTGATATTGATGGTCTCACACTGAGTGATGACGATCGGACGTTTTTGCAGGCCCCAGAACTCAGTGGCCTTATTCTCTTCACCCGAAATTACGAATCTCCTCAACAGCTTGCCGCACTGACGGCCGATATCCGTTCGGTACGGCCTGACCTGTTGATCTGTGTGGATCAGGAGGGGGGACGAGTACAGCGTTTCCGTGAGGGTTTTACGCGCTTCGCGCCCATGATGACCTTTGAGCGCCTGTATCAGGCAGATCCTGAGCGCGCCCTGCAGTGCGCCGAACAAGGTGGTTACCTGCTGGCGCAGGAACTGATATTGCACGGGGTAGACCTGACGTTTGCTCCGGTGCTGGATATCGAACGTGACTGTTCTCAGGTGATTGGTGATCGTGCCTTTGGTCATGACGAGGCCACCGTGGCGGCGTTGGCGGCAGCCTGGTGTCGCGGCCTCGCGCGTGCTGGCATGAAGTCAGTAGGAAAACACTTCCCGGGTCACGGCGCGGTGGTGGCCGACTCTCACGTCAGCCTGCCGGTGGATGAGCGCAGTTACCTGGATCTCGAATACGACATGCGTCCTTTCGCGCGGTTAATGGCACAGAATCTCTTACAAGGAATCATGCCAGCTCACGTGATTTACCCAGCGGTAGATGCTGAGCGGACGGCAGGATTTTCGGCGCGTTGGCTGCAGGGCATTTTGCGCGGTGATCTGGGCTTTGATGGCGTTATTTTCAGTGACGATCTGTCGATGGTGGGTGCCGCCGCGACGGGATCTCCGGGCGCTCGTGCGAATGCGGCGATGGCCGCGGGGGCGAATGCGTTAGTGGTCTGTAATCACCGGGCCGCTGCGCAGGAAGTGATTGATGCGGTGGCGGCGTCTGAACTGACGCTCGAGCCTCTGTCACTGCAGCACTGGCAGCCTGTCGCAGGCCACTCAGATGATGATTCTGCGGTGTTCAACAATCCGGATAAGCTCCGGGCAGAACTCGAGGCGATACGAACTGAATTACTAGCTCAGGGCTTGATTCATTCATAAGCCATTTCAACGATGGAAACTTCGAGCACTGGCGTGGGTTTCCACATAGAATGCGCCCGGAAATACGTTTCAGACTAACCCCGTTAAAACAAAGCGAGTTGCCTACGTGAGCACAACCCCTTGTATTGCCATTATTGGTGGCACCGGCCTGACCGAATTGGATGGCCCAGTACTGACCCATACTCATCGTCAGACAACGGAATTGGGTGCGCCATCGTCGCCGATTATTGAGGGCGAGTGGGGCGGTCAGCGAGTGCTGTTTCTGGCCGTCACGGTCATCCACACAAGGTGCCACCCCATAAGATTAATTACCGCGCGAACCTGCTAGCCCTTCAAGCATTGGGTGCAACGGCCATTCTGGCGGTGAACGCCGTGGGTGGGATTCATGCCGACATGGGGTCCGGAGTTCTGGTCGTTCCCGATCAGATTGTCGACTACACCTGGGGCCGCGAAAGCACGTTTTTCGACGGAGAGTTCCGTCCACTCGATCACATCGACCTGACTGAACCGTATGACGAGACTGCACGTCAGGCCTTGTTGAAGGGTGCCGCCGCCGCTGATATTCCAGTGCTCGATTTTGGTGTTTACGCGGCAACGCAAGGCCCTCGGTTAGAAACCATTGCTGAAATCACTCGTCTGGAGCGGGATGGTTGCGATCTGGTGGGAATGACTGGCATGCCGGAAGCAGCGCTGGCTCGTGAGTTAGGGATTCCTTATGCCAGCTTGTGTCTGGTGGTTAATCCGGCCGCAGGTAAGGCCGAGGGTGAAATCACCATGGAGGACATTCAGCGAGTCATCGCGGGCGGCATGGATCAGGTTCGTGAAGTACTCGCCGCGACCTTGCAGGGCATGTCGTCCAGCCCGGTCGCTTAACTGGCTGGAACAATACTGGGCTTGCCTCATAAAAAAACACCCGCACATTGGCGGGTGTTTTTGTTTGATCGGCTGGCTATCAAGGCAAAGGTATCAGCACTGAGACACGATAGCCGAGGTATCAGGGCTGAGCTGCAGGGACGGTACTGTTGTTTGCATTGTTCTCAGTTTCGTCTTGGGCTTTGTCTTGGGCTTCAGGCTCCTCGTAACGATCTACCTGAATCAGTACGCCCAGTAATGGGTGGTCAAGGTAATGCAGCTCGCCACTGCGCATACGGCGACTGGTGTTTAGGTCGGCAGCGCGCAAAGGCAGCCACTGCGGGGTATTGTTTATCTCAGCAACCACAGCCGTTACCAAAGTGTCCCCGGATGTCGTGTCACCGGATGTACGGTTAGCGGCTAGGGTGTCTGTCAGCGGTTGAAAAGCAACGGCTTCGGAGCTGGTCGCTACATCCGTCGCTGCGGTGTTGACCGTCACCGGATCTGGCAGGGTGAAAATCTGTTGTTCAACCGTCAGGTCGGGAGTGACATGCAGGTAGCGGCTGCGATGCAGGGTAAGGTCGCCACTGACAATGACCCGGAAGTTTTCCTTCTCATAGGTCAGTTCAATGTCATGACCTTTGGCCAGATCTTTGTCTTGCAGTGTTTCAAGCCAAGCCTGATGCCAGACAATGTGCATATCCGGGCGATAAATAAAACGCGCGGCGGCGTCTCCTAGGAGGCGGTCATCAAGCAAGATCACGGGCTCGATGACGTCAGTCCCGGAAGGCACAGAGTTGTCGTTATCGGTTGGCTTGCCGGCCATTGGCGACAACTCAGAATCCGCGATATCGCTATTGCCACCTGCCTCTATAAGATCAAAGCTCGCCTCATTGCTGGCGTTCTGTTCGCGCTCAGTTTCTGCCAATAAGCGAGCTTGTTCTGCACGCTGTTCGAGTAATGGCCAGTGCTCTTCACGGGCGCTGTTTTCATCCAGATACGCAAACAGAATGACCTCAACCCGGTAGCGGTCTTCCGCTTGGGTCACGGCGCTGGTCAGCAACATTGCGCTGGTCAGCAGGGTAGTGGCTACCTGAGTGGCAGAAAATCTCACGCGTTAGGGTCCTTCTGTAAGTCGACCAAGAGTTGATCAATGGTCTGGAAGCGTCGGTCAATGGTGTCCATGTTGGCGTAAAAGCGTAATGAATTACCGTCGTCCAGTTTATAGGCATCCGGGCGTGTCTGCACCAGCTTGATCAGGGTGAAGGGGTTGATCTCGGTATCACGGGCAAATTCAATGCGCCCGGTGCTGTCGTTGGCATCCAGTCGGGCGATACCCAGTGGCTGCAACTTGAGCTTCAGTGAGGTCACGTTAAACAGATGCTTCACTGGGTCCGGTAACAGACCGAAGCGGTCGATCATCTCGACCTGAAGTTCTTTCAGGGCGATGTCGTCCTTGGCCGAGGCGATACGTTTGTACAGCGTCAGGCGCGAGTTTACATCCGGCAGATAATCGTCCGGGATGCGGGCTGGCAGGTGCAGGTTAACGTCGGCACCGTGAGTGCTGGCCAGATCCACCGATGGCTCTTTGCCGGAGCGTATGGCATTCACGGCTTGCTCAAGCATTTCCATGTACAGCGTAAAACCAATGGTTTCGATCTGCCCGGACTGTTCGTCGCCGAGCAGTTCACCCGCCCCACGAATTTCAAGGTCGTGGGTGGCGAGCATAAAGCCAGCACCAAGGTCTTGTGCGGCAGAAATGGCTTCCAGTCGTTTCTCGGCATCTTTGGTCAGTTTTTTGGGTGGCGTCAGCAGGTAAGCGTAGGCCTGGTGATGCGATCGGCCGACCCGGCCGCGTAACTGGTGTAACTGCGCCAGACCAAACTTATCGGCACGCTCGATAATGATGGTGTTGGCAGACGGAATGTCGATACCGGTCTCGATGATGGTGGTACACACCAACATGTTGAAGCGCTTGTGATAAAAGTCGCTCATCACGCTTTCGAGTTCGCGTTCGGACATTTGCCCGTGCGCGACGCCGATGCGTGCTTCGGGAATGGCCTCGCCGAGTTCACGCGCCACGCGCTCAATGGTTTTGACTTCGTTGTGCAGGAAGTACACCTGACCACCACGTAGAATCTCCCGCAGTACTGCCTCTTTCACCGTAGCGTCATCACTTGGGCGAACAAAGGTTTTGACGCTGAGGCGCTTGGCCGGTGGCGTGGCAATGATTGAAAGGTCACGAATGCTCGCCATCGCCATGTTCAGGGTTCGTGGAATCGGCGTCGCGGTTAACGTCAGAATGTCCACCTCAGCTCGCAAGGCTTTGATTTTCTCTTTCTGGGCGACACCAAAGCGGTGTTCCTCGTCGATAATCAGCAGGCCAAGATGATCAAATTGCACGTCTTTTTGCAGTAGCTTGTGGGTGCCGACCACAATGTCGGTTTTGCCCTCCAGCATGCGATCGAGTGCGGCTTGGGTGTCCTTGGCGGATTTAAAGCGCGACAGTACGTCGACCTTCACCGGCCATTCGGCAAAGCGGTCGGCAAAGTTCTGATAATGCTGTTGAGCCAGCAGGGTGGTAGGCACTAGCACCGCCACCTGCTTACCGCTCTGCACGGCCATAAAGGCGGCGCGCATGGCGACTTCGGTTTTACCAAAGCCGACGTCACCGCACACCAGGCGGTCCATCGGGCGGGGAGAGCACATATCGCCAATCACGGCTTCAATGGCGCTCTGCTGGTCGGGCGTTTCTTCATACGGGAACCCGGCGGCAAAGCGTTGATAGTCGTTGTCGGGTTCGTCGAAGGCAAAGCCTTTACGGGCCTGACGACGCGCGTAAATATCTAAAAGCTCGGCGGCTGTGTCGCGAATTTTCTCAGCGGCTTTGCGTTTTGCTGCCGACCATTTGTCCGTGCCCAGTTTATTGACCGGCGCGCGTTCCTGTTCTGCACCGCCGTAGCGGGAAATCAGGTGCAGGCTAGCAACGGGGACGTAAAGTTTGTCGTTACTGGCGTACTCCAGTACCACGAATTCGTTGACCTGACCGCCAGCATCCAGCGTCTGCAGACCAAGGTAGCGACCAACACCGTGATCCAAATGCACCACTGGGGCGCCTTCTTTCAGCTCCGACAGGTCACGGATGACCATGTCGCTGTCGGTTTTCTGTTTCTGACGACGGCGGGTCTGGCGAATACGCTGACCAAAGAGTTCGTTTTCGGTCACCAGATGCAGCGCATGACTCTGCTCATCGACGATGGACACGCCTTGTTCCAGCGGGCCGATGACCATACTGATGGGCGAGTCATCGTCTAAGGTGCTCGGCCAGTCGCCAAATTCCTTCGGCGTAATCCGGATGCGTCCCAGCATTTCTTTCAAGGCTTCACGGCGACCCGCAGATTCGACCACGAATACGATGCGCCCCGGTTTGCCCTCAAGCCAGCGCTGAACCTTTGCAAGGGGCGCCTCGGCGCGGGCGTCGACGCTCAGGTCCGGAAGAGCTTGTGTGGTGTACTCCGTCGCACCGGCACGATCTGGTAAACCAGCGGCATGCCACTGTGCGCGCGGGTATTGGTTGAGCTGTGAGAAGAGCTCATCGGTGGCCAAAAACAGATGCGCGGGTGCCATGATCGGTCGCTGAATATCGTAGCGGCGGCTTTCGTAGCGGGATTCCACGTCATCACGGAAGTGCTGGGCGGCGCTTTCGATGCCAGCATCATGAATAATCAGCGTGTTATCGGGCAGGTGATCGAACAGATGGCCAAGATCGTCAGTAAAGAACAGCGGTAAAAAGTATTCGATGCCGGCTGGCGCAATGCCTTGTGCCACGTCGGTAAATACGGGGCAAGACTTAGGATCGTTATCAAAGAAGTCGAACCAGCGGGTCTTAAAGGTTCGTATCGCCCCGGTATCCATTGGGAATTCCCGCGCAGGCAGAATGCGTACCTGATCGGTTTTCTCCAGCGTTCGCTGGCTGTCGGGATCAAAGGTGCGCAGCGATTCAATTTCATCGTCAAACAGCTCGATACGGAACGGCTGCTCGTGCCCCATGGGGAAGATATCCATGATGGCGCCGCGTACGGCGAACTCGCCGTGTTCGTAGACCGTATCTACGCAGTGATACCCGGCATTTTCAAGCTGCCGACGGGTATTGGCCACATCAAAGGTCTGGCCAATATCGAGTGCGAAGGTCTGCCCCTGATAAAAGCTCGCCGGAGGTAGCCGTTGTAACAGCGTGCTGACGGGCAGTATCAATACCCCCTGACGCAAGTCATGCAGTTGGCTCAGCGTCGCAATGCGCTGCGAGATGATGTCCTGATGCGGTGAGAAAACGTCGTAGGCCAGAATCTCCCAGTCCGGGAAGTGCAGTACCGTGAGAGTAGGAGAGAAAAACCGGATTTCTTCTTCCAGCCGCAACGCGGCACTGGTGTCGTGGGTGACGACTAAGGTCAGGCCTTTGTGGTCACTGGCGGCTTTGGCGATGGCCAGTGCCTGACTGGCCCCATTGAGGGCGCCCCAGAAACGGCGGTCTCCCGCGCGGGTGGGGGTGTCTGGACTCAAAGGGCTGACCATATCGGCTCCGTAGACGCTGTCTTCAAAAAGGGCAGCAAGTGTAACCAAAGGGGGTGTGGCTGTTAACTGTCGCAGGCGATCTTCAACCATGCGGTGGCATTGTGCCCAACACGGCCATTGCCTGACCGGATCAAACATTTGTCGTCAGGGGGCAAAATCGGCATAATACCGCCGCAAATTTTTACCCGTTTAACTCACTACGAAGGTGACCCCGTGAGCCAAGATATGCGCGACGCCTGCTTGCAGGACTGGATGGACCGAGAAACCATCGCCGAATCTATGATCCCACTGATTGGTGCTCTGTACCGTCAGAAAAGCATTGTTACTTCGGTCTACGGCCGTCCTGTGATCAATCGCTCTGTGATTGACCTGCTGAAAGCGCACCGCTTTGTACGTCACATGGAAAACGAAGAGCTGTCAGTGCATGACACCTATCAGGTGCTGAAAGCCCTGGGTGAAATGGACATTGCACGTGCTCACATCGACCTGGGTAAGCTGGCGGTTAAATACCGCAAAGAAGGCGCAGGTCAGGACGTTAAAGCCTTCCTCGAAAGCGAACTGTCTTCTCTGGTTGCTGATAACTCAGCCGAAAGCGAAAACCGCGACGTGGTTCTGTACGGTTTCGGTCGTATTGGTCGTCTGTTGGCTCGCATCCTGATCGAGAAAGAAGGTGGCGGTAACGGTCTGCGTCTGCGCGCTATCGTCGTTCGTCGTGGTAAAGGTGATGACCTGGTTAAGCGTGCGTCACTGCTGCGTCGTGACTCTGTACACGGTACGTTCCGCGGCTCTATCAGCGTTGATCATGAGCAGGAAGCCATCGTTGCTAACGGCACTTACATCAAGATCATTTACGCCAACAATCCGGCTGAAATCGATTACACCCAGTACGGTATTAACAATGCGCTGGTGATTGATAACACGGGTGTATGGCGCGATGAAGCTGGCCTGGCCCAGCACCTGGAAGCCAAAGGTACTGCTCGCGTGCTGTTGACTGCACCGGGTAAAGGTGACCTGAAGAACATCGTATACGGCATTAACAACAGCGTGATTGAGCCAAGCGACAAGATTCTGTCTGCGGCATCATGTACGACTAACGCGATCACGCCAGTACTGAAAGTGATGAACGACCAGTACGGCATTGATAACGGTCACGTTGAAACCGTTCACTCGTACACCAATGATCAGAACCTGATCGATAACTACCACAAAGGTGATCGTCGTGGTCGTTCAGCACCACTGAACATGGTTATCACCGAAACAGGTGCTGCCAGCGCCGTGGCGAAAGCGCTGCCAGAACTGAAAGGTCTGCTGACCGGTAACGCGATCCGTGTACCAACGCCTAACGTTTCAATGGCGATCCTGTCTCTGAACCTGAAGAAAGACGTGACCGCAGAAGAAGTAAACGACTTCCTGCGTGATCAGGCGCTGCATTCTGCTGTGCAGAAGCAGATCGATTGGGTTAACTCTCCAGAAGTCGTTTCTACCGACTTCGTAGGTAATGGCCACGCTGGCATCGTTGATGCAAAAGCGACCATTGCTAATGGCAACCGCGTAAATCTGTACGTGTGGTACGACAACGAATACGGCTACAGCCGTCAGGTTGTGCGTATTGCTCAGCAGGTCTGTGGCGTCGAATACACGACGTACCCAGCTCGCGGATAAGCTGTCAATCAAGCCGTTGCCCTTGCAACGGCTTTTTTTTGTCTAAGCTTTGTACAAAGCAGTTTTCTTGATGCACTGACTTCGCCGGATTCTGGTCTATTTGGGCCTTAGTCCAGTGGATAAAAGTCAGTTGCGTCATTATAATTAGCGCGATTTTTTACTTGGGATATGGGCTTGTGTCCTTCCCGGGCTGTGCAAACCTTCTGGCAGGTCACCCCAACGATGGGCGTGACCTGCTGGTTTGCGTGTCTGAGGCAGGGCAACCAACGAGTCCGAACGTGATTAGGCGAGGCGTATGATCAACATTAAGAAAGGTCTCGACTTACCAATCACCGGCAGTCCTGCACAGTCAATTTCGGAAGGTCCAAAAGTCACTCAGGTGGCTCTGGTGGGTCCGGATTACGTTGGTATGAAGCCAACGATGGCAGTTCAGGTCGGTGATCGAGTCAAGAAAGGCCAGGTGGTATTCACCGACAAAAAAACCGAGGGTGTCCAATACACCGCGCCTGTGGCAGGCGTAGTGAAAGCGGTCAACCGAGGTGAGCGTCGAGTGTTCCTGTCTCTGGTTATCGAGGCCGATGGTAACGACGAAGAAACCTTCACTAAATATGCACCGGAACAACTGAGCAGCCTGAACGCTGCAGACGTTGAAGCTAACTTGGTGGCTTCAGGTCTGTGGACCTCACTGCGTACCCGTCCGTACTCAAAAGTACCGACACTGGGCAGCCGTCCGGAAGCAATCTTCATCAATGCGATGGATACCAACCCGCTGGCAGCCGACCCTCAGGTCGTCATCAGTGCCGATGCGGAAGCCTTCAAACAGGGTGTGACGGTATTAAGCCGCCTGACCGAAGGTAAAACTTATGTATGTAAGGCGCCGGGTGCTTCCATCCCAGAAGCGGGCGTTGAGCAGTCTGAAGAGTTCGCCGGGCCACACCCTGCGGGCCTCAGCGGTACTCACGTACATTTCTTACACCCTGTCAGCGAGAATCGCGTTGTCTGGACAGTGGGTTACCAGGACGCAATCGCCATTGGTAAACTGTTTACGACAGGTGCGTTGAGCAGCGAGCGCGTTGTCGCTGTTGCTGGTCCACAGGTTAAGCAGCCACGTCTGGTTCGTACCTTGGTAGGTGCCTCACTGACAGAACTGACAGCAGGCGAACTGAAAGATGGCGAAAACCGTCTGATTTCTGGTTCTGTGTTTGCGGGTCGTACTGCCGGTGATGATCTGGGCTTCTTAGGCCGTTACCACACTCAGGTGTCGGTGCTCGAAGAAGGCCGTGCACGCCCAATGCTGCACTACCTGCGTCCTGGCTTCGATCGCTTCTCTGTCATGCCAATCTACATCTCTAAGTTGATGGGCAAACTGTTCGATTTCACCACTTCAACCAATGGCTCCGAGCGTGCCATGGTGCCGGTGGGTGCCTACGAGCGCATCATGCCACTGGACGTGCTGCCGACTCAGTTGCTGCGTGCACTGATCGTTGAAGACATGGAAAGCGCCGTTGCCTTGGGTGCACTGGAAATGGACGAAGAAGACATTGCTCTGTGCAGCTTCGTCTGCCCGGGCAAATACGAATACGGTCCGATTCTGCGTAAGAATCTCACCCGAATCGAAGCGGAGGGTTAACCATGGGTCTGCGTAGTATGCTCGACAGTCTCGAGCCTCACTTTGTAAAAGGTGGCAAGTTCGAGAAGATGTACCCGCTGTATGAGGCAATTGATACAGGTTTGTATTCGCCTCCTAGCGTCACTAATAACACGTCACACGTGCGTGATGGTATCGACCTGAAACGCATCATGATTACTGTGTGGATGTGTACCTTCCCGGCCATGTTCCTGGGTATGTACAACATCGGTCTCCAGGCGAACGAAGCCATTGGTGCCGGTGCAGGTACGGCACTGGAAGGCTGGCGTGAAATGCTGATCGCCATGTTGGGTGGCGGTGGCCACGATGCAACCAGTCTCTGGGACAACATGGTCTTCGGGGCCGCGTACTTCCTGCCGGTGTATGCCGTCACTTTTATTGTGGGTGGTTTCTGGGAAGTGCTGTTTGCCACGATTCGTAAGCACGAAGTGAACGAAGGCTTCTTCGTAACGTCGGTGCTGTTTGCCCTGACGCTGCCGCCAACGATTCCACTGTGGCAGGTGGCTCTGGGTATTACCTTTGGTGTCGTGATCGGTAAAGAGATCTTCGGCGGTACTGGTAAAAACTTCCTGAACCCAGCGTTGACTGGCCGTGCTTTTCTGTTCTTCGCATACCCGGGCGCTATGTCTGGTAACGCGGTGTGGACGGCTGCGGACGGCTACACAGGTGCGACAGCACTGGGTCTGGCTGCAGAAGGCGGCGTTGAGAAAGTGGTTGAGTCCGGTATTACCTGGATGGACGCTTTCCTCGGTTTCGTTCCCGGTTCTATGGGTGAAGTCAGCACGCTGGCCATCATGATTGGTGGTGGTGTTCTGTTGATGATGAACATTGCTGCTTGGCGCATCGTTGCTGGTGTGATGATTGGTATGGTCGGAATGACCATGCTGTTGAACGCCGTCGGCTCAGATACGAATCCGCTGTTTGACATGCCTTGGTACTGGCACCTGGTAGTGGGTGGCTTCGCGTTCGGTATGTTCTTCATGGCGACCGATCCAGTATCTGCGTCTATGACTAACAAAGGTAAGTGGTTCTTCGGTGGCCTGATTGGTGTGATGGTAGTGATGATTCGTGTCATCAACCCGGCATACCCAGAAGGCATGATGCTGGCGATCCTGTTTGCCAACCTGTTCTCGCCTCTGATCGACCACTTCGTCGTTCAGGCAAACGTAAAACGGAGGGTGGCACGTGTCAGCTAATAACGACAGCATCCAAAAAACTCTATTGGTCGCTGTACTGCTGTGTTTGGTGTGTGCAGTGATCGTTGCAGGTGCAGCGGTTTCTCTGAAGCCAATGCAGCTTGCCAACAAAGTAGAAGATAAAAAGCGCAACGTACTGGCTGCGGCCGGTATGTTGCAGGACGGCGTTAGCATTGAAGAGCAGTTCAAACAGATCACGACTCGCATTGTGAATCTGGAAGCCGGTCGTTTTGCGACCGACGCTGAACTGCAGGAAATCCGCGATGCCGGTCTGGACCCAGACAACTACGATCAGCGTAAAGCGTCTAAAACGCCTGCGTTGTCTCGTGCTCTGGCGGGTAGTGAAGACCCGGCAGCGATCAAGCGTCTGGAAAAATACGCGGCGATCTACCTGATTAAACGGGGCGATGCGATTGAAAAAGTGATTCTGCCAATTCACGGTTACGGCCTGTGGTCGACTCTGTATGGCTTCGTGGCACTGAAAGGTGACATGGATACCATCGTCGGTCTGGGCTTCTACTCTCACGCTGAAACCCCAGGGTTGGGTGGTGAAGTAGATAACCCGAAGTGGAAATCGCTGTGGGAAGGCAAAAAGCTGTTTGACGAGCAGGGCGACATCGCAATCACTGTGGTGAAAGGTCCGGCCGAAGCAGGCAACCCTTACCAGGTTGATGGCCTTTCAGGGGCTACTCTGACCAGCCGTGGTGTCGATAACCTGGTGCGTTTCTGGGTTGGCGATAATGCCTTCGGCGGTCTGTTAACCAAACTGAAATCGCAGGGAGCCTGAGATGTCACAGATTAAAAATGTCCTGACCGAACCGCTGTTCAGTCAGAACCCGATTGCGGTTCAGATCCTGGGTATCTGTTCTGCGCTGGCGGTTACGACCAGCCTGCAGGTCACTCTGGTGATGTGTCTGGCTCTGACGTCGGTAACGGCGTTGTCTAACACCGGTATCGCGTTGATCCGCAACCACATTCCAAACAACATCCGTATTATTGTGCAGATGACCATCATTGCCTCTCTGGTAATCGTGGTAGACCAGGTACTGAAAGCTTACGCCTACGAAATCAGTAAGCAGCTGTCGGTATTCGTGGGTCTGATCATCACTAACTGTATCGTAATGGGTCGCGCAGAAGCCTTCGCGATGAAGAACGGTCCAGTACTGAGCTTCTTTGATGGTGTCGGTAACGGTCTGGGTTACTCAGTCGTTCTGATCACTGTGGCGGTGGTTCGTGAATTGTTTGGTGCCGGCAAGCTGCTGGGCTTCGAAGTTCTGCCTCTGGTTACAGAGGGTGGTTGGTACCAGTCCAACGGTCTGTTGCTGTTGCCGCCATCTGCGTTCTTCATCATCGGTGGTTTCATCTGGGTACTACGTACCTGGAAGAAAGACCAGGTGGAGAAATCAGAATTTAAGATTCTTCCAAACACTGAACACAGCGGAGGTCACTGATGGAACACTATATCAGCCTGCTGGTTAAGGCGATTTTTGTAGAAAACATGGCCCTGGCGTTCTTCCTGGGCATGTGTACCTTCCTGGCGATCTCGAAGAAGATTCAGACGTCTCTGGGTCTGGGTATTGCGGTTGTTGTTGTACTGGCGATCACTGTGCCAGTGAATAATCTGATTTATACCTACCTGCTGAAAGAAGGCGCGCTGATCTGGATCAGCACCGACTTCGCAGCCGTTGACCTGAGCTTCCTGGGCCTGCTCACCTACATTGGTGTCATTGCAGCCATGGTTCAGATCCTGGAAATGGTGCTCGATAAGTTCTTCCCATCACTGTACAACGCATTGGGTGTATTCCTGCCGCTGATTACCGTGAACTGCGCCATTATGGGTGCGTCACTGTTTATGGTTGAGCGTGACTACGACCTGGCAGAATCTACCGTATACGGCGTCGGCGCTGGTATCGGGTGGGCGCTGGCGATTACGGCTCTGGCCGGCATTCGTGAGAAGCTGAAGTACAGCGATGTGCCTGACGGTCTGGAAGGTCTGGGTATTACTTTTATGACGGTTGGCCTGATGTCTCTGGGCTTCATGTCATTCTCTGGCGTATCACTGTAAGGAGTCGATTGTGGAATTAGAAATCATACTCGGCGTTGTGATGTTCACCGTGATCGTACTGTCACTGGTGTTCGTCATCCTGGGTGCTCGTAGCAAGCTCGTTAACTCAGGCAAAGTTAAAATCCTGGTGAACGGCGAACGCACCGTTGAAACTGAAGCGGGCGGTAAGTTGCTGAATACTCTCGCTGCTAACAATATCTTCCTGTCATCTGCCTGTGGCGGTGGTGGTACCTGCGCACAGTGTAAGTGTGTCGTGAAATCGGGCGGTGGCGAAATGCTGCCAACCGAAGCATCTCACTTCACTAAAGGCGAAGCCCGTGAAGGCTGGCGTCTGTCGTGTCAGGCACCGGTTAAGCAGGATATGGAAGTTGAAGTTCCTGAAGAAGTCTTCGGTGTTAAGAAGTGGGAGACCACGGTTGTTTCTAACCCGAACATGGCAACCTTCATTAAAGAACTGACGCTGGCATTGCCTGAAGGCGAGAACGTTGACTTCCGTGCCGGTGGTTACGTCCAGCTGGAATGTCCTCCGTACGAAATCAACTTCTCTGACTTCGACATCGAAGAAGAGTACCGTGGTGACTGGGAGCGTTTCGGCTTCTTCGATCTGAAAGCGGTAAACAATGAAGATGTGATTCGTGCCTACTCGATGGCGAACTATCCGGAAGAGAAGGGTGTTGTTAAGTTCAACATCCGTATTGCTACGCCGCCTCCAGGCAGCAAAGGCATCAACCCGGGCATCATGTCATCCTACGTGTTCAACCTGAAGCCAGGCGATAAAGTGACGGTATACGGTCCATTCGGTGAATTCTTCGCGAAAGATACTGACGCGGAAATGGTCTTCATTGGTGGTGGTGCAGGTATGGCACCGATGCGCTCGCACATCTTTGACCAGCTTAAGCGTCTGAACTCTAAGCGTAAGATCAGCTTCTGGTACGGTGCACGTTCATTGCGTGAACTCTTCTACCAGGATGAATACGACATGCTGGCCGAAGAGAACGACAACTTCGAATGGCACGTAGCCATGTCGGATCCGCAGCCTGAAGATAACTGGGAAGGCCTGACGGGCTTCATCCACAACGTACTCTACGAAGAGTACCTTAAGGATCACCCAGCCCCTGAAGACTGTGAGTTCTACATGTGTGGGCCACCGATTATGAACGAATCGGTGATCAACATGCTGCTTGACCTCGGCGTTGAGCCTGAAAACATCATGCTTGATGATTTCGGTGGCTGATCAGCGACTTAAAAAAACCGCGCCTTGCGCGGTTTTTTTTCGCCTGAAATTTGTGCAGATAGGGCACAATTGTGATGAAACCGTATCGACTGGTCGAAATTTACACAATTTCTTGATCTGAAAGCGGGGAAACGTCGGTCTTTCTTGTCAGTTTCCGGTATCATGTCACACCAGCGTCGTAATCGGTCGCTACACTCACCTCGACATCTGAGATTACCGAGCAGTTTATGAGCAACGCAGCACAACAAGAAAAAGCCCCGATAAACTGGGCTGCCACGACCATGTTCATTATTACCACGGGCGTCGCCGTGACCCTGGTCCCTTGGTATGGCATGACGTACGGCTACGAAACATCAACCTGGGTCGCATATGTCGTTCTGACCTGGCTCACTGGTATGGCAATCACCGGTGGTTACCATCGCCTTTGGTCACACAACGCCTACGATGCCCATCCTATTCTGCGTGTTTGGTACGCTTTGTGGGGGGCTGCCGCATTGGAAAACACCATCCTCGATTGGGCGTCTGGCCACCGTGTTCACCACCGTCACTGCGACGATGTGGAGAAAGACCCATACTCAGCCAAGCGTGGCCTGTGGTTCTCACACATGGGTTGGATGATCCGCGAGTATCCGAGTGGTCGCGTTGACTTCGCTAATGTTAAAAATCTGATGAAAGATCCCATTGTGATGTGGCAGTACAAGTACTACGTGCCAATCACCTTCGGTATGAACATTGGTGTGCCACTGGCACTGGGTCTGATCTTTGGTGACGTTTGGGGCATGCTGTTGCTGGCGGGCTTCCTGCGTATCGTCACCACCCATCACGTGACCTTCTTTATTAACTCCATCGCCCACAAGTGGGGCTCACAGCCTTACACGGACGAAAACACTGCGCGCGACAATGCATTCTTTGCGTTTCTGACGCACGGTGAGGGGTATCACAACTATCACCACATTTTCCAGACAGACTACCGTAACGGCATTCGCTGGTACCACTGGGATCCTACCAAGTGGTTCATCAAAGCCTGTTCCTGGGTCGGTCTGGCCAGCAACCTGAAAACCGTACCGGACTTCAAGATTCGTCGTGCTATGGTGAAAATGCAGTTTAAGCGTGCACAAGAGAAGCTGGCGAAAGGTGACAACACTGAGAAGTGGACAGCGCTGCTGGAAAAAGAATACGAGAAGTACCATCACATGCTGAATGAGTGGGCTGAAGCTCAGTCTGGCAAGCTGGATGAAACTCGCAAGCAGCTGAAAGAAAAGTGGGAAAAGACGGCGATCCGTCAGCAGTACCACGAGCTGGAAGAACAGCTGCATGAGCAGAGCGAACGTATTAAGGCCTTGATGGCCGAATACAAAGCGTCTCTGGCTTAACCAGCCGTCGCAAGAGAAAGCCCCGACCTCGGGGCTTTTTTGTGCCTGCAATTTACTTATACCGTTATCTATATCGAAGTGTATTCGATGAGGCGCAATCTATGAGTACCCGTTGGAGTAGCGGGGAGTGCGAGAGAGAGTGGGGCGAACTGAACCTATGTATTCATGAGGTGTGTTCTGGGCGTCTGTGTGGCAACAGAGGGATTCCATGTTGAAACAGCGTATGTTCTTGCTACACGTTTACGAATAGCCCTGGACGTTGGTCAGCGTTTCGTTGGGCTGAGGGGGTTTTGCGTTCGGCAGGAGCTGTGTTTCGTTGGTAAGCACCGGGGCAAACGGAGTAGACTGGGCGCCGCATTGAATGCATTGCTTTTTTGGGGCTTGGATGTGTTTGTGAATGGTGACCAGTGTGTTTGTGTTACTAACCTTCCCCCTGATGTATTAATTGAAAGTCCTGTCACAGAGGAGAGAATCCATGGCAAACGTGGTCATTACAGGTGCCAACCGAGGTATCGGTCTGGCACTGGCAAAATTGTACGAAGCACGCGGTGATTCCGTGACGGCGGTCTGTCGTGAGAGCAACGATGAAATTGAAGCCATTGCCGATCAGGTACTGTCCGACATCGATGTGACTAACGAAGCGCAGCTGCCAAGCATTGCCATGGTGTTGGATAAGATTCTCGATGATCCGATTGATGTGCTGATTAATAACGCCGGATTGTTTACCAATGAGACGTTGCATGATCTGGACAGCGACCGCATTCGCGCCCAGTTAGAGGTGAATGCCATTGCGCCGTTAATGGTCACTCGTGAGTTGCTGCCGTTGATGGCAGAAGGCACAAAAATCGCGAATATCACCAGTCGCATGGGCTCGATCGAAGACAATACGTCTGGCGCATATTACGGTTACCGTGCCTCCAAAGCGGCGGTGAATGCCATTGGTAAGAGTCTAGCGAATGACCTTAAGCCCCACGGTGTAATGGTGGCTCAGATTCATCCGGGGTATGTACAGACCCGTATGGTAGGTTTTACCGGTGATATTACTCCAGAGCAGGCTGCGGAAGGCATCGCCGCTCGCATTGATGAATTGACCCTCGAAACGACCGGAGGCTTCTGGCACTCTAACGGCCAGTCACTTCCTTGGTAAGTTGTCGGAGAATTTAAGTATGAAACCACGTATCGCAAAAAAACATCACAGTCGCTATCTGGCGGAGTTTCTGGTGGAAGCCAGCCAGAATCCGGAGTGGAAAAAGAAGCTACAGTCCCTCTCTGACGAAACCAAACTCGATACCGCCGTTGATGGGTTTCCTGAGTATCTGCTTGAGGACTTCCCTGAAATCTCTGCGCTGGCGTTGCAATATTGTATCGAGCGCGTCGATTTAAACGAGGTTCCGCGAGCGGCATCCTGTTGGTGGCCGATCGAAGACGATACCCATTTTTATGTGGCGTATCCGGCAAACTTCCCGGAAACCAAGTTGTACATGGCCGTAGACTTTGATGACCATTCTGAGTGCTGCCACTAATGAGTGATCAAGGTCAGCATACGCCCGAGGCATTGCAGAACAAGCTGCGTGAGCAGCGCGATCTGTTTAATGAAGCCCATTCAACTCGCCTGCATCGCGCCATCAGTTGGTGGCGAGCGGCAACCGAGCAGATGGGCAATGCTGACCTGCAATTTGTCACCGCCTGGATTTCATTAAACGCCTGTTGCCTGACGGACGAGCAGCAACCCGGCAGTCGAGGTGTGATGCCGCTGCTTGAGCGGCTGGTTGCGTTGGATACGGACCAAGCGATTTACCATACCCTTTGGCACCAGTACTCAGGGCCAGTGAAAGCTTTGCTTAAAAACCCTTACGTTTACGGACCGTTCTGGGAAGCTCAACGAGGCGCGGATAACCAATGGCAGGAACATTTTGAGCGCTCTTCTGTTGAAGCGCTTAATTGTTTGTCCCGTAAAAAAGTCCCTGAATTGCTGGCGCTTACACTCGAGCGCTTAAGTGTTTTGCAGGCTCAGGTAATTGGCGGCGGGGCGACCTTTGCCAGTCGCGTAAACCGCGAACAGGTCGATACCGGGGCGGCATTGTTAATGAGCTTATTGCCCACCATTATTCAATTGATGTTGAATCACCCGGATGAAGATTGGGGTGAACTGGCGTTCCCTGTGGTTAGTCGTTAATGAAGCGCGCCAGACGTAAGGTTCGTCAGCTAATCCATGAAGATCCGGCACTTGAAGTCCGCCATCAGGGGAAATTTTTGTTAAGTAAGCTTGAGCAAACAGAGCGAAGTACCAACGTTGCTCTCACTGTCTACGGTCTGAACCAACTGACTAAAAAACAGTCAAAGAGGCTCATTCACCATTCTTTGAGGTGAGTCATGACCCCTGATACCCAAGATCAAACCATCCAATTCTTAAACTCCCGTGAGGTAGAGCGTCGGTTGCAGCGATTGGAGTCGCAGCTACAGTCTCTGGTGGCACTGATGCCACAAGCGTTACAAACACCACAAGCGCTCGGCAATCCCCCAACACCTGTTGGGCAAAATGACGATGCCTATCTCGATGATGCCTGTCTCAATGATGTGGACCTCTATGATGCCAGTTTCGATGGCACGGACCGCGATGAAACTGATGCATTTATTCGGGAGGCGTTGCAAGAAGTCAGCCGCCAGCGTGATGAAGTGGCATTGCAACTGGTGCAATTGTCGGCGGCGAACGACGAGTCTTTTTGATTCCGTCTCGTACTCAATGGCAGCTGGTAATCTGAGATTACCAATGCGTTTTAACAGAGATTCCTGGCTCGCGAGTAGAGCACAAAAAAACCGCTGATGTCAGCGGTTTTCTTTGTGTTTATCGCTTCACTTCTTAAGTGAATGTGAACAGCTTAAGCGGCCTTATTTTCGTCCGCGTCGGCAGCTTTCACAACTTCATCAAACGTCATGTTGGCGTTGGACGTCAGGCGATCCAGAAAGACCTCATTAAAGATCGAACCGGGCGTCCAGATTCCGCCTTTGGCCCAGCGTTTTTTCCCGGAATTGTGATAATCCTTTGCCAGGCACACGGCGGCTTCACCTAACATTTTTGCGGTAAAGCCATAACCCGGATCTTTGTCTCCAGTCACTTTGGTTTCAATCACAGGGCGAGAGGCCTGCTTGTCGTCTTGATAGCCATAAAAACGAATATCAAAGAAACCGGTTTCCTGTTCTTTTTCCGAGGGGCCTTGGCCGGGCTTTGGCAGTAGGTAGTTTTCCAGTAACCAACGGGAAGGTTTTAGTGCAGCACCGACAATAAATGCGCCCAAACCGAAGGTCATGGCTTTGGCCATTCGACGGCCTTTGCTGCCTTTCCCCGTCAGCATGGCTTCGGAGTACTGGAAACGTTCACCATAGGCTTTATCCAACAAGGCGTTGGTACGATGAACGATGCGGGTGTTAATGGCTGCCATGATAAATGGCATGGCCCAGGCCCCTGAGGCACGGTCACGGAACGCACCACGAGGTTCGTTCTGACGTGCGCGGAAGCCGTGATCTGGCGGACACAGAGAGTAGGGGTTGGCCAGGTCCTTTTTCACCGACGGGTTTGCCAGAGCTTCTTTCGTGAGTTGCATCATGCTGGCGATGGTGCCGCCCGACATACCACCTTTGGCTACTTTTACGCGCATTTCAATACGAGGCAGAGTGTGGCCGAAACGCTCTTTTGCCAGACTCTGCAGATGCTGTACACCCATATCGGACGGAATCGAATCAAAACCGCAGCAGTGAACAATACGTGCGCCGGTTTCTTTGGCGCGGCCTTCGTAAGTATCCAGCATGCGTTTGATCCATTGCGGCTCACCGGTCAGGTCGCAGTAATCAATGCCTGCTTCAACACAGGCTTTGACCAGTGGCTCGCCGTATAACGCGTAAGGGCCGACGGTAGAAACGATCACGCGGGTGTTGGCACACAAGGCCGCGAGTGCGTCGGGATCGGCGGCATCGGCCAGCAGAATGTCGACCTGACCGGCGTCCTCTCCCAGCGCTTTCACCAGAGTGCCACGTACTTGCTGTAATTTACGTTCAGAGCGCCCGGCGATGGCCCATTTAAGATCACGGTTCAAACCATATTGGCTGGCGATGTAGCGGGTCAGAATGGCCCCCACAAATGAGCTGGCACCGTAAATAATGACGTCGTACTTGCCGCGTGGCATGGCATTCTCCTCTGGCCTGAATAGCAATGATGGGCCCACATTAGCAGCCTTTGATGAGATTGAAAAAGGGGGAATACGGCCGTTTGATAGAGGCAAATTGGCATATTCGATAAACCATATATGCTAAATATCATATATATGGTAAAACGCATACTTCAGGTGGGCGACTCAGGTATGCGGTCTGCAGCAGTAGTAGGAGTGGTTGTGAGAGCAGTAGCAAGAGTAGTAGCAAGAGCGAAGCTCATGCTGGGTAGAACCCCCGTGATCGCTCGACACTCAGTGTCGCCAACGTCCTGAGAGCCAACACGTCTTAGTCATCACGAGAAGCAGAGCCGATAGTGTCATGAGCAAGATTAATCCGGTTGAACTAATGAAACTGCTGGCCGACGACACTCGCCTGACGTCGGTGGTCGCCATTCGTCAGGGGCCACGTTGTGTGTGTGATCTGATGTCCTTGTTGACTCTTAGCCAACCGAAAGTATCGCGTCACTTGGCGATTCTTCGCGAAGCGGGATTGGTCACCTCGGAGCGTCGTGGCCAATGGGTGTATTACTCCCTCGCCAACGATCTCCCAGAATGGATTATTCAGATTATCGAAACGCTGAGCCCGCCCGTTGAGGCTGCCATGGCTGAGCATTCCTCCCCAATATTACTTACTCCAGGAGTGCAGTCTGACTGCTGTTAACCATGTTAAAAGTACTTTTTATCTGTACCCACAACCGCTGTCGCAGCATTCTTGCTGAGGCGCTGACCCGACATATCGCCAGTGACGTGATCGACGTACGCAGTGCCGGTAGTCAACCTGCAGGTGTGGTATTTCCGGGCTCGCTGAGGTACCTCGAAAGTCAGGGTATTTCGACAGCCTGCCTGAGCAGCCAGAGCTGGGATGAGCATGAATCCTTCCAACCGGATGTGGTGATTACGGTATGTGATAGTGCCGCTGGTGAAACTTGCCCAGCCTGGTTTGGTCAGGCGGCGCGTGTGCATTGGGGGCTAGAAGATCCGTCGAAGTTACCGGATGAAACTCAGCAGCAAGAGAAATTCATTGAGGTCGGCCAGATGATGCAGGATCGTCTGCAAACGTTAGTGACGGCATTGCGAAGCGGTGACATCAATTATGCAGAGTCCGATAAAGACTCTCTGGCGTTAGCTATTACGCAGATTCTGGTGAGGGCGCAGTAATGGGTATTTTTGAGCGGTATTTATCGGTTTGGGTTGGGCTTGCCATTATCCTCGGTATTGGAGTGGGTTTATTGAGCCCTGAGGTATTCGAGTGGGTCGCCAGTGCCGAACTCGCTAATGTGAATTTGCCCATCGCGGTACTCATCTGGCTGATGATTTATCCCATGATGATGCAGGTGGATTTTTCTTCCATTAAAGACGTGACTAAACAGCCTCAGGGACTGGCGCTGACCTTAGTGGTGAACTGGTTAATTAAGCCCTTTACCATGGCTGCATTAGGCTGGTTGTTTTTCCATCATCTGTTTGCCGACCTGGTGTCACCAGCGACGGCGCAGGAATACATTGCTGGCATGATCTTATTGGGTGTCGCGCCCTGTACTGCCATGGTGTTTGTCTGGAGTCACCTGACGCGTGGCGACGCCAATTACACCTTGCTGCAGGTCTCGGTGAATGATGTCATCATGATTTTTGCGTTCGCCCCGATTGCGGGTTTCCTGTTGGGTATTTCCGACATCGAAGTCCCGTGGGAGACTCTGCTGATGTCGGTCACCCTGTACGTGGTGCTGCCGTTATTGGCGGGTGTGGTGACTCGTAAAGTATTGGGCGAGCAGGGCGTGGCGCAATTATCTGCCAGCCTCAAACCCTTATCGATCATGGGGCTGTTAGCCACGGTTCTGATTCTGTTTGGCTTGCAGGCACCGCGTATCGTCGAAAACCCAATCGACATGCTGCTGATTGCAATCCCGTTATTAATTCAGACCTACGGTATTTTTGCGGTCACTTATTTCCTCGCAATACGTATGAAGCTTAAACACAACGTTGCGGCACCTGCGTGCATGATTGGCACCAGTAACTTTTTTGAACTGGCGGTTGCCGTTGCCATATCCTTGTTTGGTCTGCACTCCGGTGCAGCACTGGCGACGGTGGTCGGTGTACTGGTGGAAGTGCCTGTGATGTTGTCTTTGGTTGCGTTCGCTAACCGCACAAGGCACTGGTTTGAATAAAGGCGATTTCTCATGAAAAAGGCGGGTTTACTCAGCAATCCGTCTGATCATTTTTTAGAAGGCTTGGGAGACCCGCACGCCAGACTGCGGGTGTATCTCGCCAATCGTCCTTCACTGGAGCCGTTCGCCGATCCCGGTAGCCTACTGCCTTTGGCTGATGGTGACATCGACCTGATCAATCGCCATGAAGGCAATCATTGGCGCAAAATTTTTAATGTCTATGCCAAGTTTCTGGCTGAGCTTGGATTTCCGCCTACCGATAAGTTCAGTCGTTGGCAGGACTACCGTGATCAGGTCATGCTGCAACCCGGAAGCGACGTTGCCCTGATTTTCGGCCCACCGACACTTTCGAGTTTGGACCCAGATCATACCCATGTGTTTATGGGTAAACAGTTCGCTCAGGACTGCGGCTTTTTCAGTACAGATGGGGCACAATGGCTCACCCACGACATAGCGGTTAATCAGGCAGGCATGATGGTCTGCCCGTACTTTGATTATCGTCAGTTGTCGGATGAAAAAATTCGTTTTCTGGTTTCTCGGATAACCTTGCCATGGCTGAACTGATCGACATTGGGCTATACAACTTGTTGGGACTTTGCTGGCTATTGCTGGTGTGGTTTGGCTACGCTCGATTTGCCCGGTATCAGGCAAAGCGTACGGCCTCCTTGTCATCCGTGTTGCACGTGCATCGGGTCAACTGGATGCAGCGTATGCTCAAGCGTGAAGTGCGGGTAGGGGATGCGGCGCTGCTGGCTAACATTGAGCGCAACGTGAATTTTTTTGCTTCGTCTTGTGTGCTGATTATCGCAGGTCTGTTAACGGCACTCACTGCGACCGAGAAAATCAGCCTGATGCTCAGCACCATCTCCTTCGTGGAAGGCGACTCCTTAATTCAACTCGAATTTAAATTATTGGTGCTGGTGGCTATTTTTATTTATGCCTACTTCACATTCACCTGGTCGATGCGACAGTTTGGTTTTGCTTCGGTTTTAGTGGGGGCGGCCCCGAGTCCGGGTGATGACAGTGTTACGCCCTATGATCGTCGTAGCATGGCACTGTACAGTGCGAAGGTCATTGATCAGGCCAGTCACAGTTACAACAACGGCTTGCGTGCGTTTTACTTTTCGATGGCAGTATTAAGCTGGTTTATTTCGGTGGGGGTGTTTCTGTTTTCTGCGACCTTCATCACCGCCGTGCTGTACCACCGCGAGTTTCGTTCAAGCTCCTTGTCGGCACTGAAAAAAGCCGAAAACGTCGGCACCAAAATCTTCAAAGCCGACGACGACCTTTATAAAAACTGACCGACTGATGGCGCGACGCTGCTATATCTCTGCCGTCACGTTTGCGATCACGTTTGCTGTCACGTCTTCTCAGGACTGCCGCCCCCCTCGGTCAGGGCATGGATGATCCACGTAGCAGGTCCGTATTACCGCCAATGGCGCTGGTATTCACACTGATGGTTTTTTCAACGGCAAAGCGTTTTACATAATCCGGTCCGCCCGCCTTAGGGCCGGTGCCTGAACGTTTCATGCCGCCAAAGGGTTGCACGCCTACCACGGCTCCAATCTGATCGCGATTCACATACACATTGCCGACGCGGATCTGATGGCTCAGGTAATCAATGGTATCGGGGTTGCGGCTATGCACGCTTAATGTCAGGCCAAACTCGCAGGCATTAATGTCCTGAACGACCTGAGCGAGATTCTGTGCCTGGTAGCGCACCAGATGCAAAACAGGGCCAAAGTGCTCTTCCGTTAATTGTGAAATACTGTCGATTTCATACGCCACGGGCGATAAAAAATGTCCCTCATCCGGACCATCCGGTGACCGTGCCAACAAGCGACCATGGGTCTTCAGCCAACGCAAGTGGGCGTTCAGATGGTTTTTCGCGGCCATGGAAATCAAAGGGCCAATGTCAGTACTGACGTCTTCTGGATTACCGACTTTAAGTTCGCGCATGGCGCCTTGCAGCAGGCGAATGACCTCATCGGCAATGTCTTCTTGCAGGTACAGCACGCGCAAGGCGGAACAGCGCTGACCGGCACTACCAAACGCCGCGCGAATCACGTCCCGTACAATCTGTTCAGGCAAGGCCGTTGAGTCGGCAATCATGGCGTTCTGGCCACCGGTTTCAGCAATCAAGGGCGCCAGTGGCCCACGTCGGTCCGCCAGCTCCATGGCAATGCGGTGAGCCGTTTTGTGTGAGCCGGTAAAGGCGACACCACTAATACGCGGGTTTTGACACAGTACCGACCCCAGGTGCGGGCCGGAACCCGGAATACACTGCAATAGGTCGCTGGGGATACCAGCCTCATGCGCCAGTTCAACCGCACGGGCTGCAATCAGAGACGTGGCCTCCGCAGGTTTGGCAATCACCGCGTTTCCAGCGGCGATGGCGGCAGTGATCTGCCCGATAAAAATGGCCAGCGGAAAATTCCACGGGCTGATACATAGCCAGATACCGCGGCCTTCGTAATGCAGTTGGTTCAGTTCGCCCGTTGGCCCCGGTAAGGTGATGGGAGCATTAAAGCCGTTGGCCGTTTTATTATCATGGCCTTCTGGGGTGATATTACTGGCGTAATAGCGGCAAAAATCCACGGCCTCGCGAATTTCATCCACACTGTCCTGATAGGTCTTGCCGGCTTCCATGATACACAGCGCCATAAGCTCATGACGGTGTTGCTCGAGTAAATCGGCTAACGCCATTAACCATTGATAACGCAGGGCTGCGCTTTCTTCCAGTGGCGTCTGGCGCCAGCGTTCAAAGGCGGCATCGGCGGCGTTAATGACTTTGGGCACATCGTCCGGATTAAACCATTGCACTAACCCTATTGTTTGCCGCGCCAAATAAGGACTGGTGATCGTTTGGTCGGCAAGATAGGGCGTATGATGGGCGATGGCGACTTGAGGCCGGGCTTGCCAGTGCTTGTTTTTCCAGGCCGCGATATTACGTTCAAGTAGTTGTAATTCTGCGGGGTGATTCAGGTTCACACCACGTGAATTTTTACGGGGGGAAAGCAGGTGTTCAGGCAAGGGAATGTGCTCTGCCACGGCAAATCCGTGTTGTTCCGCTAACGTCAGCGGTGATCTTGCGAGCTGCTCGGCAGCAACGTCCTCAGAATACAAATGATGTACAAACGAGGTATTGGCGCCATTCTCTAACAGGCGTCTCACCAAATACGGAAGCAGCTCTTTGTGCGCACCGACCGGGGCATACACTCGTAAATGTTCAGGGCGCTTTTCAAACCAGCGTGAATACAGATGATCGCCCATGCCCTGTAAACGCTGGAACTCATACCCGTTAGCCAAGTGCCCGTTAGCCGAGTGCCCGTTTGCCGAGTGCCCGTTAGCTGAGAGGTAGGCATCGGCCATGGCGCTGATGGTCATCAATGTGTGAGCGTTGTGGGTGGCGAACTGCGGGAATAAGCGCGGGCTTTTCAGCATAAAAGAAGCGCACGCCAAATAGGAAATATCAGTGTGCTCTTTGCGGGTATAGACCGGATAACCAGACAGACCTTGTAGTTGCGCCAGCTTGATCTCGGTATCCCAGTAAGCCCCTTTGACCAGTCGGACTGGGATTTGCGTATCTTCTTGTTTCGCCAATGTATCGAGGTAGCCCAATACGGGCAGAGCACGTTTGCTGTAAGCCTGCACGGCCAATCCAAACTTGCCCCATTGCTGAGCGTCTTGAATGAGTACCTGCGTAAATAAGGCTAACGACAGCGGCAGCCGGTCGGCTTCCTCGGCGTCGATGGTGACCGGGATATCCAGTTGTCGTGCCTGTTGAACGAGTTGGCTTAGTCGTCGACCAAGGCGTTCCAATACATCATCACGCTGACGCTCTTCATAACGAGGGTGTAATGCCGACAACTTTACGGATAGGGAGCAAGGGGCCGTGTCGTCACTTTGACGAGTGGCAATCTGCTCAAGTGCCGTCAGGTAAGCCTGTAAATATCGCTCGGCATCCTCATCGGTCAGGGCGGCTTCGCCCAGCATATCAAATGAGAAACTCTGGCGTTCGCTGCGTTGTTCGGCGGCGTTATCCAGCGCATCTTCAATACGCTGGCCCAGAACAAACTGATTGCCCAGCATCTGCATGGCGTATTCCAGTGCATTACGCACCACTGGTTCGCCGGGGCGGGTCAGCAATCGCGCCAGAACATTCTTCAAGCGAGCAATGCGTCCAGTCAGGGATAGCCCACGCGTGGCCAGATTGATCAGCGCAGACTCGCTGTGGTTCAAGTGAGCATCCCAATCGCCATGGCTGACCTCCGAGCGGATAAAAGCATCGCGGGTCGCCGCATCAGGAATACGCAGCAGGGCTTCCGCGATGACCATCAGGGTCAGGCCTTCTTCGTTATCCAGGCTGTATTCCTGCATAAACTGCTCAAACAGCGAGCGACCATCGACCTCACTGCGCACCTCATTAATCAAGCGGGCAGCCTCACGACTGGCGTGCATTAGTAGTGGGGCGGAGAGCCCGGAGGCCAGCGCAGAGACCAGTTCTGGCTCTGCGGCATAACAGGTGTCATCGATGATGCGTAACCAGGTCTCGCACGACAGCTCTGGCGGAGCGCCACGTACCATCTCTTCTGGGCGAAACGTCTTAGTCATGCAAACTCTCCTGTGACTTATGGTCTGAGCATATCGTACTTGTGCACTATCAGTATGAGCCTTAATCGACAATTTTGCTGCGGTGATTTGGCCGGGTTGGGGTGTGATTGAGTCGAATGACGGATGGATTGGTGAGTGTGGTCGTTAGGGTGATGAGCAGGTATTCTCGATACATAAAGAACGACCGTCGTTACCCTTAATGTGGATGTTGGTCGGAGTTTGATACTGCATCTGGATGGATCATGGAAAAGACCAGAAACACAGTACTAGCGCTCTATCAGCAGCTCTCACAGGATGAGAAATTACGTCTGATAGGGTTTATCGTGATTTCAGTTTTATTATTGATTTTCGGTGTTTTTGGAAAATACCGATATATCCTGGTTGATGAGAATGTATTCATTCGCTTGTCTTTGTTGGGTGTTGTGCTCTCCTTATTGGCCAATGGTTACTTAGTGCATCGCAACTTCGTCACTCGGCGACAGGATATGAAGAGTGTTTCAAAGGGAAGGCATCCATGGTTTCCCATCATAGCGGCTTGTTTCTTCATTACTTTTGTCATGCATCTCGCTCTGCCAGTCGGCTTACCTTCCATGTTGCATACCATTTCAAATACGGAATCAACTCGGGTAATGCATGTGTATTCCAAATACAGGCTATCCAGCTCTACTTGCCGTTATCGGGTGTATGTTCGAAGTCCGTATTTTGCGGCAAACGATCATTTGTGCATTGAGGAGCAAGAAGTTTATCTGGCCATTAACCCGGGCGACATTATTGAAGTTGAAGGCTCAGAGTCCATATTTGGCTTTGAGTCGGAGTACTTTCGAAAAAGTAAGCATTAAAACTTTCCTGCGTACCAGATTTTTTATTACTGAGCTTGCGACCGGAACGTTCGGCGGTACAGCCAGGTCATCCCCAGTAAGGCCAGACCTAAACCAAGGAACGATGCGGCACGCCATAGTCCATCGAGACCTGACATGTCTGAAATAAATATCTTTAATGTCGCCAGCCCCATCAACAGGCTACCAAACCGATACCAGGATGCGCGTTCTTTCCATAACGACAGGAAGATGACAATCATGGCGGCGATGATGGCCGCTGCCGAGTAGCTGTACCATTCACCGGGTTCAATGCCCCGGTAGACACTTAGCTTTCCATCTTGCCAGAAGTGGCGCACGGTCAGTGCAACTAATAGGCCCGCCATTACCATGCTGGTCGCGCGGGCGATGATTCGTTCTTTTTCGTGGGAAAACAGCGTAAATACGATGGCGATTGCCAATGGACCGCCGTAGGCCAGAGTCATCAGGTTGAATACAGGCGTTGTTGAAAATACATCGCCACTCCAGATTGGGTTATTCCAGAGCAGGAGCGTGGCATAACTTAATAATGCCAGTGCGGTGAGTACTCGCGACATGATGGAGTACCACCAGTTCATGCCAGTACTGACCTGACTTCGGTAACGATACACCAGTGCCAGTGCACCCCATAAGATGGCATTGGTAGAGGCTTCTACTAAGCCGTAGTCTTTTGCGAAAACGTCTCCATCATAGAGGGCGTAGCGCAGCTCGGCCCCAGCAAAGAGCACAAATAAATGCAGGCTGGCGGCTTCCAGCCAGACTCGAAGGTCGCTCATTGAGAGTGTGATTCGGGTAGCTATCAAGCTGCATATAAATGCGGCACCGTATGTCCACAGTGACCAATGTACGCTGTTGTCGTATGACATTAGCCATGGATTGACGGTCAGTCGTAGAACGACGATGGCGAGTACGCCTTTTAACAACCAGCCCAGAAACGGAACGTCGTAGCGGCGGTTTAACATGGCCAGACTAATCAGTTGTATTGAGAGCGCGGTCGTCAGTGACGCTTCTTCAAACCAAATACTGGCAGCAAGAGAGTAGGACGCGTGTAAACCGAGAATTGGCCAGAGTGAGCGCGGACGAAGGTCATCCCGGTGGAGCATATAGTACGCAATCATGGCGTAGACAGCGCTCATGAGGAGCGCGGAAGCCGCCCATGCGCCGCTGCTCTCGGCGTGACCGACAATAATGTAGCCACCGGTTAGCCACAAAAGGGGCGGGACAATGGCAAACGAACTGTGCAGATGCGACTCTCGATAACGAGTCCACAAGACCGAGCCTCCGACAATCGTGACAACGGCCGCTGCGAGATACATCATGCTCACAGATTGTATTTCTGCGTATTGTAAGTGCTGAGTCGCGGGTAAATGCACGGCGACGATTGAACCAATGAGTATGACGAGACCGGATATCCAAGGCAGGGTTTGCATAACCGGGTGGCGATAGGCTGCAAACACGGAAACCAGCAACACGCTTAACCAGCTATACCAGACGGAATCAGTGTGGCGGGTCAAACTGACGGAAATTAAGGTCATCAGGCTCATGCCCGCGATAAATTGCATTGCCGGGTGCTGCTTCAATTCTTTGAATGACAGCGAAGGGACGATGGTGACTCTGCTATCTACTCTGTTATCTACTTTTGGCACCGTAACGAATGCCAGCAGAGATAGGCTCAGGTACCAAGGCACAAGGCTATTTGAACTGGCCTGCGCCAGCGCTGCCCACCACCAGAAGGTAACGCCAGCAATCACACCCCACCATAACCAAGGCCGCTCGACGTATCTCAACAGAAATAAACTGCTGTACGTAATGATTAAGACGTACACCAGCGCAAAATGAAACTGACCGTCAGACTCTCCCATCAGTAAGGGAACGATATACGCACCCAGCATCCCTATGATGGCCAAAACCGGTCCGTAGGTCAGAGACAGTGCCATGGTGACTATCGCGATGACCGCCAATAGTAAGAAAGCGGCACCGGGAGAGAGCAGTGCGAAATAATGGAGGCCAGCAAGCATACTACTGTACAGCGTGATGCTACCGCCCGCGGCCAAACCAGCAAATACCTGAACGCTGTCGGGGTCCCGGTGACGCAGGAAGTGCGCTGCACCATGTAATCCCAGACCAAACGAAACCGATAGACCAAACTGCATGTAAGGGCCAAGCAGTCCCGATGAAATGGCGTAGAGCACGACAAAAATACCGGCGAGAGCAACGCTGATGGCGCCTGTCCAAAGCATCCAGTCGTCGCGGAAACGCTCCACTATATTTTCTAGCCACAAGGGTTGTTCTGTTTGCCGGGTCGCGGTGACCCAGTTGTCATCGTCATCGATCGCTTGTTCTTTCGCGGCTGTTGCCTGTGCTTTTGCGGCTATTGTGTGCTCATTCCCGACATCATTCTCGGCATGAGTCTGCGCATTAGTGCCGTCAGTGTGTTTCGCACTGGCAAGCTCCGCGCCGTGTTCAGAGGTCGTCTCAGAGATCGCCTCAGAGGTCATTTGGGATGAAGAAGATGTTGCGGTGTTTTTGGTGGCAACTAATGATTCGACGCTTTCGGTCAGCGTCATGACGTGTTGATACAGAGCGCGGATTTGTTTCTTTTGTTTACGGATGAGAAGGAATAGCCAGATGACTGATACGACGAGAATGAAAATGAACGCTTCCATGGCGGCGAGATTCCTGATGTCCTTCCTTTTAAACAGCGCCTAGTGTGCCTTAAATTCCGATGATTCGCGATGGCCTGGTTGCCTAATGATCGAGCGACGACCTCGCGCACGCTGGCTTCTGCTGCCATAATGTCGGCATTCTTAAAGGAGTCGTTATGTTTAATTTCATTCTTGTCGTTGTTATCGGTGCTTTGGTGTTTTACGGCCTCAAGCGCGCGGGAGTTTTCAATAAAAGCGCAGAAGAGACAGTCGCTGCTGGCGCAGAGTATCTGGCTGAGAACGGTCAGCGCCCGGAAGTGACTGAGACTACATCGGGGTTACAGTACGAGGTTCTGACCGAAGGCACTGGCGGGGACAAGCCGAGTGCTTCCGATAAGGTACTGGTGCATTACCACGGTACGCTGATTAATGGTGCGGTGTTTGATAGCTCAGTTAAGCGTGGAGAGCCGATTTCTTTTGGCTTAAATCAGGTGATTCCTGGTTGGACGGAAGGGGTGCAACTGATGTCGGTGGGTGATAAGTACCGTTTCCACATTCCTGCAAAACTGGCGTACGGTAATCGAAACGTCGGTACGATTCCGGCGGGTTCTGTTCTGATTTTTGATGTGGAGTTGCTGGGCATTAATTGATGATTGGCCGGGTCACGCACGTGACCCGGTGTTTGCTTTAATCGATGCTACGCCGGGTGATTTTCTTCTTACCCGAGAACATAGAGCCACCGCGACCTTTCGGTTCTTTTGCGACCGGGGCGGGTGGCTTTTCTTTTGCGCGGTTGGCGCGCGGTATTGATTTTGGTCCGGCCTTGTTAGGAGTGGGGTTGTTAGGATTAGATGAGGCCTGACTCGCCTTACCCCTGCCAATGGGCTGTTTCTTGCGGCTCAGCTTCCCCGGGCCAGTCTCTGGCACGTTGTGGCTTGGTACGTGACCGATCAGGTCTTCGCGCGGCAATACTCGCCCAATTAAGGTTTCAATTTCACTGAGCGTGTCGACTTCATGGGCAGCCACCAATGAGATCGCGATGCCTTTTTCACCGGCGCGCCCCGTACGCCCAATGCGGTGGATATAGTCGTGTGCGACCGGCGGCAGGTCGTGGTTGATCACGACGGGCAAGTGCTCGATGTCGATGCCGCGAGAAGCAACGTCGGTCGTGACTAACACCCGTAAGTTGTGAGCACGGAAGGCGTCGAGAA